>Ga0187870_1002624_pt1 | contig 14737 bp, 9 predicted proteins | sample June2016WEW_13_1_3_FD_132974 | JGI IMG/M metagenome (GOLD analysis project Ga0187870, IMG submission 132974) | Peatland microbial communities from SPRUCE experiment site at the Marcell Experimental Forest, Minnesota, USA - June2016WEW_13_150 | ecosystem: Environmental > Terrestrial > Soil >... | reverse complement strand
GAGTATGCCCTGCTGGGACTTGAACTCCTCGCAGCGGGAAGTGCGCAGCATCGTTCCGCCGCGCTGGATGATATCCCCGACAGACCTCAGGTTGAGTGGGATAAACTCCTTTTTCAACAGGCCACAGTACCCGCGCTTGATGCCGACGACCTCCAGCCCCTGGTAGATCGCCTTGCGCACCACGGCCCGCACTGCAGCATTCATGCCCGGGGCGTCGCCGCCGCTGGTCAAGACACCGATCCTGTTCACAGGACGCATCAAGCTGCCCCCCCCCCCTACATTCAAACGAAGCGAAGTTTGAATTAGCCTTATTGTTCCCTACTTGGATGACCCTATGCTGCGGAGGCGTTTCCAGCGCAGTTCGACCAGGGTGTCCGGGTCGATCTGCCGTAGCGCCTGCAAGACCTGCCTCAGCTCCTGGCGCAAGGCGCCGGCGCTCCCCTGGGGGTCGCGGTGGGCGCCGCCCAACGGCTCGGGAACAATACCGTCGATCAACCCCAGGCGCAACAGTTCCGAAGCAGTCAACTTCATGGCGTCGGCCGCTTCGGACGCCTTGCTGGCATCCTTCCAGAGGATGGCGGCGCATCCTTCGGGGGAGATCACGGAAAAAATCGCGTTCTCAAGCATCAACAGGGCATCGCCGACCCCCAGGGCCAGGGCTCCGCCGCTGCCACCCTCACCGGTGATCACGGAGATCACGGGAGTCCTTACTTGAGCAAAGGCATGGAGGTTGCTGGCGATCGCCCAAGCCTGGCCGCCCTCCTCGGCATCGATGCCTGAATAGGCGCCGGGAGTGTCGATGAAAGAGATCACCGGGCGGTGAAACTTGGCTGCCTGCTGCACCAGGCGCAGGCATTTGCGAAAACCTTCCGGATGAGCCATCCCAAAGTTCCGGGCCAGGTTCTCCTTGGTGTTATGGCCCTTCACCTGCCCGATCACCGTTACCGGAATATCCTCAAACTTACCGATACCGCCCACGATAGCGGGATCGTCCCCGCAAAACCGGTCTCCAGACAACGGCAGCCAGTCGGTGAACAACATCTTTATATAATCCAGGGCGTTTGGCCGCTCGACGTGGCGGGCCAACTGAGTGCGTTGCCATGGTGTCAGGTTCTGATAGATCTCCTTTTTCAGGTCCAGGGCGCGCCTTTCCAGGATCTCGATCTCCACCCCGAGATCGATCCCCTTCTCTCCGGTGTAGTTCTTCAACTCCGTTATTTTGTTTTCCAATTCCACCAGCGGTTTTTCAAAATCAAGCAGCATCTTTGCCAGCCAGTCCGCCTTTCTCGAAGTTCGATGTTCGATTTTTATAGAAACTTGGCTTACTCCAAGTTATAAGCGCGGGTGTAAGTCTTAGTTCTTATACTCGCTTCCTTGTTTGTGAGCGAAACAAAAATCGAAAGTGCCGGGTGCCGCGTTTCTTAAAATGTTTCTTCAAAACAAGTATATAGGTATCGGCTTTTGCAAATTCTTTCTTCAATCTAACTTCGAACCTCGAACCTCGATTTGCCTTTTTCCTTCGAATCTCGAAACTCTAACCTCGAACCTCGAGGCAGGGTTGAGGACCGGAGTGCAATGAGATAATCCGGGCGAGAGTCGTCTTCAGGTCCTGCCGCGGCGCCACCAGGTCGATCAGACCGTGCTTCAGGCAGAATTCAGCAGTCTGGAAGTCGGGGGGAAGCTTCTCCTTCAGGGTCTGCTCCGTCACTCGCCGCCCGGCAAATCCGATCAGGGCGCCCGGTTCGGCGATGATAATGTCCCCCAGGGTGGCGAAGCTGGCGGTGACCCCTCCGGTAGTGGGGTCAGTCAGCACTGAAATATACAAAATCCCGGCCTCGTTCAGTCTGGCTATGGCTGCGCTGGTTTTGGCCATCTGCATCAGCGAGAAGACCCCCTCCTGCATCCGGGCGCCACCGGAGGCAGAGAACAGCAGCAACGGCAGTTTTTTCTCAATCGCCCGCTCAGCCAGCCTGGTTATCTTTTCTCCGACAATGCTCCCCATGCTTCCCATGATAAAATGGGGTTCGAACGCCCCAACCAGCACCGGCCAGCCCAGGATCGTGCCCCCCCCTGTAAGGATGGCATCCTGCAATCCTGTAGTTTCCTGGGCGCGGGCCAGCTTGTCCTTGTATTCCGGGAAGGATAGCGGATCAACGGCGTCCAGGTCCGCATCCATCTCTTGAAAGCTGTCCTCGTCGAGGGTGATCGCCAACCGCTCGGGCGCTGACAGCCGGAAGTGGTGGCTGCATTTGCGGCAGACATTCAAGTTTTTCTCCAGCTCGCGCGCATAGAGTATCTCTCCGCATTCCGGGCACTTGATCCACAGCGTCCCTTTTTCCTGGGTCACAGCGTCGGAGCGCACAGTGATGTATCTTTGTGGCTTGCGGAACAGGTCCTTGAACATGTAGTCACTCCTCACAAATCAGAGGTCGGATGCCGGAAGCCCGGATGCGGAGGAGGAAAGCCCCGCCTGCACACAGGCCGGATGTCAAAATTTTTTTATCATAATTTTTGCATTTTCCTTTTGCTTTTTCTGACCTCTGGCCTCTTGCCTCCTCCGCATCCAGGCCTTCGGCCTGGCCTGAAGAATGCGGAGTGCATGACTTCTGTATCAGATAGGGTCGGCGCCGCTCAAGATCTCATGCGCTGATTCCGCTTCAGACTCCGGAACCAGGACTTCGAAGGCGTCGCCGGCGCCGAACTGAGGAATGCCAGCCGGGCGGAGCATCACCAAAAGTCCCTCTGCGCTCAAGATCTCTTTGATCATTTCAGCGTTAGTCCTGTTTTGCGCAATGTAAACTACTGTCCACACCTGCTGCCCCTCCCCATCCTATTAGTGGTTGGTGGTTGGAAGAACAAAAGCTTTGGTCGTCAGTCGACGGCTGTATCCCGGGGCTATATGGAGCTATTCTGTAAATGTTTCAATGTTTCCGAACCGCGTATAGATGACGGCCTTGCCCCTGACCTTCATGGCCGACGTATTTTCAGTAAACTGGGCCATCATGACCTCTCCCTTGTCCAACTTCTCCGTATGGGTGAGCTTGGTATCGCGGCCGCGGGTGAGGCCGATCAGGGTCACTCCGTTCTCCAGGGCTTTTATGGCAATATATTCGGACCGCACTTCATCTTCCATCATGGCACATCCTCCTTTACGTTTATAATACCATGATCTTACTGATCTATCAAAAAGTTGTATCTCAGAGGCTGTGACTGCCCGCCGCCGGCTGTGATAACAGTTCTGATTCCCTGTCAAGCAGGAAACAGGAGCCCGGGCCGCACAACCCTTCGATCTGATAACAGAGTTCCGGCGTGGCGTCAACCCAGAAGGAGGCATCGGTCCTGATCAGCTTCTTCTGCCGCACAAAATAGAGCAGGACCGGGGTCGGCCCGCGGTGCTGGATGAAGAGTACCCGCAGCCTCTCGACTGACTCCGGGTTGCCCGCTTGGGGGTTGATCCGGATATACAAGACATGATCGGTTTTAGCCGGCCTGATCTCCAGAGGGGTGATCTCGTCTGCGAAGATCCGGCAAGTCTCTTCCTGCTGGCTGACTCTCCCCGTCACCAATACTAAGGCATCATCCTCAGGCGGGTGGGAGTTCTTGCTGTTGCTTTTCTGGATGAACACCACCTCCACGTTTCCACCCAAGTCCTCGATAGTGAAGGTGATCTTGCCGTCACCCCGCCTGGTGGTGCCCCGCTTCAAGCCCGAGACGATGCCCCCCAGGGTCACCCGGTCACCATCCTTGCACTGGGAGAGCTCGCCGATGGAATAAGTCGTCCGTCCGGCCAGGATATCCCGGGAGCCCTCGAGGGGGTGGCCGCTGATGTAAAAGCCGAGCATTTCCTTCTCGTAGGCTAACAGCTCCCGGGGTGGATATTCCGGTACATCCGGCAGGGAGCGCCGGACATGACCTGTCGCGGGCTCATCCAGGATGTCGAACAGGGAGACCTGGCCATCAGCCTGGGTGCCCTGATTCCGGCGGTTGGCCTGGACAGTCTCCATGCAGTCGTCGAGTACCGCCACCAACTGGGAGCGGCGCCCCTGCAGCGAGTCAAAAGCCCCGCACAGGATCAGGCTCTCCACCACCCGCTTGTTGACTTGGCGCAGGTCCACCCGCTCGCAGAAATCGTCCAGGGAGCGGAAAGCGCCACCCGTCTTGCAGGCCTCGATAATCGCCGCCACCGCCCCCTCGCCGACATTCTTCACCGCCCCCAGGCCGAACCGGATCCGCTTGTCGCCGACCACGGTAAAGTTGGTCAGGCTCTCCTTGACATCCGGGGGCAGGATCTCGATGTTCAGCCGCCGGCACTCCTGAATGTAAAAGGAGACCTTGTCGGAGTTGCCCCGGACGCTGGTGAGCAGGGCGGCCAGCAGGGCGACCGGGTGATTGGCCTTGAAGTAGGCGGTCTGGTAGGCGATCAGGGCATAGGCGGCGCTATGGCTCTTATTAAAACCATAGCCGGCAAAGTTCTCCATCAGGTCGAAGATCGACCCCGCGGTCTTGGGATCTACCTGGCGCTCGCCCGCTCCTTTGACAAAAGTCTCCCGCATCTTGGCGATCGCTTCCGGCTTCTTCTTGCCCATCGCCCGCCGCAGGGAATCGGCCTGGGCCATGCTGAAACCAGCCAAATCGCTGGAGACCTGCATCACCTGCTCCTGGTACAGGATCACCCCGTAGGTCTCGCTGAGGATCGATTCCAGCACCGGGTGCGGGTATTCCACCCTGGTCTGGCCGTTCTTGCGGCTGATGAAGTCGTCTACCATGCCGCTCTTCAGGGGGCCCGGACGGTACAGGGCGACTAGGGGGACCAGGTCCTCAAAACGCTGCGGCTTCATATTCCTTAGAATGTGACGCATGCCCGAGCTTTCCAATTGGAACACGCCCACCGTCTCGCCGGCGCTCAGCATGGCGTAGGTGGCCGGGTCATCCAACCGTAACTGGTCCAAGTCCAGTCTGAGCTTCTCCCTTTCCTCGATGATCCGCAGTGTGTCGCCGATCACCGTCAGGGTGCGCAGGCCGAGCAGGTCCATCTTGAGCAGGCCAATCTCCTCCACCGTCTCCTTGGGAAACTGGGTAGTGATAACTTCTCCGGTACGCTGCAGTGGCAGGTAGTGGGTCAGGGGCTCCCTGGTGATCACCACCCCGGCGGCGTGGGTGGAAGCATGGCGGGGCATCCCTTCGATCGCCTGCGCCAGGTCCACCAACTGGTGCACCTGCGCATCCTCGTCATAGAGCTGCCTCAACTCCGGCGAGGTCTCCAGCGCCCGGTCCAGGGAGATTCCCAACTCCTCCGGCACCAGCTTGGCGATCCGGTCGACTTCAGCCAGGGGAACATTGAGCACCCGGCCGACATCACGGATGGCGCCCCTTGCCAACATGGTGCCGAAGGTGATGATCTGCGACACGTGGTCGGCCCCATACTTGCTCACCACGTAATCGATCACCTCGCTCCGGCGCTCGTAACAGATGTCTATGTCGATGTCCGGCATGGTGATCCGTTCCGGGTTGAGAAAACGCTCGAAGATGAGGCCGTATTTCAGGGGATTGAGGTCGGTGATGCCGAGCGCATAGGAGACCATCGACCCAACGGCCGAACCACGTCCGGGCCCCACTGGAATTCGGTGCTGGCGCGCCCAGTTGAGAAAATCCTGCACGATCAGGAAGTAGCCGGCAAAACCCATCTGCCGGAGCACCGACAACTCATAATCCAAGCGCTCCCGGGCCACCGCCGGGATCCCCTCGGGGAAGCGCCGGTTCATGCCCCCCTCGCAGAGTTTGGCCAGGTATGAGTCCAGGCTCTCACCCTCGGGAACCTGGTACTCGGGCAGGTACAGGTGGTTGAAATCAAAGTCCACCTGGCAGCGCTCGGCGATCTCCAGGGTTTGGCGCAGGGCCTCCGGGTCATCCGGAAAGACAGCGGCCATCTCCGCAGCCGACTTCAGGTAAAACTCCTGGGACTCGAAGCGCATCCGGTTCTCTTCCTTGATGGTCTTGCCGGTCTGGATGCAGAGCAGCACATCCTGGACCGAGGCGTCCTCCTTACGGACGTAGTGGAGGTCGTTGGTTGCCACCAGGGGAATGCCCAGCGACCGGGACAGCTCCCTGAGCCCGGCATTGACCGGCTGCTGCTCCCTCAGCCCGTGGTCCATTATTTCCAGGAAAAAGTTGTTTTGCCCGAAGATCTCCCGATATACTCCCGCTGCCTCCGCGGCCTTTTTCCGGTCGCCCGCCATCAGGGCGGTGGGGATCTCACCGCCCAGGCAGGCGCTCAGGGCGATCAGGCCCTGGCTGTGCTCGGCCAGCAGTTCCCGGTCAACCCTTGGCTTGTAGTAAAAGCCCTCCAGGTGCGCCGCTGAGACCAATTTCAGGAGATTTTTATAGCCGGTGTCGTTCTCCGCCAACAGCAACAGGTGGTATTGGGACGAGTCCACGTGAGGAGTCTTGTCCAGGCGGCCCCGGGTAGCCACATAGGCCTCACAGCCCAGGATCGGATGGATGCCGTGCTGCTTGCACAGCTTGTAAAAATCCACCACACCATACATGACCCCGTGGTCGGTCAGGGCCAAGGAGGTCATGCCCAGGTCGGCGGCGCTCCTCACCAGGTCCTTGAGCCGCGCCGCCCCGTCCAGGAGGCTGTACTCGCTATGCACGTGCAGATGAACAAAATCCACTGCCATTTTTTATCCCTCTGTGTTAAGCAAAATATAGTATTCAACAAGTTCACTCTAATACCCCCGCTTCAGAAGCGGGGGTATTAGAGCGGGTAGTCATCTGTGATAAAAAGAATATGTCATCTATTTGTCGAACTTGTTAGCCTGTTATTGCTGACAGGCACGCAAAGATTGTCAAGGTAGGCTGCCAGGTCCGCGAATGAGCCGCGGTGATCGGCCTTGATGGGCAAGTTTTTGGTGTTCTGAAGCCAATCCTCTACCAGAAATGTTTTTATGCCCAAGTTTCCGGCAACCAGGTCCTCTTCCACGTCATTACCGATCATCAGGCATTCCCCTGGAGCAGCGCCCAGCAACTCGAGCACCTCTATGTAATATTCAGGATTGGGTTTGCAGAAATGCATCGTCTCGTAAGTGGTGACCAAGTCAAAGGGCAGGTCGTCGATCTCCAGCCAGCGCAACCGTTCCCTGATCGCCCGCTCCGGAAAGATCGGGTTGGTGGCGATCGCCACCCGAAACCCCTTCCGGAATAAACCCTCCATCAAGGGACGGGCCAGGGGGTTTGGACCCGTGACCTGTTTGAGGCTGGCAAATTCCCGGTCGTAGAACTCATCAAACATCGGCTCCAGGACCTCGGCGGGGGAACCGACGCGGGTGGCGAAGTCTGACCAGAAGACCTCTCTGTTGGTGCGGCTCCGGTCGCAGTTCTTGACCATGACGGCGGTTCCATGCAGGATATCGCTGATCAGCTTATCCGGTCGCAGCAGGTGGGCAAACTTGCGGGTGACGCCGTGAAAGTAGGCTTTCATGAAGACATCCAAATCCATCGGCAGCAGCGTGCCGTCCAGATCAAAGAGAAGGGCCTTGTACACCTGCCGTTCCTCCCGTTTCCAATTCAGCCTCGTTTTCAGTGTAGCATAATGCATGGGGGTAGACAAGCTGGCGGGTCCCACAGGCAGTGTTGGCCGAATGGCCTGAGGCGCATTGCTGAAACGCATAGCTGCAACGTATAGCTGAGGCGTATCATTTCCATCATCCGACTCCCCGATCTTGAGATGAAAGAGAAAATAAAAGGTGTTATATTTAAAGCGCTTGTACAATGACTTGACGAGAGGGGTGCTATGCATGGAACAGGTCGCCCTGATAGAGTGTCCATCGTACGACGTCGACCTACTCGAGCAAAAACTGAGGGATGGTTTCGGGCTGCTGGGGGGCGAGTCCTTCCTGCGGCGCCTGATCCCTGCAGGCAGTTCGGTGCTGCTCAAGCCCAATCTGCTCAGCGTCGAGGCGCCGGGGTCTCTCGTGGTCACCCATCACGCTGTCTTTGAAGCCGTGGTACTGATTGTCAGGGACTACTCGGAGAAACTTTCCTTCGGCGATTCCCCGGGCTTCGGCGATCCCCGGAGGGCGGCCGAAAAGGCCGGTCTCTTGGAGGTAGCCGGGCGTTACGGGGTGAAGTTTGAAGACTTCAAGGAATCCCTTCACGTCAAGTGCGAGGACGCCCTGCTGTGCAAGTCCTGGGAGATTGCCAAGGCGCCCTACGAGGCCGGCGTGCTGATCACCCTGCCCAGGCTCAAGACGCATGGCCTGGCTTTTATGACAGGAGCGATCAAGAACCAGTTCGGGTGCGTGCCCGGACTCCAGAAACCGGCCTGGCACACCAGGATGACCGATGTCCGGAACTTCAGCCGGATGCTGCTCGACCTGAACACTGCGTTGGGCACCGGCTTCGCGATCCTGGACGGGATCACCGCCATGGAGGGGAACGGGCCGAGCAACGGCAGCCCGTACCAGTTGAATGCGCTGATCATGGGGCAGAGCCTCAGCGCCGTGGATTCCGTGGCGGCGAGGTTGATCGGCTACAGCGATCCGCTGGAGATTCCTGCCTTGAAAGAGGCGTACGAAAGCAGGTGGGGGGCGGTGCTGCCCCAGGAGATAGAAGTGCTCGGCGAGAGCATCGAACGCCTGAAAACCACCCGCTTCAAGCTGGCAAGAAGCTCTTCCGATTCCGCAAACAGGTTTTTCACCTTAGTGACGCCGCTGCTCCGGGGAGCCATGGTTCCCGATCCCGCCCTGCGCCAGGACAGGTGCATCGGATGCCGCCGGTGCTTCGATATCTGCCCTGTGAAGCCAAAAGTGATCAGTATGATGGAGAAGGGTGGCAAATCCATGCCCCGCTGGAACATGGACAACTGCATCAGATGCTTCTGCTGCCAGGAACTCTGCCCGGAGGGCGCTATCGAACTCAGGTACAGGGGGATCGGCAAGCTGCTGCACCGGCAGAGGAGATAGCAGTCGACGACCTCCACAATCCGGGCTATCTGGCGAAATGCTCAGTAAAATGAGCATTATTGCGACTCTCTCCGCTCTCCTCTTCTTTATTGCCAGGAACATTGCCAGATTCCATCAACTTGCAAAGGACACCGGTCATGTATTCACGGCACTTCCGGCAAAAGCGTCCATCGGAAATGGGCTCTCCACAGCGTTCACAGGTGAGCAGCTTGATGTTCTTCTCTCTGCAAACATCTTCCAACATACCGCTTTTAAGCATTCGGATTATTGTCTTGGCGCTGACACCCGTAGCCTCACTGACCTTGGAAATTTTAGAGGCGGGGTTTTCCTCCAGGTAATCCCTCACCACTTTAGTGCAACTTTCTTCTTTCTCAAGACACTCCGGGCACATGTTTACAAACACGAAGTCGAAGAGTCGCCCACATTCTGGGCAATTACGGACACTCACCGGAGATCCCCTCCATGGCGCCAATCTTTTAGAAATCTTCCCGGAGCTAATTGATGCCAGTGGAACTTGAGGCCATATATCTAAAATTAAACCCCTGTCCCGGGGTACCCGAAACAGAGGTTATTATCCTCTCACTGGCAACCCGACCGTCATCGCCTTGCGGCTTTAGACTCGTTGGCTTTGCGTCTCCGGCTTTCACCAGGTTTGCCTTTTTCAGGAGTCTTTTTATTATCAAACCCTTATATTTAATTCTAGCAACGCTATTAAGCGTTTGCAATACCTTTTGTGAAAAAAAACCGGCTTAAAAAGGGCATAAAATCACTTAATGTTAGAGCACAATAGACTATTGGCTTGTCAAGCAGTTTGCCATCTTCATTTTGGTCCACACGCATCCCCGAAAGGGGCTATGAATGGGATGGAACGAATCTCTGCGCACCAGGCAATATGCTCCGGGCTGTGTTCACTGATGAATCTGGCCAGTGCATGGATAGTGGCAAGACGTTGATTGCGGGTGTAAAATGAGTATAAGCGCACCTGACTTTTAATCAGGGTGTCCGGGGTTCGAGTCCCCGATGGCTCACCAGTAAATTATAGGCACCGCAATCCCTTGCGGTGCCGTTATTATTTCCCGGGTCTCATGAAAATGCTATTTGCCGCCCATTTGCCGCCCAAAAATTCCTTGAACGCATGCAATGCCTATATTGTGACTATGTTGTCTTAGAAGTGAATCTCCCACAGGACAAGCCTGGGAGCTTCTCCCGGAAGGTTTCTCATTTCATCGAAAGCTGCCTTGCCAAGCAAGGTCTTGCAGGGTCCATTTTACCAGATGACTACTCGCTCTAATGCCCCCGCTTCTCTGAAGCGGTGGGATAAGAGCGACTACGTCACTGGTTCAACGATTTACCCGATGGCTAACCGCCACTAGACTTCCACTGAAGTGGGAGCTAAGTGGCGCTAAGCCCCTGGATCAGTGCAACTAAGGCTTCCGCCTTCGCTGGGTACCCTCTGGGTCGGCTCAGCGCAAGCCAAGTTTTACTGATAAGCTTCAGTGGGGGAAAGCAAGCCCCCACTGAAGCCAAGAACTCGTTGAACCTCGCCTGGCGTGTTATAACAGCCGTACTGTATTAAGGTAACTGGAGACATTCGCCGATGATAACTATTGAAGGATAAAACAAGTAGAACAATGTCTAAATGTATGTTTTAATTAAGGAATATATTTCTTTACATATAAATTATTGTCATTATTGGGAGGCAAAAGAATGAAAAAACCCATCAAGGTTTTGATCGTAGAGGATTCAGAAAATGATGCGGCCTTGTCGATTAACGCATTGCAGGGCGGTGGCTATGACCCGGCCTACGAAATAGTGGAAACGCCCGAAGCTATGGCTGACGCCCTCAATCGGCTGGAATGGGATCTCGTGATCTCGGAATACTCGATGCCGCGTTTTAGCGGCCTGGATGCCCTGAAGCTGTTGCAAGACAAAGACCCCGACCTTTCCTTCATCCTCATGACAGGTCAAGTCGGCGAGGATGTTGCAGTGGAAGCCATGAAAGCCGGCGCTCACGACTTCATACTGAAGGGCAACCCGGCCAGGCTCATTCCTGCTGTCGAGAGGGAGCTGCGCGATACCAGAGCCAGGCGTAGGAACAGGCAGAACGAGCAAGCGCTGCGGGAAAGCCGAGAGCGCTATCGCCTGATCGTGGAAACTGGCAGCTATGCGGGTGCTATCGGTATGCATGTCGACATCACCGAGCGTAAACGATCAGAGGATGAGCTGGCGCTCAGGGCGCAACTCCTGGACAGCGCCAACGATTCCATCGTCCTGCACGACTTCGAGGGCCGGTTACACTACGTCAACGAGGTCGCCTGCAGGTTCTACGGCTACACCAGGGAAGAGATAATGCAGAAGAACGTGTTTGAACTGAATACCCTGGAGTCTGCCAAGGGTCAGCGGCTCAGAATCAATGAACTGAGAACGAAAGGCTGCTGCGTGTTCGAGGCAGTCAACTCCCGCAAGGACGGTTCCCGGTTTCCTATCGAGGTCAACGCCAGGGTTGTTGATATAGGGGGCAAGCAATTTGTGCTGAGCGTGGCCCGGGACATCACCGAGCGCAAACAGGCGGAAGAGGCGTTGCGTAAATCAGAGGAAAAGTACCGGATGATCTTCAATGCCACCGGAACGGCTGCCGTGATCATCGAGGAAGACACCACCATATCCCTTATAAACAGGGAGTTCGAAACTCTAAGTGGCTATGCCAAAGGGGAGATCGAGGGCAAAAAAAGCTGGAAGGAGTTTATTATCCAGGATTATCTTGACGACATGATCGGGTACCACAACCTGAGAAGGGCTGATCCGGATTCCGCTCCAAAGCAGTATGAAACAGCGTTCATAGCGAGGAAAGGTGATGTCAAACAAGTCATCATTACCGTTTCCATGATCCCTGGAACGAACCAGAGCATCGCCTTTTTGCTAGACATCAGCGGGATCAAAAAGGCAGAGAAAGCCACCAAACAGAGCGAGGAAAAATTCCGCACACTATTCGAGGAGGCCCTGGTAGGAATAGGGATCGCCCGGGCAGGCAAAACGCTGATGGCCAACCGGGCTTATCTTGACATGTTTGGATATGCAAGCGTCACCGAGCTGGAGGGGACACCGCTTCTTGATCAGATAGCGCCACAGTGCCGCAGTCAGGTCGAGGAGATAGCAAGGGGCAGGGAGCAAGGAAAAGAGGCGCCGCGTACATATGAAACAGTTGGGCTGAAGAAAGACGGTTCGCAATTTCCCTTTTATGTAGAGACTGCTCGCATAGAACTGCCGGATGGGCCGGCGACAATCGGATACTTCACTGACATCACCGATAGCAAGAATGCCCAAGAGTTAAGGGACAAGTATATCCTGCTATCTACTTATAACCGCGACATCATACTGTATGTTCGCCGTAGTGATGGCCGGATTATCGAGGCGAATGAGGCCGCAGTGAAAGAGTACGGCTATTCACGCGTAGAGTTACTAGGGATGACTATCTATGATCTGCGTACAGAAGACGAGCGCCAGCTTGTAGATGAGCAGATGAAACAGGCAGACGAGAGAGGCATTGCGTTTGAAACGTACCACCTCAGAAAGGACGGGAGCGTCTTTCCGGTAGAGGTGAGTTCCCAGGGCACAACAGTCAATGGCGACCGGATTCTCTTGAGCATAATCAGGAATATCACCCTGCGCAGGCAGCAGGAGGAAAAACTCCTGATTGCCAATGAAGTGTTCGAAAATACTCTGACGGGGATCATTGTTATCAGCCGTGATGGCGTTGTCCAGAGAATAAATCCTGCATTTACGGGAATGACAGGATACAACGAGGAAGATGTGATCGGACAGAAAATAGGTATTCTGGGATATGATGCAGCATTGTCAAGCGCCGAATCCTATCGCGGCGAAACCTGGAACAAACGCAAGGATGGCACGTCGTACCTGGAAGGGTTCGTTATCAACGCCAGCAGAGATGAAGAGGGCAATGTTTTGCAGTATATAAAGAGTTTTCGCGATATTACCGAAGAGGAAGAGACCAAGCGTGAAAGGCAGCTTCTTCTGGAGCAACAGGAAAGGATGCAAAGGCTATCCTCCCTTAGCACGTTATCTGCCGGAATCGTGCATGAAATTGCCCAGCCGTTGAATGCGATCAAGTTATTGGCCGACGGCATGCTTTATCTGTATAGCCAAGGTCTTTTTAAACTGGAAGATTTTATTAAGAGCCTGAAGGATATCGCCGGTCAAGCAGAACGGATCAACACACTGATAAACCAAATGCGCTCTTTTGCAAATGCCGGTCGTCAAAATGAGGAAACACCATGTAATCTGAATAAGGCTGTTAGAAGCATAATAAATATTCTCGGGCAGCGGTTGTCAAATCATGGAATAATAACCAAGATCGAAGTTGACGAAAATCTACTGGAAGTTGTTGGCACGGCAAGCGGGTATGAAGAGTTGGTGCTAAATCTTTTGACAAACGCGATGTATGCATTGGACTCGGTCGACAAGCGTGAAAAAGAAATAGTGATTAGAACGTTTTCGCAAAAAAACAAAGCGGTAATAGAAATTGCAGATAATGCTACGGGAATTTGTGACGATATAAAAGACAGGATCTTTGAACCGCTGTTTACCACCAAAATAATCGGAGAGGGAATGGGGCTTGGCTTGTCTATAGCACAATCGATCATTGAGAGATTCAACGGAAGCATCGATGCACAAAACAACGTCAATGGTGGGGCAACCTTCACGGTCCAACTTCCCGCCATTTAAAAATAGCGAAAATAGGTGGCATCAGAATGTATATCCTGCTCGTGGATGACGATGAAAAAAACAGAGGCGTATTGGCCAAATTGTTGGATACCTTGGGACACCAGGTAACAGAGTGCCTAGACGGATACGCTGCTATAGAGGCTATTAAACTCCATGAGTTTCACCTGATTCTCACGGATATCAGGATGCCGCGCATGTCGGGCATTGAACTGCTGAAAAAAATTCGAGCCCTTCCAGCCAATCAAGAGGTTGCAGTAATCCTTTTCACCGGATTCGGGGATATGCAAACAGCCATTGAGGCCCTGCGCTTAGGGGCTTTTGACTATCTGCTCAAGCCGATCAACTTCAAAGAACTGGTCGTGTTGATCGAACGTGTTGCGGAGCATCTAGCCCTTAAGAGAGAGAACCGAGTTTTGACTAGCGAGTTCGAAGCTACGGTCAAGGCTGCTACGGCGGAAACCATGCAAGAGCCTTCATGCTTCAAGGCTCTCTATGCTAAAAGCATAATCCAAAGCCCTGATATCTACTTTTCCGATCGCATGGCGCCTCTGATTGAACAAGTGAAGATACTTCACCACGACCGTTCCCTACCAGTATTGATAGAAGGCGAAACGGGTACCGGCAAAGAAGTGATCGCCAGGTTAATACATTTTGGGGAGGAGGGAGATTCCTCTCCATTTGTGGATCTCAACTGTGCAGCCCTTCCAGCCAGTGTCTTTGAAAGCGAATTGTTTGGATACGAAGCCGGTTCTTTTACCGGTGGCCTGCCCAAGGGACGACAGGGAAAGCTTGATCTAGCTTGTGGGGGCACACTCTTTCTGGACGAAGTAACCGAGATGCCGATAGAACTGCAGACGAAATTGCTGCGCGTCCTCCAGGAAAAAGAGTTTTACCGGGTTGGAGGACTGAAAAAGATTAAAACGAATGTCCGCATCATCTGTGCCACCAATGGGGATATTGAAAAAAGGGTAAAGGAGGGAACCTTCCGCCAGGATCTTTTTTACCGCTTGAATGCTGCCCGTATTCAACTG
>Ga0187870_1002619_pt1 | contig 14753 bp, 11 predicted proteins | sample June2016WEW_13_1_3_FD_132974 | JGI IMG/M metagenome (GOLD analysis project Ga0187870, IMG submission 132974) | Peatland microbial communities from SPRUCE experiment site at the Marcell Experimental Forest, Minnesota, USA - June2016WEW_13_150 | ecosystem: Environmental > Terrestrial > Soil >... | reverse complement strand
TCCCCCCTTTTTCTGCAGTATACTCCGTCGGAACAGGTTTTATCCTGGTCTGACTTCTTTTCAGGACAGGTACAGGCGGGCCAGGTGGAAAAAGAAGCCGGTGAAGTAATGCAGGCTGGCGATGTCGATTCGTTCGTCGGCGCCGTGAATTGTCAGCCGCAGTTCCGGGAGAAAGTCCGGGGCGAGCACTTCTGCTCCGTAGCACAGAAAGCCGGCCTGGCGCAGAAACCGAGAATCGGTGGCGCCTGTAGAGAGCATCGGCAGGCAGGTCACCTGTTGCCTGGAGCCGGCGCTGCCGCAGGTACGGATGATCGCCTCTTCGATGACCCGGTAGTAAGGTGTATCAGAGGAAGTGGATGAAGCCGGATGGAAAGTGGGCATGTCGATCTCGATCCGCTTGCCGGCGCACTGCTGCAGCTCGGCGAGCACGTAAGCACGGTCCTGGCCCGGCAGCACCCGGATGTCGGTTTCCACCTCGCACAGGTCAGGCACCACGTTGGTCTTGATGCCGCCGCGGATCACGTTCGGGGAAACGGTCAGGCGGGTCATCGCCTCCAGTGAGGCGGCAAAGCCCCTGTCGTCCCAGGTGGCCAGGAAGCGGTCCAGGTTCTGGGTGTTCAGGGGTTCCTGCCAGCCCCGGCGGTCTGCCAGCGTATTTAGCAGCAGGCGCACTTCAGGAATCAACACCACCTCCGGGCGGTAGTTCCCGATACGGGCCAGGGTGCGGGACATGGTGATGATGGCGTTGGATCCGAGGCTGGGTTGTGAGCCGTGGGCACTGGCGCCCCGCGCCCGGAGGGTGCTCCAGGCCAAGCCCTTCTCCCCGGTCTGAATGAAGTAGAAAGTCTCCTTGCCCAGGCGCAGCGGTTCCTCCGCCCCCTCATTGACCACAAAATCCGCGGCGATCCGGGAGCGATGGTTCCGGATCAGATACTGGATGCCGTTTCGGCCGCCCCTTTCCTCGTCGGCGGTGGCGGCGAAGATCAGTTTTCCTCTCAAGGGTGTGGCCCGGTGCACCCGGGCCAGGGAGAGCATCGCCGCCGCCTCTGCCGCCACCATGCCTTTGCAGTCCAGGGCGCCCCGGCCCCGGACGAATCCCTGCCGGATCTCCCCTGTGAAGGGATCGAAGCTCCAACCGCCACCTGGCGGGACCACGTCCAGGTGCGACAGTATCAGCAGGCGTGGCGCCGAGGGGTCGTCAGCGCCCAGGGAGGCCAGGAAGTTACCCCGCCCATTGGCGGACTCCAGTACCTCGCAATCAACACCGGCCTGGTTGAACAGCTCATACAGGAACAGCGCTGCCGGGGTCTCGTTTCCTGGCGGATTGGTAGTGTCGATCCTGATCAGCGAGGACAGGATCACCTCCGGGCTCACTGTCCCGGGCATTTCCGGCAGAATGTGAAAGGCCTCTTCTGGCATCTGATTCGTCCGGCACTCAACGGGAAAAAAGTAATCATAGTATAACACCCCGGCACTAATAAAACGCCTCGGCTAGCAACCAAACTGCTTTAATGCCGGGCAGCATCCTATGACCGAGGTAATCGGGGGTCAGTGGGTTTCACCTTCTGGCATGATTGAGTGCTGGGCTTCACCTCCGGTTTCTCATATTCTCCGGACGAGTTGCTGTTCCTGCCGGGATTTCCGACAAACCGGCCCATAAGTGCGCCATGCGGATGAGCACAGGCGATACGGCAAACTCATCAGAGTTAGCCATAAAATGACATATTAGGTCTATATATGACATATTTTTTTCATCCACAATTTAATCCACACTCGATCATAAGCAAATACAAGGTTATGAACAGTTTTATCCACATTATCCACAGGAAATTCACGATTTCGGGCCTTTCATCAAATCTTTTTTCGACATTCCAAATTAGAACATGCCGGGCTCATTTTTTTACCTCCGGGCCGCTGGAATCGGATTTTGGATTTGTGGCTTGTTCAACGAGTTCTTGGCTTCAGTGGGGGATTGCTTTTCCCCCACTGAAGCTTAGAGCCAGTTAATTAGGGGCGTAGCCGCTCTTATCCCACCGCTTCAGAAGCGGGGGCATTAGAGCGGGTAGTCATCGTGGGTTACCAGGTCGTGGACGGCCCGGGTCCGGCACCACCTTGATTATGAGCGGCACCCGGCGCGGAGGACATGGCGCGGCGAGGTGTGGCCGCGCGGCGGGGGAATAATTTGACAGCGATTCATTCTTGTGCTAACATGTTCTCACCCATAAGCCCCTTAAGTTCACGAGGTCTATGGCGTCCAAGGGGCGGGGATCAACAATCTAGGAGGATGCAGGGGTAATGCAGGGCAAAGTCAAGTGGTTCAACAAGGAGAAGGGCTATGGATTCATCGAATGCGATGACGGCGGCGATGTCTTTGTACACTACTCGGCTATTCAGGAAGAGGGCTTCAAGGCCCTGGTCGAAGGCCAGCGGGTGGAGTTCGAGATCACCCAGGGTACACGTGGTCCCCAGGCCACCAATGTTGTCAAGCTATAGAGGGTCTCAGAGAAAGATCGGGCTAATTTGCCACCTTGATTGTGAGCGTAGTGAACCGGGCACCCGCTTGCGGACGCGGCGCCGTGCCCTCTGGACATGGTGGAAACAGCAAATTGTCGCCCCGCGCGGGGCGTGGATCGAAACAAACAAACAGACAGACAAACGCTGCACGCCAACAGAACCCCCGTCGACGGAGGTTCTTTTGTCTGTGATCCGTCAATGTTTCGGCATTAAAGGATATTTTCCTGTAAAGGGGAATATTAAATAGATACATACAGAAAGGGGAGTGTCATGATGAAAATCACCATCCGGGGCAAGAACATCGAGATCACCGATGGCTTGAGGGATTACGTCGAGAAGAAACTGAGCAAGTTAAACCGCTACTTCGAACAGATCAATGAGGCACAGGTGACGGCCTTAACCGGGCGTGGAGGCTACATCGTGGAAGCTACAATTCCCCTTAACAGCTTTATCCTGCGGGCCGAGGAGATCAGCGACGAGAACCTGTATGCGGCAGTGGACCTGGTGGTCGAAAAGCTGGAGAAGCAGATCCAGAAGCACCGCACCAGGCTTTACCGGCGGTTCCGTAACCAGGGCCTGAAGAACCTGATCACCACCATGGGCGACGAGAACGGCGTGGGGATGCCGTCTGTGGTGCGCACCAAGCGGTTTGCCATCAAGCCGATGCAAGTGGAGGAGGCAATTTTACAGATGAGCCTGCTGGGGCACGACTTTTACGTCTTCAGCAACTCCGAGACGGAACAGGTCAACGTACTCTACCGGCGCAAGGATGGAAACTTCGGGCTGATCGAGCCGGAGTTCTAACCCAAGTGATGAGTGATGAGTGATGAGTGATGAGTGATGAGTCTAAAAAAAGACGTGCCAATTCTAATACCTTGAAAAGAAGCATGGTACAGTTGTGAGGCGTGAGTGGGCGCCTGCTTGCGGGCGCGGGAGGTTCTTGCTGGCATTGGCTCTGCCAATGCCTTCTCTTTTCTCATTTATCACTCATCACTTCCCATCTCGTACATCAATAAAACCTGGCACTCTTCTCTTGCGTGCGTCGAGGTGCTACAATTAAAATGCGATGAGCGATGAGTAATGAGTCAAAAAAGAAGCAGTGGTGAATACACTCATCACTCAGCACTCATCACTCATCACTTAAGGAAAGAGGGTGAGGGGATGCTGAACGCCCTGCGCAACCTGTTCGATGACAACGCCCGTGAGGTCAAGCGGCTACAGAAAACGGTTGATAACATAAACGAGTTTGAACCATACATCCGGAGTCTGTCCGATGACGAGTTGCAGGCCAAGACCCGGGAGTTCAAAGAACGCCTGGCGGATGGCGAGACCCTGGAGGATATCCTGCCGGAGGTTTTTGCCGTAGTTCGGGAGGCCTGCTGCCGCGTAGTGGGCCAGCGCCCCTTCGACGTGCAGTTGATGGGCGGTATTGTGCTGCACCAGGGCCGGATCGCCGAGATGAAGACCGGTGAAGGCAAGACCCTGGTGGCCACCATGCCGGCCTACCTGAACGCCCTGACCGGCAGGGGGGTTCACATCGTGACCGTGAACGACTACCTGGCCCGGCGGGACAGCGAGTGGATGGGCGGCATCTATCGCTTCCTCGGCCTCTCCGTCGGCCTGATCGTCCACGGGTTGGAGACCGGCGACCGCCTGCTGTCTTATGCAGCAGATATCACCTACGGAACCAACAACGAGTTCGGCTTCGACTACCTGCGGGACAACATGGTGATGCGGGCCGAGGATATGGTGCAACGGGACCTGCATTACGCCATCGTCGACGAGGTTGACAGCATCCTCATCGACGAGGCCCGCACGCCTCTGATCATTTCCGGACAGGCGGAGAAGCCGACCGATCTGTACCGGCAAATCGCCCGGATCGTACCCCGGCTGCAGGTAGAGAGGGACTACCAGGTGGACGAGAAGCTGCACACCGTGGCTATTACTGAGGAAGGCACCCATAGGGTGGAGCAGTTGCTGGGGGTGAACAACCTCTCGGATGAGATCAACCTGGAGCTGGCCCACCATGTCTACGCAGGGCTGCGCGCCCATTCCCTGATGAAGCGCGACCGGGACTACGTGGTCAAGGACGGCAAGGTGATCATCGTCGACGAGTTCACCGGGCGGTTGATGTTCGGGCGGCGCTACAGCGAGGGGCTGCACCAGGCGATCGAGGCCAAGGAAGGGGTCAGCATCGAGCGGGAGTCCCAGACCCTGGCCACCATCACCTTCCAGAACTACTTCCGGATGTTCGAGAAGCTTGCCGGCATGACCGGCACCGCCGCCACCGAGGAGGAGGAACTCCGGAAGATCTACGGCCTGGACGTGGTGGTGATTCCCACCAACAAGCCGATGATCCGCTACGATGCCTCGGACGTGATCTACCGCACCGAGCCGGGCAAGTTCAAGGCGGCGGTCGAGGAGATCGCCGGGGTGCACCAGACCGGTCAGCCGGCGCTGGTGGGCACCATCTCCATCGAGAAGTCGGAAGTGCTGAGCGGTCTGCTGAAGCGCCGGGGCGTCCCGCACCAGGTGCTGAACGCCAAGTTCCACGAGCAGGAGGCGAAGATCATCGCCCAGGCGGGACGTCTGGGGACGGTCACCCTGGCCACCAACATGGCCGGGCGCGGCACCGACATCGTTCTGGGGGGCAACCCGGAGTACCTCGCCCGGGAGGAGTTGCTGCGCCGGGGGTATGAATCCGAGGTGGTGGCCGAGGCAGCGGAGTTTGGCGTTCCCTCGACCCCGGAGGTGGCCGAGGCCCGGGAGGAGTACCGTCAGTTGGTAGAACGGTTCCGGAAGGAGACCGAGGCGGAGCACGAGCGGGTGGTGGCCCTGGGCGGGCTACACATCATCGGCACCGAGCGTCATGAGAGCCGGCGCATCGACAACCAGTTGCGCGGGCGTTGCGGACGCCAGGGCGACCCCGGCCTGTCACGGTTCTACGTCTCCCTGGAGGACGACCTGATGCGCCTGTTCGGCGCTGACAGTATCGCGGGCATCATGGACCGGCTGGGCATGGATGACTCCGTTCCCATCGAGCACAACCTGGTCTCCCGATCCATCGAAACCGCCCAGAAAAAGGTGGAGAGCCGCAACTTCGACGCCCGCAAGCACGTGTTGGACTACGACGACGTCATGAACCAGCAGCGGGAGGTGATCTACGGCCAGCGACACCGGGTGCTGCGGGGCGAGGAACTGCACGAGTCCCTGGAGGAGATGATCGACAGCGTGATCTCGGCCGCGGTCGCCCGCTTCACCGTCGAGGGCAAGTACCCGGAGGACTGGGACCTGGCGGGATTGATCGCTTACGGGGAGCAGGCTTTCCTGCCCCAGGGGGTACTGGCTGTGGAGGAACTGCAGTCCCTGGGCAGCCGGGAGGCGATCCGGGAGCGGCTGTCAGAGGATGCCAAGTCTTTCTGGCAGGCGCGTGAAGAGGAATTCGGCGGCAGTGACGCCATGCGCAATTTCGAACGGTTCATCCTGCTGCGGGTGGTGGACGAGAAGTGGATGGAGCACCTGGACGCCATGGACCAGTTGCGCCAGGGAATCGGCCTGCGTGCCTACGGCAACTCGGATCCCCTGGTGGAGTATAGGTTCGAGGCCTATAAAATGTTCCAGGAGATGATCACCAGCGTTCAGGAGGACGTGGGGCGCTGCCTGTTCAAGCTACGGCTGGTACAGGAGCAGCAGCCGGCGGTGCGGGTGCGCCAGGTGGTGGAGAACCGGGGGGATGACGAGGCGCCCGCCCAGCCGGTCAGAGTCAAACAGACTGTTGGCAGAAACGATCCCTGCCCTTGCGGGAGTGGAAAAAAGTATAAGCGCTGCTGCGGCAAAGATGCCTAAAGAAGTAATGAGTAACGAGTAATGAGTAACGAGTAACTAGGATTGAGGATTGAGTATTGAGTGGGAGGACAGAGAAATTCGAGGACTATGTCTAACATTGCGGAAGGATTCGAAAACTCATCACTCATCACTCATCACTCTGGGGAGGTGGAGCCTATGGTTTTGGCTGAAGTGAAAAGAGAGGTCGAAAGGTCGAAAAAACGGCTCGAAGAATTGAGGGTTTCTCTTTGACGTAGCCCGGAAGCAGGAGCGCCTGGCCGGGATAGATGCCCGGGCAGCGGCGCCGGACTTCTGGTCAGACCCGGCCCAGGCCGGTCGTGTGCTTCAGGAGGCTGCCCAGTTCAAGGATGAGATCGACCTCTACCGCAACATGGAAAAGGATTTGGGAAATGCCGAGGTCCTGCTGGAGCTGTACGCGGAGTCCGGGGATGCCGGTCTCGGGGCAGAGCTGGAGGATAGCATCGGCATGCTGACAGGCGCCCTGGACCGCTGGGAGCAGGAGAACCTCTTCGGCGGCCCCCATGACCGCCGGAACGCCCTGATCTCCCTGCATGCGGGGGCGGGCGGCACCGAGGCCCAGGACTGGGTGGAGATGCTGTTCCGGATGTATGGGCGCTGGGCCCAGGAGCATGACTGCAAGGTGGAAGTGCTCGATCTGCTGCCCGGTGATGAGGCCGGGATCAAGAGCATCACCGCCCTGATCGCTGGACACATGGCCTACGGCAACCTGAAGGCGGAGCGGGGCGTGCACAGGCTGGTGCGCATCTCTCCCTTCGATGCCTCCGGGCGGCGCCATACCTCCTTTGCGTCGGTGGACGTGATCCCGGAGGTGGAGGAGGATGCGGAGGTGGGGATCGATCCCGATGACCTGCGGATCGATACCTACCGGGCCAGCGGACACGGCGGCCAGCACGTCAATAAGACAGATTCTGCGGTGCGCATCACCCACCTGCCCACCAACACCGTGGTGCAGTGCCAGAGCGAGCGCTCCCAACTGGCCAATCGCCTCCGGGCGATGAAGATACTGCGCTCGCGCCTGAATGAACTGAAGATGAGGGAGCAGGAGGAGAGGATGGCCGGCCTGCGCGGCGAGCAGCGCGAGATCGCCTGGGGCAGCCAGATCCGCTCCTACACCTTCGAGCCCTACACCCTGGTCAAGGACCACCGCACCGGCGTGGAGATCGGCAATGTCCAGGCGGTCATGAACGGGGCGATCGACCCCTTCATCGAGGCCTTTCTGAGAAATGGGAAGCGGGAAGTGTGAAATGAAGACCTTGGCGGAACCAATGATTTGAGAGGTGAAAAGCGAATCACACATCTCAACTAATCACCAAAGAAGTCTCCCGCTTCTATAAGCGGGAGATGAATTTGGCAGAAGCTTTTGGTTCCAAATTCAGTGGGGGAGCACAGGAGCCGAGGCGAAGCCTCGAGCCGGCGGACCCCCACTGAATCACCGAGCAAAGCGAGTTCGTTGCCCCGCAGAATTTTTAGCGGGGTTTTCATTTTGGGCAGGAGGGCGAGGTGACGGGGGCCCGGCGGCTAAAGAGAAGTTGTGGGGTGAAATTTGGATTTTTGTGCCACACTATGCGGGAAGGGGTGTCAGCCGGTGCCATACCGCAGGGTGGGACAATTACTGCCAAAAAAACGGCTGTTTGCCTGGATCGGCATTACCGCCGGATCACTATTTGTCGCCCTGGCCCTCGACATGTTCCTGGTGCCCAACCGGATCGCTGCCGGCGGGGTCACCGGACTGGCGACCATCTTCTTTTATGTTTTAAGGATTCCCATCAGTTGGACGATCATGGCGATGAACATCATCCTGCTCTTTTTGTCCCACCGGGAGTTGGGGCTGCGGCTGGTGATCCGCAGCCTTTACGGAGCGGCAGTCACCTCGGTGTTTGTGGAGTTGCTGCAATACCGGGTCCCGGTCGCGACTCACGACCTCCTGCTGGCGTCCATTTTCGGTGGGATCATCGCCGGCCTGGGAACGGGGATCGTCCTGCGGTCGGGGGGGACTACCGGGGGCACCGACCTGGTGGCGCGCCTGGTGCACAAGTTCCTGCCCATAACCCTGGGGCAGGCACTGCTAGGGGCTGATTCGGTGGTGATCATCATGGCCGGCATCTTTTTCAACGCCGAGCTGGCTCTCTATGCCCTGCTCGGCCTGCTGGCCACCAGCAAGGTAATCGACCTGGTGCAGGAGGGACTCAGCTTTGCCAAGGCGGCTTTCATCATCACCGGGCGCAGCGAGGAGGTGGCCAGGGCGATTTTCCAGGACCTCGGCCGGGGGGTGACCGCCCTCGCCGGCCAGGGGATGTACACCGGCGAGCCGCGCCCGGTATTGATCAGCGTGGTGGCCAAGACCGAGGAGAGCCACCTCAAGGACGTCGTTTACGGGGTGGATGCCAATGCCTTTGTGTTTTTCACCGATGCTCACGAGGTGCTGGGGAACTTCATAGCAAGGCCAACGCTTATCAGGAAAAGGGATCCGGCGTACAAGGAAATGAGAAGGTAGTACATGGCGCCGCCGGGCGCGGCGTGGAGCACCCAACGGAGTGTTGAAACGAAGATTCTCTTTCTTAGCAGGAACGATCCATGCGAGGATAGAAGTAATAGCCACTAAAACTGTTGCCATAAGAACAGTCAGTATCTGAACAGCAGAGTTCATTCCACAGCCGGAGCGCTGACTGCGGAAATTTAAGGGGGAGGCATCGTCATGGAAGTGCGGGACGACCTGTTGGAGGAACTGCGCCGGAGGGCGCGGGAGATCCGCTGCGACCTGGTGCGGATGCTGGCGGCGGCTGGCTCCGGCCACAGCGGGGGCAGCCTGTCAGCGGTAGAGATCGTCACCGTCCTGTATTGGCATGTGCTGCGGATCAGGCCCGAGGAACCGGCCTGGCCTGACCGGGACCGCTTTGTGCTGAGCAAGGGGCATGCGGCGCCGGTGCTGTATGCTGCCCTGGCGGAGCGCGGTTTTTTCCCTGCAGAAGAACTGCAGACCTTGCGCAAACTGGGCAGCCGGCTCCAGGGCCACCCGGACCTGCGCAATGTCCCGGGGGTAGAGGCCTCCACCGGGTCTCTCGGACAGGGCCTCTCGGTCGGCCTGGGCATGGCCCTGGCAGGCCGGCTCGACCGGCGCTCCTACCGGGTGTACGTGCTGTTGGGGGACGGCGAGTGCGAAGAGGGCCAGGTCTGGGAGGCGGCCATGGCAGCCGCTCACTACCACGCCGGCAACCTGACGGCGATTATCGACAATAACGGGCTGCAGATCGACGGCCCGGTGGCAGAAGTGCTGTCGCCCCTGCCACTACCCGAGAAGTGGCGGGCCTTCGGCTGGGAGGTGACAGAGGTGGACGGCCATGACCTGAAAGCCCTGTTGCAGGCTTTCGATTGGGCAGCAGGCGCCAATGACAGGCGGCCCAAGATGATCGTCGCCCACACCGTCAAGGGCAAGGGGGTCTCTTTCATGGAGAACCAGGTGGACTGGCACGGCAAGGCGCCCACATCGGAGCAGGCCACCTGTGCTCTGAAAGAATTGGAAGATGGATGGCAGAAACTGGCAAAAGCCGGGGGTTTGGAGGAGGGGGTAGCAAGATGAGCAGTCAGCAAAGCCGGGAACCGGTCGCCACCAGGGACGCTTACGGGCAGGTCCTGGTAGAGTTGGGCGGGCGCATTCCGGAGCTGGTGGTGCTGGACGCCGACCTCTCCAAGTCCACCAAGACCGGCGATTTTGCCAAGGCCTATCCGGACCGCTTTTTTGACATGGGGATTGCCGAACAGAACCTGATGGGTACTGCCGCCGGCCTGGCCCTGGCCGGGAAGATTCCCTGCACCAGCACCTTTGCCGTTTTCGCCACCGGGCGCGCCTTCGACCAGATCCGCAACACCATCGCCTACCCCGGCCTGAACGTGAAGATCGTGGCCACCCACGCCGGGATCACCGTAGGGGAGGACGGGGCTTCCCACCAGGCGATCGAGGACATCGCCCTGATGCGGGTGCTGCCCGGGATGACCGTGATCGTGCCGGCGGATGCCACCGAGACCAAAAAGGCGGTGGAGGCGGCGGTGGCTATGAAGGGGCCCGTCTACATCCGTCTCGGGCGCACGGCGGTACCCGTGCTGTTCGGCGAGGACCACCGGTTCCAGATCGGCAAGGCGGTGATCCTGAGGCAGGGCGCCGACGCGGTGATTTTTGCCGCCGGAATTATGGTGTCCGAGGCCCTGCAGGCTGCGGAGCAGCTTGCTGGAAGAGGCGTGAGCGTGGCGGTGGTCGACGTCCACACCGTCAAACCCCTGGACCTGGAACTGGTCGTGGAGATGGCGCGCAGGACGGGAGCGGTGGTTACCGCCGAGGAGCACTCCATTTACGGCGGGCTGGGGAGCGCCGTGGCCGAGGTTCTGGGTGAGCGCTGCCCGGTGCCGGTGTTGCGCCTGGGGGTCAGGGACCGCTTCGGCGAATCCGGCAAACCGGCGGAGTTGATGGAGGCTTTCGGTTTGACGGCGCCTCACATCACCCGGGCGGTGGAGCAAGTGCGCCTCCGGTCCGGTCGATAACAATTCTTCTCAGGAAGAAAAAAGAAAGCGAAAAAAAAGGAAAAAAGTAATTTGTGTCGAAACAATTCCTTGACAGAAGGGGTTGTTTTTTCTTTATTCAGACAGTGCGCGCGCCTGCCGGCCTGCGGCTGTGAGCATCATGATGGGCTGAAAGAACTACTCTAAAAATGAGAGAAGGACATTGCGCCCTATATCCCCATAGCTGAAGCCAAGAACTCGTTGAACCGAGGTGAGACGGGTGATCCAATTCTTCAATGTTTCCAAATTCTATGATGGCGTCAAGGCGCTGGTGGGCGCCACGCTCCAGATCGAGAGAGGCGAATTTGTCTTCCTGGTGGGGCCGAGCGGCGCCGGAAAGACCACCCTGCTAAGGATGATCTGGCGTGAGGAAGTCCCCACCAGAGGCCAGGTCTACGTTTGCGGGCGCAGCATTACCAGGATAAAGCATAGCGAGATTCCCGCCCTGCGCCGCCAGATCGGGATGGTCTTCCAGGACTTCCGGCTGCTGCAGGAGCGCACGGCTTACGAGAACGTGGCCTTTGCCATGCAGGTGATCGGCTCGGGACGGGCGGAGATCAGGCGGCGGGTACCGGAGGTCCTGGAGCAGATGGGCTTGAAGGATGTGGCCGGCATATTCCCGAGGCAGCTTTCCGGCGGCGAACAGCAGCGCGTAGCCATTGCCAGGGCGCTGGTCAACAAACCGGCCCTGCTGATCGCCGACGAGCCGACCGGAAACCTGGACCGGGATACCGCCTGGGAGATCATCAACTGCCTACAGGAGATCAACAACCAGGGAACCACCGTGGTGATCGCCACCCACGCCCGGGAGATCGTGGACACCCTGCGCCAGCGGGTGATCGCCCTGGAAAATGGCAGAGTGGTGCGGGATGAGTGCGAGGGTGCATATGCCAATGCTACCTAAAACCTGTGGCTATATTTTACAGGAGTCCCTCCGCTCCTTGAAACGAAATGGGTGGTTGAATTTTGCGGCGGCGGGGACGACTGCCGTATCTCTTTTTATCCTGGGCTTCGCCATCCTGCTGGTGATCAACACCAACTTCATCGCCGGTTCGTGGGAGTCCAACGTGGAGATCATGACCTACCTGAACGACGGGGTTACAGGGGATGCGATCACCGCCCTGCGCGCCCAGATCCTGGCCATACCCGAGGTCAAGGACGTGCAATTCGTCTCCAAGGACGAGGCCCTGGCCACCCTTGAGCAGCAATTCGGCCAGAACGGGCAACTGCAGGAGAGCCTGGGGGGGTCGAATCCCCTGCCTGACGCCTTCAAGGTGAGCACCACGGACCCCCGGGAGGTGGCCGGGGTGGCGTACCTGCTCGGCCGCATGCCAGGGGTGGACCAGGTGCGCTACGGCCAGGAAGTGGTGGATAAGTTGTTAGAGCTCACTTACTGGATGCGCCTGGTGGGACTGGCCATCGTGGGCATGATCGGGCTCTGCTCCATCTTCCTGATCGCCACCACCATCCGCCTGACCATGTTCGCCCGGCGGCGGGAGATCGGGATCATGAAGTTGGTGGGGGCCACAGACTGGTACGTGCGCTGGCCGTTCCTGCTGGAGGGGATCATCCTGGGCGCCGGCGGGGCATTGATAGCCATCGCCGTGCTCTTCTTCTCGTACAGCACCCTGGCTCCAAAGATCATGGAGGCGCTGCCCTTCTTGCCGCTGATGAACAGCAGCCTGGTGTTGCTGCAACTGTTTGCAGGGCTCTTGGCGGCTGGTGTCGGCCTGGGTGTCATCGGCAGCCTGATCTCCGTACACAGCTACCTCCAAACTTAGTGGTTGACAATTGGTCGTTAGTCGTTGGTTGCGCGTGGAGGGGAGAATACGTTGAGGTGGACCAAGATCACCCTGGGCCTGCTCCTGGCGGTGCTGATGTCAACGATGGCTTTGTGGCCCGGTTGGGCGGCAGGGACTGATGATAAACAGAGCCAGCTTAACCAGGTCAATCAGAAGATCGAACAGGAGAAGGCGCAGCTCGAGCAGAAGGAAAAGCAGAAACAGGCAGTGACGCAGCAGTTGTATCAGGTCGATCAGGGTATAACACAGACCCGGGACGAGTTGGATACCCTGAACGGCAACCAGATACTGCTGCAGACACGCATCAACAATACCCAGCAGGACATGCAAACGACTCAGGCCAGCCTCGATGACCGGACGCGCATCTTCGACCAACGCCTCAGGGATATCTATATCGACGGCAACGTCTCCTACCTGGATGTGCTGTTCAAGGCCACCAACCTGGACGACTTTCTGACCCGCTTCGACCTGTTGCAGCGGATCGCCGAACAGGATATCTCGCTGATGAAGCAGATCACTGCCATGCGCGACCAGCTCGTCCAAAACAAGAAGGATCTGGAGGGTCAGCAGGCGCAGTTGGGCGTAGTTCAGCAACAGACTCTAGCCAAGCAAGCCACCCTGACAGCGAGCAGCCAGCAAAAGAAACAGTTGGTGTCCCAGATCCAGGCCCAGATGGGCATCTTGCAGCATAACGTGGACGAGGATGAGGCCTACTCCCAGCAACTCACCCAGATCATCCAGGGGTTAACGAACAAGAACGCCCCGCCCCAGGGCACCGGACACTTCATCTGGCCGGTAAAGGGGCCCATCACCTCTCCCTTCGGCATGCGCATCAATCCGATCACACACCAATACTCGGGGCATACGGGGATCGACATCGGCGTTCCCTATGGCACTCCTATCGCCGCCGCCGACGGCGGCACCGTGATCTTCGCCGGCTGGAACGTCGCCTACGGCAATATGACCGTCATCGACCACGGCGGCGGCCTCTCCACCATGTACGCCCACCAGTCGAAGCAACTGGTGGCCGTGGGGGATCATGTAACCCAGGGCCAGATCATCGGCTATATCGGCACTACCGGGTGGAGCACCGGGCCGCACCTGCACTTCGAGATCCGGGTGAACGGCGTCCCGAAAAACCCTATGTTGTACCTCCCGTAAAGGCATATCGATAAGATAACAAGCCGGGGGTAAGCCCGGATGCGGCGGAAAGCACGCCTGCATGTCGAGGTCAAGCCCCGGCAGGAAAAAGATCAGAGCGTGGAGTGAGTTCGATCAGGACCGATAGACTTCTCGTTTTTCCTAACTGCTATCTTTGTCCTGCTTTTTGCTGCCGCTGCCCAAGCCCATGAAGCGGGCAGCCGAACTTCTTAAAGATTGACGGCCAGCTCTCCGGCTACTATACTACCTATATTTTTATTTATAGGAGTTAGCAGGAAAACTGTCAGGGTATGTCGAAGTTGTCAAATAGCTATAGTAGTTAAGCAGAAAGGACTACATGATGAGGTCGACGATCTATTCTAATGCACTGTCTTTTTGCTTGTGCCTGGTTCTTGGCTGTATTTTTTTTAGCGCTACCGGCAACTTGGCTTACGCTGACAATGTGACAGTAAGCGGGGGCCAGCAGACTGCCGCAAGCGTGGAGCAAGCCCTTTACGCCTGCAATGTGCAGTTGTGGGTAGCTAGCGATACCGTCAATGTGCGTTCGGGCCCCGGCACGAGCAACCAGAAAGTCGGACAGGTGCATCTGGGAGAGATCGTCCAGGCAAAAGCAAAGAGCGATGACAACTGGTATCAGATCGATTTCCACGGAGAGACGGGGTGGATTGCGGGTTGGCTAGTTCAGGTCTACCAACCGTCAGCGGATGCCTCCCGGGGGTTGGCGCCTGGTATAATCAGCGTTGCCGAGCGTTTTTTGGGCAGCCCCTACCGTTATGGGGCGAGCGGGCCTTATAGTTTCGATTGCTCCGGTTATACGCGCTACGTTTTTTCCCTGCTCGGGATCAACCTACCGCACAC
>Ga0187870_1002616_pt1 | contig 14764 bp, 14 predicted proteins | sample June2016WEW_13_1_3_FD_132974 | JGI IMG/M metagenome (GOLD analysis project Ga0187870, IMG submission 132974) | Peatland microbial communities from SPRUCE experiment site at the Marcell Experimental Forest, Minnesota, USA - June2016WEW_13_150 | ecosystem: Environmental > Terrestrial > Soil >... | reverse complement strand
TAAAATATAGGGGAGAAGAAGTGGGACGGCATCGTCTTGACCTTCTGGTAGAAGATACGATAGTGGTTGAGCTCAAGGCTGTTAAAGATTTAGAAGATATTCATTTCGCCATTGTTAAGTCATATCTAAAAGCGCTTGGCAAAAATCATGGACTGATTCTTAACTTCGCCAAAATAAAACTGGAATCCAAGAGAGTAATATTTGAACCTCCTGGGGATTAGATAATTATCCTGTTTTCCTGGGTTCCTTATAATACGTATTGAATTATGATTACCATAAAAGTCAAAGGTCTTACCAAGAAGTTCGGCGATAACATTGCAGTAAATAATCTAAATCTTGAGATAGAAGAAGGCGAGATTTGCGGGTTGGTGGGTCCTGATGGCGCCGGTAAGACCACCACGATGAGGTTACTTACCGCGATATTGGAGCCGACTGAAGGCGAAGCCTGGATTGACGGACATCATATCATCAAAGATTCTGAGTTACTCAAAGAAAACATTGCCTATATGCCCCAACGTTTCGGGCTTTATGAAGACCTGACCGTAATAGAGAATATCAATTTCTATGCAGATATTTACGGCGTAACCGAGGAGGCACGCAAGCCGCAGATAGAGCGTCTGCTTGAGTTTACCAATCTGGGAGCGTTTACCAGTCGGTTGGCGCGTAATCTTTCCGGAGGGATGAAGCAGAAATTGGGATTAGCCTGCGCACTTATCCATAAGCCGCGCGTGCTTTTCCTGGATGAGCCAACCAACGGAGTTGACCCGGTCTCGCGCCGTGATTTCTGGCAGATTCTTTACCAGCTCCTCAAGGAAAAGGTGACCATATTCTTTTCCACGGCCTATTTAGATGAGGCAGAGCGCTGTAAGAGAATCGGGCTTATCCATAAAGGCAATCTCCTGAAATATGATATTCCTTCTAATATCAAGAAAGAAAAGAGTGCCTCATCTTTGGAAGAGGCATTTATCAAGATAATAAATGAATACGAAAAATGATATCACCAAAGCCGTAGAGGTATCCGAACTGGAAAAGAAATTCGGCAGTTTCGTTGCAGTGGACCGTATCAGTTTTCAGGTTAATAAAGGCGAAATCTTCGGATTTCTCGGTCCCAACGGCGCAGGCAAGTCAACGACCATCAGGATGCTCTGCGGCATTCTTTTACCTACTTACGGTACCGGTCATGTCAGCGGGTATGACATTATCAAAGAGCAGAAGTTAATCAAGCAGAATATCGGTTATATGTCACAGCGATTTTCCCTTTATGAGGATTTGACCGTAGAGGAGAATATCAATTTTTATAGTGGTATATATAGTGTTCCAGCAGATAAGAAAAAGGAGAGGAAGGAATATATTATACGGATGGCCGGTCTGGAAAACCTCCGCACTTCCCGGACCGGTATCTTATCAACCGGCTGGAAGCAAAGGCTGGCTTTGGGATGCGCTATCATACACGAACCGGGCATATTGTTTTTGGATGAGCCTACTGCCGGTGTTGACCCGATTGCCCGCCAGATGTTCTGGAAGCTTATTAAAGATATGGCGAAAAGAGGCGTGACCATATTCGTAACCACTCACTATATGGATGAGGCGGAGAACTGCGACCGTCTGGCGCTTATTTATAACGGTGATATTATCGCCACGGGCACGCCCAATCAACTCAAGACGGAATTTATGAAAGAAGATGTTCTGTCAATATCTATCCCTCAGCCGGAAGAGTGGATAGAGAGATTGAATAAATTAAACACGATTCGTGAAACAGCCTTATTCGGGACAATGCTCCATGCCATTGTAGATAATGAGAAGTCGGCTACAGGTTCCATAAAAGAATTATTCGCAAGAGACAAGGCGTTTGATTACGAAGTCAGAAGAATACAGCCGTCTCTGGAGGATGTCTTTGTTTCATTGATTAAGTCGTATAATAAGAAAGGCTAACCTCTTTGGTTGTCATTCCCGCGTAAGCGGGAATCCAGTAAGAAGTCTGGATACCTGCTTTCGCAGGTATGACACTTTTTGGGATGTCTCATAATGAATCTGAAAAGAATCAAGGCAATTACCCGTAAGGAATTCATCCAGATAATCCGTGACCCGCGGAGCCTGGGCATGGCGATTGCATTCCCTATGTTGCTCCTGACATTATTCGGTTATGCGCTCAGCTTGGATGTGGATAATGTGCCGCTTGTCATCTGGAATCAGGATAAATCACAGGTTTCACAGGATTATATCCTGAACTTTAAGGCATCGCCGTATTTCAAAATAGTCGGTTATTCGGATAATTATAAGGAATTACAAAGTTATGTAGACAAGAACAAAGCCTTTATGATTCTGGTGATACCGCCGGATTTCTCAAGCCTGATAAACTCCAAGCAATCAGCACCGGTTCAATTATTGGTGGATGGCAGTGATTCTAATACGGCGACGATTGCCATCGGCTATGTTACGGCAGTAACCGCCGGTTACAACCGAAAACTGGCAATAGACAGTTTATCACATCTTGGCGTGAGGGACATAACGCCGGTTGATATGAGAACGAGGATATGGTTCAACCAGGATTTAAAGAGCCGTAACTTCATCATTCCAGGATTGATTGCGATTATCATGATGGTTATTGCGGCGCTGCTTACTTCATTAACCGTGGCGCGTGAGTGGGAAAGAGGTACTATGGAACAGCTTATCTCCACACCGATTAAACCGAGGGAACTTATTTTAGGCAAATTTATTCCATATTTCGTTATCGGGTTTGTTGATGTCTTGATTGCCATTCTGATGGGTGAATTTATATTTCAGGTTCCGCTAAGAGGCAGTGTTGTCTTGCTTTTTATATTGAGCAGTCTTTTCCTGACAGGCACGCTAACCATGGGAATGCTTATTTCCATTGTCGCCAAGAAGCAACTTCTGGCAAGCCAGATGGCAATGGTTACGACCTTCCTGCCTGCATTCCTGCTATCCGGCTTTGTTTACAGCATTGCCAACATGCCCACAATAATACAGGCGATTACTTACATCGTGCCCGCGCGTTATTTCATCACTATTCTTAAAGGGATTTACTTGAAAGGCGTGGGATTAGAAATACTGGTAATACCGGTTTTATTCCTGTCTGTCTTTGCATTTGTGGTGGTGAATTTAGCAACGATGGCGTTTAAGAAGAAGGTTACTTAAATATGTTTGAACGAATCCGACAGATTATTATCAAGGAATTTATCCAGATATTGCGCGACCCGCGTATGCGGACTCTTCTTTTCCTTCCGCCGATAATCCAGATGATTATTTTCGGCTATGCCGCATCAACGGATGTGAAAAATATCCAGATGGCTGTTTATGACCTTGATAATACGCCGGAAAGCCGTGATTTAGTCAGGGAATTCACCTATTCAGATTATTTTCACGTCAAACACTATATCTATACAGACCGTGCGGCAGAGGAGATGATAGATAAATCAGATGTCAATACAGTAATCCGATTTAATCTGGGTTTTGGCAACGACCTTAACGCCAATCGCCAAGCGCAGGCGCAATTGATAATTGACGGCTCTGATTCCAATACTGCCGCGGTAATATCCGCTTATGCCAACCAGATAATGGAAAGATATTCCTCCAGATTATTAGATAAACGCGTTCAGGTTTTGCTGAACAGGTCAATCAGGTTTCCTAAAATAGATTTAAGAACCCGCGCCTGGTTTAATGAAAACCTGCTATCCAGAGATTTCTTCATTCCCGGAGTCATTGCCCTGATTGTCACGGTTGTCACATTGCTTCTGACCTCAATGGCTATTGTAAAGGAAAAGGAAATCGGGACGATTGAGCAATTGATAGTCAGCCCGATAAACTCATGGGAACTCATTTTAGGCAAGCTATTGCCGTTTGCCCTTATCGGATTATTTGATATCCTTCTGGTAACGGTGGTGGGTGTGTTCTGGTTTGACGTGCCTATCAGGGGAAATTTGCTATTGCTTTTTGGGTCGGCGATTCTTTATCTCCTGACCACGCTGGGCATCGGATTATTTATCTCAACGATTGCCAATACACAGCAAGAAGCCATGATGACCGCCTTTTTCTTCATCTTTCCAGCTATCCTGCTTTCCGGATTTGTCTTCCCGATTTATAATATGCCGAAGCTTATCCAGTATATTACCTATGTCAATCCTATCCGATATTTTCTGGTCATCATAAGGGGCATATTCCTGAAAGGAGTCGGGATTGAAATACTCTGGCCACAGATGATGGCATTATTCGCACTCGGAATTGTTATCTTCACTCTAAGCACCTTAAGATTCAGGAAGAGGTTGGGGTAATTTATTTATTAGGAATCCGGCAGAGGAATCTTAAGAGACCGTAATACTTTGGAGAGGATAATGTCTTTACTATATTATCTCCAAAGCACGCCGAAGGCTTTTTTCTAATTCTCCATTTTTAACTTCATCCAGACATCCTTCTGCCCATTTTGGAAAACTTGGCATTTGTGATGCGGTTACCAGCGCAACTAAAATAGCAGTAGGGGCATCCACTATTTTTTCTCTCTCGTCTACAGGTCCATAAGTTTCCAGAAATGCGGAAGCCGCCTTATCACCCAATGAACCGACAACATTTCTGCAATCACTAAAAGGATATCCGATACTTAACAAATGATAATCATAAACTATCACACGTAATGATGGGATTCGTTGACGGGAAATTGCTAAATTTCCCCAATAAAAATCATTATAGGTAAGCGTCCCGGATAATGAATGTATAAATGTCTTAATCGCTTCTATATTATCAGAGGCAAGTGCCCATCCTGAATTTTCTAACAGACCAAGTTTTTTGCCTGTTTCCAAAATTGTTTTAGCATCCAGAATATCTATATCCCATTTAAGAAACGAAGGGATTTCAGTCGGATTGGCAATAACCTGTTTTCCGGTAGAGTGAAGATTTAGATACCATTTTGCCAAGGCTTCACCTGTTTCTGATAAATTTACATCATCTTCATTTGCCAATCTCCATATAGGATTGGTTGTTAAATCTTCAAGAAGTAAGGCATTTCCAGTCCGGCCATGGACAGGTAAAGTTGGAACGCCCAGTTGTTCAAGAAGCGTATAGGCGCATACTTCAACGGACTGAATAGCATCTTTGAACCACTTAAGAATAAATATATGCTTACCATCGGAAAGACGGTATAGGTAATTCCCGTGTCTTTGCTGAATTAATTCTATCTTTGTGATTTCCTTCGGATTAAGTCCTAATGCACTTAAAGTGCATATTAATTCTTGAGGTACCATAATTGTTTTTTGGTTAAATTGGTGTTGTTATTTATTCGGAATCAGGCAGAGGAATCTTAAGAGACCATTTCCTGTATTCTTAAACTGGTGTAATTTATCCGGTGGGACATAGACTACATAACCGGTCTTAAATGGATTGGCTTTATTCTCAAATATCAATTCGCCTTCTCCTTCAAGTATAAAAACCTCGTGTTCAGTCGGATGGGTATGAAGCGGTGTATGACCGCCTTTATCCAGTTCAAACAGTCGCATTGCAAAGTTAGGCGCTTCTTTCTGGGAAATAAGCCACCGCATCTTAACGCCTTCAGCGCCTTCGACATTTACTGGTCGCAATCCGATTTCTTTAGAATCTATTACTTTCATATGAACGTTCAACTGTTGAACTGTTCAACGGTTCAATGGGATTTACCGTAGTGTTTCTTGTAGAATTTCAGGTATTCACCGCTTTTTACCCTCTGCCACCAATCCTGATTTTCTAAATACCATTTAATGGTCTTTTTGATGCCCTCGGTGAATGTATGTCGTGGTTCCCAGCCCAATTCTTTCCTTATTTTATTAATATTGATGGCGTAACGGCGGTCGTGGCCGGGGCGGTCTTTGACATATTGGATAAGCGATTCGGGTTTGCTGAGTTCATTAATAATCAACTTAGTAATTTCGATGTTCATCATTTCGCATTGTCCGCCGATGTTATAAACCTCGCCGGGTTTGCCTTTGTGCAACACAGTATCCAGCGCTTCACACTGGTCTTCTACAAAGAGCCAGTCACGGACATTTTTACCATCACCATAAAGCGGTAATGGTTTATTTTCCAGAGCATTGGTAATAAACAAAGGAATTACCTTTTCAGGGAATTGGTAAGGACCGTAATTATTACTGCTATGGGTGATAATGGCTTTATAACCGAAGGTTTTATCATAAGCCTTTACAAGCAAATCCGCAGAAGCCTTGCTCGCTGAATATGGACTGGACGCTTTAAGCGGATGATTCTCGGTAAAAGCCGGTTCATTGGGCTTAAGCGAGCCGTAAACCTCATCCGTGGAAATCTGGATAAAGCGGGCGATATTATATTTCATCGCATTTTCCAGAAGTATTTGTGTTCCCAGAATATTGGTATTTAAGAAAATAGATGGATTATAAATACTTCGGTCAACGTGCGATTCAGCTGCGAAATTAATGACGGCATCTATATTGCCTTTAATGACCTTTTCTACCAGTTTCCCATCCGTAATATCACCTTTGACGAATTTGTATCTCTTGTCCTTATGGATGTCTTTAAGGTTTTCCGGATTACCCGCATAGGTTAAGAGGTCAAGATTGGTAACGTGAATGTCCTTGTGGTTTTTAAGCAGGTAATGGATAAAATTGGAGCCGATAAACCCGCATCCGCCGGTGACCAATATTTTCTTTAGCATAATTACAAAAAGATTATCTTATTGCTAAAAGTTAGTCAAGAAACTTCGTAACCACAGATTACACAGATTGAATTTAATTAGTAAAATTTGGTTCCAGTATAAATTACACGGATTTAACCCCGATACCTGCCTGAACAATGCCAGTCGGGCAGGTCCAGCGGATAGGTTCTGTGAAACCCGCCTGACCGGATGGGCAGGTCTGCGGTATTTGTTAACTGTTAAGTTGGGAAATGTCAACCATGTTGTTGGGTTTATTCCTCAAAAACGAATATAATGTAGAACTATTTGCGATATAACGTATATCTACTGCAATATAATGCACCGTGCACGTTTTTTACCACAATTTCTTTCGTATCGCCTTATATAATAAAGAGTTAGAACCATTACCCAAATAACATAGGGGGGTGGGGGGTATACCCCCTCCCACCCCTTCTACCCACTAACCATCCGTCATACCTTTTGACCAGACAGTCAATGGATTTTCACCAGACCGTCATTCAAAATCCATTAGACCGTCGCTAAAAGTCAATTAGACCGTCGCTAAGGTACAATTAGACCGTCGTTAAAATGCAACTAGACCGTCGCTAAAAGCAAATTAGACCGTCGCTAAAGTGCAATTAGACCGTCGTTAAAATGCAATTAGACCGTCGCTAAGGTACAAGTAGACCGTCGCTAAGATACAATTAGACCGTCGCTAAGGTACAAGTAGACCGTCGCTCAAACTTAACCTGTCCGGTGGTATCAAAAAATTTTCATAAAAATTTGGGGATATTTTACAAGGCCTGCCCGACTAGTCAGGCGGATAGCCACTGCATTATATTCGTTTTAGAATTGTATATGCTTGATTTTCCTAAAATCGGCTTGATAATTGCTTGAGGATTAGATGGTTATAAAATGTGGACCTGTCCCCGGCTATTCTGGTTCTGAAATTCTACCAGAATTATCGCTCTTCCTTTATGACAATATTGTTATTAAACATATCAGTTTCATTATCCATCCATTGATCTTCAAACTTGAAGAGATATGTTTTCGTTTCCGGTTTTACATTATTACCTGCAAATACAATGACAATTTTATATTCACCAGGTAATAAAATATGAGAACCCATATTGGTTTCTACAAATGTATCTAAGTTACAGACGACGTTAGGAGTAGTTGTAATTCCATAACGCTTTAAATTAGAATAAATAGGATTATACTTTACAATATGACCAAAATCACAGTTCTTAAATAATTTTGGTTGAATTTTTGACATCGTTACCGTTCGTTGATTACTCCATAATAAATTTAGCGGTATAAATCTCTTTAGAGGTTGATATAAACCATTAGTCGTTTTTTCCATTATGTCAGTAATCATTACCTCTGCATCTTCTATAAGATAATTTCCTTCGTTACAAACTCTAAAACGAAGATAATAAGTATCACTCGTTATGTCGAATATAGTTTCTCCAGTATCGCACCTAATAGATAGAAAGGTTTTATGACAATCCGGAGGTTGAAGGTTTATAATAACTTTGAGAATAGGTTGTTTAATCTTAAATAAAGCCTTTAGTCCATCCTGAATAATAGGCAGAAATATTCCAAGAACACCAAGGAATAACGCAATGATTATAGCCCACCATTGAGGGTCAGCTTTAGACCAATCATGGTGGATAAGCCACCAACTAATAAGAAATATAGCAATTATTATCAGCCACCAACGACCTGTTCTCAAAATCTTTTTCATATCTACTTTATAGTAATTCCGAGGATACCTTATCTAACTATTTTGTATGGTGTTTCCCGACCCTGTCAATCATTATTCTAATATCTCTAACGTCATAGAGTTTCGGATTGATTTCTATGATTGCTTCATAAATATTCAAAGCATCTTGCTTTTTACCAGATTTCTCTAACATAGTTGCTTTATCAAACAAGAAATCTATATAATAAGTCATCGTACCTTCGGGATTACTCTTCAGCATTGATGCATAAACAGCTAAAACATCTTGCTTTTTAAGAGTCCCAGATTTCTCTGCTGCTTCAGTAAGCAAGACATTCATAAGCGCCATAGTAGCTTCTATCTGCGCGAACCCTCCCCCGTTCATAACAGCAAAGAAAGAATTAATAATACCTGCTATTCCAAGCGTACAACCAAGCCACAATGGTATACCTATGCCAGCTATACCAGTAAAAAAGAATAGCAATCCACCAGGCACACCAAGTGCCCCCAGAATCAACAAGATACGCGCAAACAATATCACTATTTCATCTGTTTTATTCCATGTCTTTCTGAATTCTTTCCTAGCTAAGTCTAATCTACCGTACCGCAGAACATGTTTTTTGTAGGCTTTACTGTTGAGCGAAACACAGAGTTGTCCAAAACCAAACAAGATGATACCAATAGCAAATATGCCCCAGTTCAGTAAGAATCTACCTATTTCCATTTGTACACTCCTTACATAGGCTTTCTATAAAGGGTACGCAGTTAATTCTGGGGACGTCTTCCCGACGTTTATCTGTAGGCTTCTCACTACTTAATTCTTCTGAAATGTAAGGTATCTCGCCAAGAGCTATTTGTCAAGGGAAATTTAGCCACAGATTACACAGATATACCTTTAACTCCTAAATCCAAAATCCTAATATCTAAACAAATCCCAATGACCAAATTCCCAATCCGAGCCACAGATTACACAGATTATTCCTTATGAAATCCGATTTTGGGCTTTGGTTTCTCTTCGGGCATCGGCGCCATTAACTGGCGAATCGCATTGAATATTGCTTTTATGTCACCGTCGTGTTTTTCTATCTTATATTCCAGCTCAGCCAGTTTATGCGCCAGTTCTTTATGAGTTGAAATAATCTCTCGCAACTTGACGAACGTTTTGATAATATTAATGCTGATTTTTACGGCGCGGTCGCTATTTAATACACTTGCCAGCATCGAGACGCCGTGTTCGGTAAATGCATATGGCAATGCGCTTGAATGTTTCAGCGGACCGAACCGGTGCCAATTTGTCACCAGTTCATCCTTTTCTGAGACGGTCAATTGGAACATAAACTCTTCAGGAAAACGCTCCAGATTGCGTTTGACCTGCCGATTTAAATACTTGGTTTCCACGCCATATAACTCCGCTAGGTCGCGGTCTATCATCACTTTCTGTTCTCTTATCAGGAATATCTTTTGTTCTATTACCTCATGCGGGATTAATGCTTTCATAACTTATTCCTCTTCTAATAATCCAAAGGTATCTCGCCAAGAGTTATTTGTCAACCCCGTTAGAGATTTTATGTCCAAATTTAATCATGTCGTCAATATAATCAAACCATCTATACACCTAATCTCTAACGGGGTAAAGGAAAATAGAACACGAAACACACGAATTTACCTAATTTCACTAATTTATTCGTCCTACTCGTGTATTCGTTTCATTCGTGTTTATAATTCTCTATGCTGTCAAGCAAAACCGTTAAGGGGCAAATCAGACGGCAGGCATTGATACCAAACTGCTTCTTCCGGGAATATGGTCATAAGTTATTTCATTAGTCGGTATCTTGTTGCATTTGGCATCTTCAGAAATCAGATTCATAGTCTTATAGCTGAACCCGAGAGTTAGCGTTTTTGTTATGAATTCATCAAAATACTTTTGATACACTCCGCCTTCAACTTCTGCATGGATAGGCATAATATTGGGAATGTCTTCTTTTAGATGAGTAATCTGGTAATTTACAATATCTGTCTCTGTAATGCCATCAAGTCCGATTATCTCTTCAATGCAGGGTTGATTAGAAGGGATTTGAAGAGTTTTCAATTCCTTCCCGTCAATGCGCGGATAAAAAGGCGTGTTCCCCCGCGTATCACTGCAGTAATCAAGCCCGAGCGAGTCCTGAATCTCAAGGCTTTTCCTGTTGCAATACCAAGCCGGCGCGGCGGTGGATTTGGGCGCTTTAGACAGGTATTTTTTATAAGCAGTGAATGAGTCATCAAATTCTTTCCTGATTTCTTCAGGAGATAATTCATCCAGATGGTCCTGCCAGAGCCGGTGATTCCACGCATGAACACCGATTTCATTGCCTTCTTTTGTGATTGCTTCAATAATTAGAGGGAATGATGAGGCAATGAACGGTGCAGGAAGCAGTGTCCCGTAAAGCATTGTTTTAAACCCGTATAATCTGGGCGCTCCGGTCCTGAGCATCTTTGATAAGAACCCCTTTTGCCTGAAGATATTGTATATCGCCTTGCCTGAGTTATCAGGTCCGAATGACAGGAAAAAAGTTGCTTTAATGCCGTGCTTTCCAAGAATGTCCAGTAAGACCGGCACCCCTTTTTGCATCCCTTGGTAGGTATCAACATCTACCTTGAGTGATATGATACGGTTAGCCATAAACTGCTATTCTCTATATTAAACCGTTTGTCTTGCTTTCTTCAATAAAGAAGTCAAGAGTATATTTGAGAGAATCGTTGAGAGTGGTTTTAGGCTGCCAGCCCAGCAGTTTTTTGGCTTTAGCTATTGAGGGTTTCCGCGTGAGGATATCCTGATAGCCTTTGCCGTAATATTTCTCCGAGGGCATTTCTATTATTTTAGAAATGCTTGAGCGTTTTGCGCCCTCCGGATGTTTGGCAAATAGGTTGCGTAATTTCGTTGCCAGTTCTTTAATACTGCATTCATTTTTCGGATTACCGATATTGAATATTTGCCCATCGCAGGTCTTGTGTTTATTCTCAATGATTTTCATCAGGCAGTCGATGCCGTCTTCTACATAAGTGAAACATCTTTTCTGCTTTCCGCCATCCACCAGCTTGAGCGGTTGATTTCTGACTAAATCAATGATAAACTGCGTGACGACACGCGAGCTGCCTTCCTTGGCGGTGTAGATATCATCCAGCTTGGGACCTATCCAGTTAAAAGGCCGGATAAGGGTAAACTTAAGCTGTCCTGAAATGCCGTAAGCCCAGATAACCCGGTCAAGCAGCTGTTTGGAGCAGGAATATATCCAGCGTTGTTTGGAAATTGGGCCGAGAATAAGTTTGCTGGTGTCTTCAGAAAATTCCGGGTCTGTGCACATTCCGTAAACTTCCGAAGTCGATGGGAAAATAACCCTTTTCTGATACTTGACGCAGAGCCGGACAATGCGCAGATTTTCTTCGAAGTCCAGTTCGAATACGCGCAGAGGTTCTTTTATATAGGATGCCGGAGTGGCTATGGCGACAAGAGGCAGGACCACATCGCTATTTTTAACATGATACTCAACCCATTCTTTATGTATGGAAATATCTCCTTCAATAAACCTGAATCTTGGATTATCTATTGAATGGGAAAGCCGGGAAGTGCCGAGGTCCATTCCAAAGACTTTCCAGTCGGTTGTTTCCATGATTCTTTTTACGAGGCTGTTACCGATGAATCCGTTTACTCCCAGAATAAGAATCTTCATATTTTCTTTCTCACTATTTTAGTATTTTACCAGATAATGGGTTATATTTGTCAATAAATTCAGCGGCGCTCATTTCCGGCTCATTTTCCAATTGGCACTTCTTGATAAGGATAGTGTTTTTGCCTGCAGCGATTGCCAATCCTTTTTGCTTATCAGCCATGATAATCTCGCCCGGAGTAGATTGCGGTGCGGTGTTATCAGGAACGCATTCCCAGATAAATACTTTCTTTCCATCAAGAAGAGAAAATGCGCCCGGATAAGGATGGGTTACGGCTCTGACCAAGTTATAAACCTCAAGATTACTTTTTCTCCAGTCTATTTTCCCGTCTTCAGGATTTCTACCTCCGAAATAGGAACCCTTGGAAATGTCCTGCGGGAGTCTTTTATGAGTTCCGGCTTTTATCAGGAGAAGTGTTTGGTCTAAAAGCGTAGCCGCAGCTTTTTCCATCTTCTTGAAAAGGGTAAAAGCGTTATCCTGAAAGTCAATCGGCACGCTTTTCTGTGCGATGATATCACCGGCATCAGGTTTTTCAAGCATATAGTGCAATGTAACGCCTGTCTCCGATTCGCCGTTTAGAATCACCCAGTTTACCGGACAGCGGCCGCGGTATTTTGGCAGGAGCGAGCCGTGCAAGTTTATGGCGCCCAGACGCGGTATAGCGAGTATTTCTTTTGAGAGCATCTGGCGAAAATAGAACGAGAAAATTATGTCTGGGGCAATATTCCTGATGATTGAAACCCACTTCGGGTCATTGATATTTTTCGGATAGTAGCAGGACAATTTATAAGATTCGGCAAGTTTGCCCATTGAATCGAACCAGAGATTTTCATCCGGATTGTCATGGTGAGTGAATACCGCGGGTACTTGCTCTTTATGGCGCATCAAGACATCAAGGCATCGGCAACCGATATTATGATATCCCAGGACTACGAACCTCATTTTGCATTTTCCTCCCTGGAATATACTTTCTTAACAATATAACGAGGCCTCTGGCGGACATCGGTATAAATCCGGCTGACATATTCGCCGATAACGCCGATGGCGATAAATTGGAGTCCGACAAAGAAGAAGAGAATGGCAAACAGGGTGAAAACACCGCTTACTGCCCATTCAGAACCGAATAATATTCTTAAAGCCAATAACACAATTGCCGAGCCTATTCCCAATAATGCAATTATAAAACCTATGAAGTTAATTACCCTGAGCGGGAAAACGCTGAAGCCGGCCATAAGGTCAAATTGTAGTTTTATCAGTTTTATTAAATTATATTTAGAAGTGCCTTTCTTGCGTTCTTCATGTGCGACGGGAATCTCAATTATTCTTTTAGCAAACGTATCAGCCAGTGCCGGTATAAAGGTAGATGTTTCTTTGCTCGCACAAATAGCATCAACCACCGGACGTCTGTAGGCGCGCAGCATGCATCCGTAATCTTTTATAGAAACATTTAGATTGCGTGATATTATATAGTTGATGATTCTTGAAGCGATTTTACGGAATAACGAATCTTGCCGGTTTTCCCGGAAACTGCCGACAACTTCATAACCTTCCTTTATCTTGCTGAGAAGTTTGTGAATTTCCTCGGGCGGATTCTGGAGGTCTGCATCCATCGTTATAACCACATCTCCGGAAGCATGTTTGAGTCCTGCAAAGACCGCGGCATGCTGTCCATAATTTCTGTTAAACTCAATTACGTGTATATGAGAATCCTCTTTCGCATATCGGGTAAGAATATCCAGGGAATTATCCTTGCTTCCGTCATCAACCAGAATTATTTCATAGGGAAGAGATAAGGCATTTAAAGCCTTTAGCAGGCGGTCTTTTAAGTCAGGCAGGCTATCAGCCTCGTTATAAACAGGGATGATGACGGATACTAATTTAATTTCTTCGTCCATATTCTTTTATTACATCCTTTATTGCTTCTACGACATAAACAACATCATGTTCGGTCATATCAGGGAAAAGGGGAAGCGACATAATACGTTCAGAAATATATTCCGTATTGGGAAGTTTTACCGGGAAGTTCTTCTGGTAAAAGGATTGTTTATGCACAGCCAGGAAGTGTAATCCTGTGCCGACGTTGCGGGCTTTTAGATGCTCCATAAAATCATCACGCGTTATGCCGATTTTCTCGGTTTCAACCAGAACGGTATAAAGATGCCATGAATGTTTATGCGGATAAGTCACCTCCTTGGGAAGGGCAATGCCTTCGGTGTCACTTAATAATTTCTGATAATGCATGGCGAGTCGCCGGCGCTGTTCATTCATCTTATTTAACTTATTAAGTTGCACAAGCCCTAAACTTGCCTGGAGGTCTGTGAAATTATACTTCCAGCCCGGCTCAATCGTATCATAACGGGCTGTTCCGATTCCTTTATTCCTTTTCCACGGGTCCTTGTTCACACCGTGCCAGCGGAGCAATTTAATCCTTGCAGCCAGTTGCTCGTTTCGTGTGGTGACCATTCCGCCTTCTGCTGTTGTTAAATTCTTAATAGGATGAAAGCTGAAAATAGCCAAATCGCCGATACTGCCGATTTTTCTCTTTTTATATTCACAGCCTGCGGCATGGGCGGCATCCTCAATCAATGCAATCCCGTGTTTCTTGCATATGTTAAGTAATGGGTCTAAATCACAGGGCTGTCCTGCGAAATGAACCGGTATTATTGCTTTAGTGCGCGGCGAAATGG
>Ga0187870_1002608_pt1 | contig 14790 bp, 20 predicted proteins | sample June2016WEW_13_1_3_FD_132974 | JGI IMG/M metagenome (GOLD analysis project Ga0187870, IMG submission 132974) | Peatland microbial communities from SPRUCE experiment site at the Marcell Experimental Forest, Minnesota, USA - June2016WEW_13_150 | ecosystem: Environmental > Terrestrial > Soil >... | reverse complement strand
TCGTGATCACCCGCTTCGTGATCGTCTGCTGCCTATTGGACACCGTCCCCATCGGGATCATCGCCGAAAGCCCCGACGCCTCTGATCTGAAAGCTGACACCTGGGTCGAGGCCGAAGGTGTCATGAAAATGCTCAACACCTTCAGCGCGGCAGATAAGATCGAACCGCTCTCCAACTTCCACGGGCCGAACACCGACATCCCCTACTTCGTGATCACCAGTCTGAAGAAAGTCCCGGTTCCGAAGGACCCGTACCTGTATCCCCCCCAGTAGAACCCGGATGCAAATACTGCAAGTTTATGAGGATACCTGCATTTCATCTCCATTATCAAGCTTTTCAGATAGAATTAGACCCAAATGTTAAATATTTCTAGGTTATGAAGCATCCCGTACTAAATGATATAATGACTATAAAATAAGATGTGGTTTGCCTGAATCGCCAGTAGCTATCCCGGCTATACTTTTGTTTGTAGCGCGCTAAAAAGCGTAGTCTATAAAATTCAGGAGGGAAAAAGATGAGAGTCGCCTACGTTTTTGCCACCACCACCGCCCAGAAGATCCTCGATAAGATGATCATTCCGCAGTTGGAGAAGGGTGGGCACGGCGCCGAGGTTGTCGGGATGTTCTTTTTCATGGACAACACCTTCTTCCTGCTAAAGGGGACGAAGATGGGAGAGCAGTTGCAGGCGCTCCAGGAGAAAACCGGGATGCTGCTGATGGCCTGCGATCAGTGTGCCGAAGAGAGAGGGATCACCGACGACCTGATCCCGGGCGCCCACGTGGGCTGCTTCCCCAGTCTCTATGTGGCCATTGAGAATGCGGGCGGCGTCGACCAGGTGATCACCCTGTAAACAGATCAGAGGGACGGCTCTCTCGATCTCCTCTCGATCCCGTAGGCTGCTTCCTCTGTCTTTTCGTACTCTGGTAAACGCAGGAGTGGACCGGAAAAAGTATGTGCCAGGGAAGCTCAAACCACTAACTCAGTCCTTGGCAAAAATGCAGTGGCTGAAATTACGGCACATCCCCGGCGCTGGCTCCTCATGCCTCAAGGCAGGCACTTCCGCGCCGGAAAGGTCAGGTATATCCGAGTGGCCAAAGTCACTGTCGAGTTCATCAGCACTTGCCCGAGCTGAGCCGGTTACGAGGAGGCCGTCAGGTCGGCGGCCAGCCGGTTCGGAGATGCCGTAGATGTGAAGATCTATCATGCCGGCAAGGACTTCGGCTACCTGCGCAAATATGGGCCGGTCAGCAGGGGGACGTTGATCATCAACGGCCGGCAGAAGTATGACAACCTGGGCAACGACCTGATCAGGCGGGTCATTGTCGAAGCCGTAAGCGCCAGGGGGAACGAGGAGATATGAGCGCCCTAGAAAACATTGTCTACCGGGCACTGGCGTCATCCGCGGTATTCCTTAACATTTCTTCGGACTGGCTATTGCTGAGCTTTCTGTTGGCCGGGCTGCTGCATAACATCCTGAGCCCGGACCGGCTGCAGAACATGCTGGGCAACAAGAAGGCGCCAACGCTGGGGAAGGCAATCGCCTCCGGCCTGCTGCTGCCGATCTGCAGTTGCGGAGTGGTCCCTCTGGGTCTGGGGCTGTATTATTCCGGGGCGTATCTCGGCCCGGTATTGGCATTCATGACCGCCTGCCCGATCATCAACCCCGCCGCGGTGATCATGGCCTTCGGGCTGCTGGGCCCCAAGCTCGCCAGTTGCTACCTGGTGACCGGCCTGGTGTCGGCCTTTCTCATCGGGCTGATCGGCAACGCCCTCGCCGGCCGGGAGTTGTATGCGCCAGGGCTGGAGAGTCCGGTGAAGCAGGTGGTCCTCGAGGACGCCAACCCCGTTCCCCTCTCGGGTAAACTGCTTTCAGGACTGCAGTGGGGGTTCAGGGATCTGGGGGTCCAGGTGAGCAAATACGTGGTACCCGGGATGCTGCTGGCTGGACTGATCACCGCTCTCGTGCCGGCGTCCCTGATCCAGCACTACCTGGGCAATCCCGGGTTGATCTCCATCGCGGGCATCGCCCTGATCGGAGCGGTCATGTACGTCTGCGCCGTCGGTCACATCCCCTTTATCGCCGCCCTGGTCGCCTGCGGCGCCGCCCCCGGTGTGGCGATCACCTTCCTGATGACCGGAGCGGCTACCAACCTGCCGGAACTGCTCAGCATCTACAAGCTGATCGGCAAACGGGCGGCGATCACTTACAACGCGGGGGTAGTGGGAATGTCCCTGATCGCCGGATACATCACCAACCGCCTCCTGATGCCGGGATTCACTCCCTACTTCAACCTGTCTGCCAGCAGGCAGGCGATCAATGTGGCAGGCAAGCTGACGCTCACCTCCCCGGCGCCGATCCATTACTTATGCTCCATGATCGTAGTTTGCCTGTGCCTGTATGCCCTATGGCCGGGGCTGAAGCAGTTGGCCGGAAAAGCGCAGGCCGCCCTGGCCGTGCTTTCGGTCCTGCCGTAGTGACAACGAGGTGATAACGAGATGAAGAAGCCGGGATTGATCTCCTGGGTATCCGGCGCCCTGTTGGTCCTGCTGCTGGTGCTGATAGCCATCCACGGCGGCAAGTGGCCGGCCAAAAAGACACCCGACAATCTTCCGCCGGCGCCCCCTGCAAATATGGATACTGCAACGCCGCCCCCCGCCGTGGCCTACTGGCAGCAGAAGTTTCCGCAGTACCAGCTTGTCAAATGGGCGCCCGGATATCTGAACGGGGACGATCAGGAGGACGCGGTGATCATCTACCGGACCGGCTCCAAGTGCTACCTGGTGGCGGTGATCGATCTGCCCGGCGGATTTCAGGTCACAGACCCCGTGGCGGCTCCGGTGTCAGATCAGCAGATCACCATCGGAGACGTGGAAAACAAGAACCCCAACGAGATTATCGTTTCCGGCCAGAAGAACGGGGCTTATGGCTACGCCATCTTTGCCCTGGACAAGAACCAACTGCTCAACCTGTATTCTGCAGGGATGGACCAGTGCTGCTGAGATCCGGTCTCTACATCTAACTGTCGATCACTGCGGCCTATCAACTGAGTTCTAAGCTTCAGTGGGGGTTTGCTTTCCCCCACTGAAGCTTATCAGTAAAACTTGGCTTGCGCCGAGCCTCGGCGAAGGCGGAAGCCTTAGTTGCACTGATCCAGGGGCTAACCGCCACTTAGCTCCCACTTCAGTGGGAGTCTAGTGGCGGTTAGCCATCGGGTAAATCGTTATCGGAGACTTATCCGCTCTTATCCCGCCGCTTCAAAGAAGTGGGGGTATTAGAGCGGGTTAGTCCGTGATAAATGCCCCAGAATAATCGAATTCGTGACCAAAATGCTAAGCCGCATGCCCCTGGCTTCAGCCCTTGGCATTACCCATAAGTCCGCGCCTGGAATAAAAAGTCAGGCACGAAATATGCATAAGGTAATTGCCAGCTTAAAAGCGTATGGGTTAGCGATATTGAAATAATCATGTGTTAATCATTGTCCATCGCCTACCATGCTTCAGATCAGGTACCGAAACGGCTGAACACATCGTAGCCTTGCAATGCTTGACTTGGTACACATACCGCTGGCGGATCGAGCGCTATCACTACATCCTTAAAAGCGGTTGCCAGGTGGAAAAACTCCAACTGGAAACCAGAGACCGTCTCATGCGTGCCCTGGCGGTGTACAGTATGGTAGCGTCACACCTGCTCTGGCTCACCTATCATGCCAGGCAGACCCCAGAGGCGCCCTGCACGGTTGCCCTTAGCAGCAGCGAATGGAAGGCCCTGTATGCTGCTACCCACAAGACAACCATCCTTCCTGACTGCCCACCGGATCTGCAAACGGCTGTCTTATGGATCGCCAGACTGGGCGGTTTCCTTGCACGCAAGGGGGACGGCCTGCCCGGAGTCAAAGTCCTCTGGCGGGGTTTTCGGCGCCTCCAAGATCTAGCCGCTATGTGGGAACTCTTTAATCCCTGACAGAACCAACGGCCCCGGTATCACCCAGTCTCGCCAAGCCGTCTTCCCAAAAGGGGAGGCACGCCTTTTTGCTCACCCGGCTTAAACTGGCTCTGACCCTGCTTTTTTCACTCTTCTCACTTGAAAGCAGAATCAACTTGAATCCCATAACCTTGCTTATCAGGTGTGGGAGGGCGGGTGGGGACAAACTTCAAGCGCCATTGTCAATCGCTAGAGTTCACCCACACTTCCTTAACACAGTCTGTTGCCACCGACCCAGCAACACCCCTATGTAAAAACAATCTAAGGGTAATGCTAAGGGCTTCAGCCATGGGGTAAGGCGTCAGTTAGGAGCGCATGTTTGTCTTAATAGCACATATGTGGTATAATCTTACAAGAAAAGAGGTGATCTGTAATGCCACAACTTAGCGGTTTCGCCAAGACTTATAGGTTCAATCTGCTAGTTTCTCCCGGTGTTACAGATCAGTTCGACCTCACCATAGAGCAGTACCGCCAGGCAGTCTCCTTCTACCTTCAGGTTTTTCAGGATCATCAGGAGATCCTTGGCCGGGGAGACTGGCTGAGAGTCACCGAGATCCTGACGCACTACACGAAAAAGAACCCCAATCCGAAGCACGACTTCGATGCCCAGTTTCCCAACTACCCATCCGGTCTACGCCGCGCCGCCATATCTGAAGCCTATGGCTCAGCCTGCTCCTGGAGATCGAACTACAGGCGGTGGCAGGCAAAGAGGGAGAAGCACGATCAGAGAAACAGGAGGCGGGAGGCCGCAGGCAAGCATCCTATTCTCTTCACGGAACACCCTCCGCAGTACCCACTGGAGTGCAACCGCTGGCCTTCCTTCTACGGTACCGAACACCGCATGCTCGACGAGCATCACATGCTGCTAAAGCTCTTCACCGGCAGGGCATACGTCTACCGGAAGGTATCTCTGCTTGCGCCGTGGTGGTGCCTGAAGGCTACGCCGCCGGCTCCCCGACACTGGTTCACAGAGCCTGGGGCTGGGAACTGCACGTGCCAGTGTGTCTAAAGAAAAAGCTCTACCTTAAAAAAATCATTGACCAGTTTCACCAACCAGGATTCCGGTTCTGCTCCGTCGACCTCGGAATCAACAACCACGCAGTTATGACGATCCGGGATGCCGAAGGCAGGGTCCTGGCCACGGAGATCATCTCCGGCGCCAGGGACAGCCACCTCAGGAAGAGGTATCTCGAAAAGATCGCCAGGTTGCAGAGAAAGACCGGAACCATTCCGGACGATGAGCGGTTTGCCAAGGATCTGTGGGATAAGGTGTCCAACTTCAACGACGACCTGGCCCACCAGGTATCCCGGCGGATAGTGAACTTCGCAAAAGATCATGGCGCTACCGTGATCGTCTTCGAACACCTGGAGAATCTGAAGCCGGAAAAGGGAACGCGGTCGCACCGGATGAACCGGAAGCTCGGCCACTGGGTCAAGGCGAGGATCTTCAATTACACCCAGTACAAAGCACTACATGCCGGCATCCTCACTTCCAGGGTGAGCCCAAGGAACACGTCGAGCAAGTGTCCCTACTGCGGATTTCTCGCCATCGAGCGGTACACACCGGGGAAGATCGGCGGCGTGAAACTGACCCGCTGCACGAACTGCGGTGTGGGTGGCATGAACTCTGACTTCGTGGGGTCTCTCGGTATCGGTAGGACTTTTATTCTCAGACAGAAAGCCCTTTCCAGTGATGGGAAGGCGTCCTGACTACCTATACGGCAGTCAGGATCGGGCTCGAACCCGCTGGCGCTTGGACTCGGTAAATTTGCGGATGCTGTAGGTCGGGTCTACGACCCAGGGACGGAAACATCTCGCCTACCCGAGACAGGGCAAAGTTCACGGGAATCAACCCGGAATCACACGACTTTAGTCGTGTGAGGTTCAAAAGCTCTTTAATATGCGGTATAATCTTTGAGGGTGCCGACGTAGCTCAGCTGGTAGAGCAGCGGTTTCGTAAACCGCAGGTCATCGGTTCAAGTCCGATCGTCGGCTCCATAGAATACAAGAACGGCAAGGCCTCCATGGTTCGGGAGTCTTGCCGTTTTGGTTATCCTTGGTAATAGGGTCACAAAATATCACGAAAATATCACAAACAGGGTTAAATCATTCTTCTGCCCCAAACATGGCCCTGCCCAGGGTGTTCGCCGCGTGCTTCCTTCCCGCCGGGGTCACATGGCCGTAAGTGTCGCCGGTTAACGCTATCGAAGCGTGACCCAACATTTCAGACACACGCTTGATCGGCTCCCCCTGCTCCAGCATCATTGTAGCCGCCGTGTGGCGCAGCATGTGAAAATGGGCATCCCTACCCAATACCCGCTTTGCAACATCGCGCCAATAACTACCTGCATTGAATGGAGGAATCGGCCTGCCGTCCTGCAAGCAGCAGACAAGCCCATGATCCTGGTATGCCGGCCCTGCCGCTAACTTCTCTGCCGCCTGGCTCTTCTTGTGCGCTTTCAATTCGACTACCACTTCCGGGGATAGGTCAATCCGGCGCCGGCTGGATTTGCTCTTTGGAGGGCCGAAATGCAGGCGCCCGTCCTTTGTCTCCTTCAATGTTTGCGTAACGCTCAGGTATGCCTCACCTTTCAGGTTTACATCCGTCCAGGGAAGCCCTAACACTTCGCCCAGCCTCATTGTAGTGCCACTAGAAAGGAAAGTTGGCATGTAAAGATATGTGTCCTTCGTTGCCCGCGGCATGGCGTCAATCTCCGGCCTGGTCAGCGTTTCTATTTTCACGCGCTCCCTTTTGGGCGCTTGCACCGCTTCCGCCGGGTTCCTGAGAAGCAATTCCCATTTAACGGCATGATGCAGAGCCTCCCGGATAAGCCGATGATGCTTTAAGACCGTGCATCCCGTAAGGCCGCGCCCCACGGTTTTTTTATTATCCTTCCGACCATTCGCCAGGGCCTCCGTGTAATACTGCTGGATGTGCGCGGGGAGAAGCTTGGCCAATGGGATATTCCCCAGGGCAGGTTTCAGGTGAACGTCAATTATCATTGAATAGGTCTCATATGTTCGTATCCCCAGGTTTAGCTTGTATGTTTCAAGCCAGTAAGAAAGGTATTCCCCGAAAGTCTGTTTCTCAGGTTCAAAATAGGTGCCCCTGGCAACATCGGCCAGGATCTTCGCAGCCTCTCTTTCCAATTCGCCCTTGGTGTCCGCCGTCAAAAGTTTTTGTTTGCGCTTCCCTGTCTTTGGATCAGTACCCGCGTCCACAGTCGTCCGATAGACGGTCGTTCCGTTCTTCAAAACAACCTTCTTCGTTTTTGAACCTCTCGCCATGTTTCAGACCTCCTTCAATTATTTTTCCGGACCCTTACCAAAGTACCTAGCGGGATCGTCACCTGCGCCGGTTGGCTACCAGGGTGAAATTCCCCAATAATCAGATAAGCCTCGACCGGCTCCGTAAGTCCCGCCCCGTAGCGCCCCTCGATCCGACCGACTTCCATATATTCGCTGCAGTGAATGTCATGGTCGTTCTCCCCGTCTTTGATGTAATGCCGCCAGCCACTATTTCCCGCTTGCCGGTACTTTGCAGAATATTTGAGCTGGAGATTGCCCTCGATCAGTTCCTCTTCCATGCTCAGGTCTCCTTTATTTTGCGATTCTAGCGGGGTTAGTTCCCGTTTACGTATAAAGCATTACCCCGATATTTTGCGCCCCGTTTAGGGGCTATTCTGTGCTTAGTCTGGCAGGTATTTTTCACGAACGGTATTTTTTCGCTGTTGTTCCTACCCAGTAAAGGAATTCAAAGATAATCCGCAGGAATTTTTTGTACATTGATTCAACCTCCTTCTCATTATCCTGGTTATAAGCTCGTCAACCCTCCCACTCTGCGCTACCGTCCGGGGATCACTCAAGCCGTATTTTGAGGCTATTTCAACGAGCCTTTCTGTTTCGCAGCGGAGGAGTTCCTTCAATGTGGGGTTACTCATAATGGAGGAGCCACCTTTTAAATTGCCTTATTGACTTCTAGCGCCTTTGCCAGGGTCATCTGCACAAAAGCATTTTTGGAAATACCCAGCTTCTTTGCTTCCTCCGTGATGATCTGATCAAGGTCAGGGGTAAATCTGTACGTTGAGCGTTTCTTGTCTAGTGTCGTCACTGTTTCGTCACCTCCCATTTTTATTATAAGGTGTTGTCACCATTTCGTCAACATGACATTAAATAATATTTTAGTGTTAAACTGGAGTAAAACCATTTGTGTAAGGAGTGCTTCTTGTTATGCCTTCTAATCTGCCACGCTTTACAATCCGGATAAGCCGTATGCTACTTAAAAAGATCAGTTATATCGCGGAAGAAAACGGGCGTTCAGCAAATAAAGAGGTTGAGCAGTTGATAAAGAAGTATGTCTCCGATTACGAGAAGGAGAATGGCGTTCTCAAAGTAGAGGAATAATTAGAATGTCTATGCGAACGCGTGCACGTAGTGACTATCGCGCAAACAAAAAAAAGAAATATTGCTAATTTATGTTTAATTGTCATAAGCATCCTTTTGTAAACCATTATTTTCCGATAAGACACATTTTTGGCAACGTATGTTTGCAGTTTTAAAAACATGATCACAAAATTTTTTGATCGCGTGATCATGATCACTCTCAAGACAATTCCTTTGCAAGCAGCAGGACAAGACATACTTGCTATCCTCTTCGCCAATAGCAGCAAGGATTTCAGCATCAGTGAGTTTGTCACTTTCGCTGTCACCACCTAATTCGCAAAAAGTGACAGATAACAAAGACAGTGTTTCAGGTGACGGCAAGCCGGTATCCGGTGGCATCTCTTCGCCAATGTCCAGATCCGCGGTGTGTCTTGGCCTGGTCTCGTTGTTCACTAGCCAACCGAGCCGTATGGCCGTGTTTGCGTGTCTCCTGGCCATATCTCTGTGAGCACCTAATTTCTTCCCCAGGACCGTATAAGTGATCTGGCGTGTTGGATCTTCTGCTTTTAATTCCTGGACGCCATTGACGGCTTTTCGGACGGCCTTACTCGCCCCGGTGGTGGTCGCCGCGTACATCTCGGCCACAAGGTCAAATACTGTTTTGTAGTCCTCGATCTCTGCCACCAGTCGCCCTTGCTTGTCTCGCTGCCGGTGCCGGTGCCGCAGGACGGCCACGCTCTTGATGAGGGATAGGACGCGCTGGAAGTCTCGCAGTATCCGGGGTACGCTTGCCGCCCTGCCTATCTCCGTAGCCAATGCCTCAGCGAAGGGTACAATAACATCCCAGGGGGCTTGTGCTTGTAACAAGCTCTGATAAGCTATCAGCGCCGTGTTAACCTCACCGGCTCCGGTGATCTCTAGCCTGGCTTGTGTCTCCAGCGCCGCCTTTACTTGCTTTTCATCGTCGGCAACGTCCAGGATGAAAAGCCTGGTCATAAGCTGGTCGCCCAGCTCGCGGGTCGCCGTGGTGATCAGGACGGTTGGTCCTTCCTTGGTGATATCCCGGACGTAATAGCTTCCAAACTCATCCTTGGTGACAACCTCATAATGGAGGTAATTGTCCTGCGTCAGATTACGGACGGCGCTCGCTGCCGGGTTATCCTCGCCCGATGGTATGTTATCTGCCTCGCCAAATATAAGCGCCCGGTGTCTCAGAGGTGACGGGTCGTAAATGATAACGCGGGGTGATCCTGCATCAACGACGTGAAAAGCCTCCGATGGAAGTAGTAAAAGAACAATTTTCACGGTGTAGCTCTTGCCTGCCGATGCAGGGCCGTGCAATAGTAAGTGAACAGGCATACTGCCCGTACGCATTTTCAGTAAACGAGACGTAAACGATAGGTAAACAATCAGAGGAGATTTCAAGTCGCCGCCGTAGCCAATGGCCTTAATCTGAGTCTGCACTAATTCCATCGGATCATCAGCACTCAGGACCGCGGCGGCCTGCTCCTCCAGTTTGTCACCTGTCACTTTTTCCTGATCGGGGGTGACAGCACCAGTGACAGACTGAACACTTACTCCCGTGCCGCTTTGAAGGGTGCCTGTCACTCTGTCACCCCTTAAACTGGGGTTTGATTTGCGCGCTATCTTTATTTCGCTGCGAATGGCCTTCAATGTGACACCCAGGGGCTTGAGTAAAACAGCCAGCTTCTTAATACCTGCATCCTCGGCAATGGGCCTGGTCTCCATCGCCAGGCAATAAATCACATCCGTATAAAGTGATCGTAGTGCCGGGGTAAGGCTCGGATTATCTTCTAATTCCTTGGCGATCGCCGTCAGTGTCTTACTAAATACATCCTGATCGGGTGCATCGCTTAAAAGAAAGTCCTCTTCCTCGGTGGTCAGGTCGATCATCCTGTAATCACCGCCCCGGCCATGCCCAACCTGTCAGCGCGGGCCGCCCGGAAAACGGCCAGCTTGTCCGCCAGGTTGCCATACTGCAATTCGTCCAAGATTATGTCGCTAAAATCTAGGAGGGTGCACCAATCTGATCTCAAATCGTCCGGCCCGTCAAGCACCAGCCAGAGGCAACGCCTGAGAGGAATTAGCCGGACGTAAGCTGCATCACTCCATCGCTCAAGCGCCCGCTCTTGCTCTCGCTGCCGGGCCTGCTCCGCCGCCGCCCTCCGCTCCTCCTGTGTCCGTGGCCGTGGCAGTCCGGGGGATAAGTCGCGGGGGTCGAATCCCAAAGCCCTGGCGATCTCTTGGAAAGTGCAGCCAGCCCAGCATCGTACCAGTGCCCGGCCATCACGACCCTCAGCAATGCTTAAAGATGGACTACGATCAGGGTGTGCCGGACAGAGCGCCGTCCAGCCGCGGGAAGTCTTGCGTACATGTTGTAAACGGTCCAAAATTTGACCAATGTTGACTATTTGCCGCGTTCGTAGTACATTTTCCATATGATGCATCCTCCTGAGCGCCGCCCGGTTCTCTCCCATTCCGACGGCGCTTTTGCTTTTCACTGCTGCTGTAAAAACTCATCGATCGCCTTCAGGGGGACAAGCCACTTTTTGCCCACTCGAAGCCCCCGGATCTTTCCGCTCTGCAAGAGTGAGTAAAAACTGTTACGCCCCATGCCGCAGATCCGCATTGCCTCACGGACGGAAACCGCTTTCCTTTCGAGTGCTGCTTGCTCCATAACTTTTCAGCCTCCCTCGGTTATTCGCTTTCCTTAATTGTACTTGGCGTGCTATAGTTAATCTAATGTCCGTGCCATGCACGGTTAAGAATTTTTCAAGGCATATGGGGTCTGGAAAAATGTCAAATAAGTATGGGCAGAGTCCACGCTTAATGATGTGGAAAAATGGAGAGATGTTTTGCGGGCCTACAGGAACGGGGAGGGTCAGGCTGCCGCTATTCTTCTTGACGAACAGCCTGCTAAGTGTACCTTTACACGAAGGCATGACAATAATGGACGGACTTCGTATATGGATTGGATTCCTGTTAACGCTAACTGACGAAATAAACTTTAAGTTTGATAGCGAAGAAACACCTGAAGATATGAAAGATGATTTAAAGTCTGCCGGTATTCAATTTCAACAATATCTAAACGGAGAAATGGAAAAACCGGCTCCTTTCGATATATCACTCCACGGAGAAACAATAACAGAAGAAATTGCATACGCGTTTGAGACACATTCTCTCCAGTCCGCTCTTATTGATTGGTTACAGCCGTCAGGAAGAGGAAAGGCAGGGAGACGCAGCAGAAAAACGCCTTCTCAGAAATACTCAGAAGAATATGAATTACTGGGAAGCATGGTCGGAGACGGCATGATGGATAATGTGAAGCAGAAATACTCTGAAGGAACGATTTTTAATAAAGATTATCTTATTACTTGTGTAAAAGATTACTTTATACAAAAAGAGAATGAAGAATTCATAGAAAAACTCGAAACAGTGATAGAACGTAATATGCAGTTTCATACACTCACTGTAGGATTAAATTTAGATAAGACGATAATAAAAGCCAAGTTTGAGACGGGTACAGGCAATGTGACTATTAAATATAAAACGTCTACGCAATATAAAACAATAGAGGAACGAAAGGTAACAACAGAGTGCTTTGTATCATCTCAGGGTTTCCTCCCGCTCGTATGGGCCGAAATTCTCTACGCCGTCAGAAATGACATTTTCGCCCAAGAGTGCTCTGTCTGCCATGACTGGTTTCCAATAAAGCCTGGGAAATATAATGAGAATCAGTGTTCGGAAGAATGCCGTAAAAAATTAAGAGCAGACAAAGAGAAGGACCGCCGCCAGCAGAAAAAAACCCGCCAAATACAAGGTAGCAATTCTGGCGAATCCGGGTTATAATAATTCAGGTAGGATATTCCCACAAGGGGGTTTCAGGTATGGCAAACACGGATCAGGTAGCTGCAAAGATAGACAACAAGGGCCGGGTGACTCTGCCCAAGCACATGAGGGAAGCCTTGGGGATAGAGATAGGTGACACTGTTTTCCTCAAATATGAACCAAAGGATAAGCAGGTACGCCTGGCCCCGGCAATAAGCCCCTTTGACATTCTGGCCGAACACGCCATTGAGGAATACCGTGCAGGCAGTACCAGGCCCATAGAGGAATTCGCCAAGGAGCATAATATTCCATTATGAGCTATGATCTGCGCCTTACCTGGAATGCGGAAAAGGATCTCCTGAGTCTGCGGAATTTGACCGCACAGGCTACCGTTGAATTGCTGGCGCTCAAGCAGGATCCACTCAAGGGACATCCATTGCAGGGTAGCTTACGGGGAACCAGGTCTTTGGAATTCTCCCTCAAAGGTGTGGCTTACCGGGCAGCTTATGCGGTGCTGGCACAGGAGCAGGTTTGCTTGGTGTTAATTGTCGGCCCACATGAGGGTTTTTACGAGAAGGCAGAGCAGAGGGTAAAAGCCCTGAGAAAGCAAATAATATGATCTCCGCAATGACCGCCAGGTAAGCAATAGCGGGTGAATAAAATATCACAAAAATATCACAGAGACAGGAAAATATCACATGGGAAAGCAGGGTATGATATAATATGTGCTAAGCACTAAATCCAGATATGGCAAGGCTTCCAGGGTACGCTATAATACTTGAGAACACGCAAAAATACAGCTTTCTCAGTTTCGTAAACCGCAGGTCATCGGTTCAAGTCCGATCGTCGGCTCCAGAGAAATATAAGCCCTGCAAGGTCTGCAGGGCTTTTGATTTTATACAGTGAGTGAATAAAAGGAGCAGTTGGGGATAAATTGGGGATAGTTTCTTTTAGAAGATACCTAACAAGACCGAAAAAAACCTAACATTCCCTTAAGCAAAAATGGGACTAGAAAGCGGAGTAGAATTTTTTTATTAAGAAGGAGAAACGGAAGAATAGGGCGAAATAGTCCATAAATAACGAACTATAGCCGAGTTAAACCTTGTTTTGTGGGTGAATGTATCACATGCTACTACATATAGAATATTTTGTTTTTAGCGAGGATAATGATACAATGAATAACTAGCCTACAATGGGTCTATACAAAGGCCAAAAAGAGGCATATAATAGATGAAGAGGGAATTTGTGGGATATCATGGGACCACTTCAAGCAGGGCTGAGATTATTTTGCAAACAGGATACTTTAATTTTACCACTGGGGAGCACGCCTGGTTAGGTGTGGGAATATATTTTTATGAAGAAGAAGTTAAGGATGCATATTATTTTTGTGTTACTTTAAAGCGATATCCAGAGTGGAAAATAATAAAAGGCAATCTTGAAGGGGATACTATTGTTGATTTAGAAGATCCAGGAGTATTAGAGCAGTTAAAAGCACTTGAAAAGAAAGTAAAAGGTCGTCGGTACTTGACTACAAAGGATGGCAAGCCCAGGAAGATACTAAATTTAGTTTTAATGAACATGATGTTTGAAGCAACGCCATATGATATTGCAAGAGGTAAATTTTCTGAGCCTCCATGGCCATATATTGAAAGAACCAATATATATCGATATGTAAATATATTATGTGTTCGAAATAGAATGTGTATCAAAGGATTAGAGGAGGTAGCGTATTGTGGATATGAATGAATATTTTAAGTCGGTAAATGAGTATATAGACAATTTGGATGATGAGCAATTTAACGAGCTTCTTACTAGATCTGGAATAGATTTATGTCCGTATGAAGAATATAATTATAGCGCCCCTTCATTACTTTTTAAAGAGATGACTTATTCTCCATCTAAAACCTATTCAACTTCTAACAAATATGTATTTGTTTATAAAGAAATTGAAGTAAAGGCGGCCTAAAAATGGACGAGCTAAAAAGTAATTTCCAGTTTGATGGATACAAGGTTGAGCATATTGACTATATCTGGAATTCGGGGTTCGAATTAAAAGAACCGATAACTGTTACTTTAGCTATGAATGTAGATATAGGGTTAAATGATGAATTTACAAAAGGCAGTGTGAAAATCCAAACTAGCGTTTTCGAAAATGCGAAAGAAAATAATTATCCATTTTCGCTACAGATTGGCATAACTGGTTTCTTCAGCACACAAGATAAGATATCTGAAGAAAACTTTAAAAAGTTTTTAGAAATCAATGGAACCACAGCGTTATTCCCCTTTTTGAGGTCTGTTATAGCTGACATTACGAGAGTTGCAAATCTGGAACCGCCCCTGTTGATGCCTCTAATCAATATTCATGCGCTTTCTGTAATGCAAAAACAATCAGAAGAGCATATGGTTTCATTAAAGCTTGAGTAGAGAGGAAATAAGGGCGGCTGCGAAGCCGCTTTTATAGATCCTTGCCCCTGAAAACCTACCCCTTCATGGGGTAGGATGAAAGGGGCCGCCTTCCGAGATGCGATTAGTATGTTTACAAACAGTTGTGCCCATGGTATAATATACCTAGTTCT
>Ga0187870_1002607_pt1 | contig 14793 bp, 13 predicted proteins | sample June2016WEW_13_1_3_FD_132974 | JGI IMG/M metagenome (GOLD analysis project Ga0187870, IMG submission 132974) | Peatland microbial communities from SPRUCE experiment site at the Marcell Experimental Forest, Minnesota, USA - June2016WEW_13_150 | ecosystem: Environmental > Terrestrial > Soil >... | reverse complement strand
TAACCGCCCAATTTGTCGGAGGGAGGTCGTTTTACCTCCACATATCCACTGATGCTGATGCCAGGCAAAAGAAGTCCCCAGCCATCCAAAATGCATCCGTTCCCCCTCCAACTACGACTATCTCAATCGGGGCATCTCGAAGAATGAGTGGCCGTGGTGATTTCGCTTCTGGTGGGAGTTTCAGCAAAGAAGCGAATGGCTCAATTCCTGCTCTGCCAGATTCCAGATCATCAGGCATAGCTGCCCAGTAGTTCCAAAGAGTCATATAGGTATTTTCTTTGAGCCACTGGCTTAACTGCTCCTTACTTTTGAAGCCTTCATTCCTGAGATCTCTTGCCGTTATAGGACTTAGCAAAAGCGTGGCTTGAGTCCCGGGATTTATTCCGGGAGTGTGATGCGTACCGGCTCCACTGGTTTCAAAACTTGTCAATTGATGCTTCATTATTTCGTGGTGTGGATGCGGTTTATACGCAGCATAGTTAAGCAGACTCCACCCGGTAAGAACACTGACAACGCTTTCTTCAGGCTTAAAGCCCTTTTGTAAATGAAAGGGGATCCATCCTTCAGGCAGCGCCTCCTCATTCTCTGCGAAACACATATTATTGTAGTTACAGTTATTGCCTATATCGCCCAGATAGGTTTCGCCCAGTTGCGCGCCTCCGAGATTTTTTGAAATTAGCGTCCAAGCTCTTCCAATGACGGCATTGGCCTGATTAAAGGGACCCAGTGCACCGAGTCCACAATTCATATTCATCTCTTTGCGCATAGGCCCGTTGGCGATGACCATTCTGCTGAAGGAGGTTGCGGAACTAAACAGCGAAGTGATCCCTGTCGATGCTATGGCCAATATTGCCGGAAAATGCTCTGCCCTGGCTCCTGCCATCACTGCATTGATGGCGACGTGCTCCACAGTGTACCCCCAGGCCTCGTGGGGAGGGGAGGGTTGCAGTGCTACCGGAATATGTTTTGTTTTGGCTCCTTTAGTCACCTCTCTAGCACCAAGATTCACTACAGACTGCTCCCAAGCCTCGTGGGGAGGAATGGGCTGCATCCTGCCAATAACTTCATCAAGTCTGTGGGATGTTCCCTTGAGCATCCTGGCTACTCTTTCTTCTGTGGGAAGCACTATCGGCAGATAGTCGGTCCATCCCTTTTCGAGGAAAGCGCGCTCCAAATCCTCCGGAGCACCAGGCTCCAGTTGCCTCGGCGCTAGTCTTTCTATGGTCCCCGTCTTCTTTTCCTCGTCAGTTGTCGGCTTGGTCAACGCCTCAACGATTTTCTCCAGGACCGGCGTGCCGCTTATTGGATCGCGGCCTTCCAGATATCCCCGGTGCACCTCGAAAGGCCTATTTGCAAAAGGATGGGGCACAAACGTGAATCGCAGATTGGGCATACCCTTCTTGTATGCAAAGTTCCTTATAAGTTCTGGGAACGCCTCCGTGACAACAGGCGCCGTAGGCACCCCTGATTTTTCTAATATCGAGCAGAAGATGGTCACCGACGGCGCACAAGTATCCAGCTGACCAATACCGACTATGGCGCCGTCGCCTTTTTCCTTGATCTCAGCCCATAGCTGCGGGTCATTATGAAAGTATGTACCCATCTTGACCCTGAGTATCCAGGTCGTGCTCGGATGTCTTTTTGCGAGCAGTCTCTGCATTTCCTCAAAGAACTGATGTGTTCGAGGAAAATTTACGTCCACGATATAGATTGTCTTGCCCTCCAGGGAATCAAGCCGGGGCGCCATAGGCTCGAGATGTATCGGGGGGGGCGTGCCTCGCGGGCTCAAGACGGTGATCTTCTCACTTGTCATGTTGATCGATACCTCCTTGCTTTTTTCCTGACACGTTTTTCACAAAAGGAATCCGGTATCTCCGCAAACAGCCGGCAGCAGCAGCCGCATGAACCAGGTGGCATATGCTTGCCCCACGCGCTAACTCAGCCGGGAATACCGTCCTGGTCTCTGGTGATCAGCTCTGTGGATTACTCATGATGAATTCCTGGTTCCCTTCTGTCTCGGCTTCAGTCTGCAAGAAACCTATCCGTGATCTCTAACAGCATGGACACTCATTGTTTGGCAATTAATCTACTGCTTTGCCGGCTCTTGAGCAAGGCTTCAGGCGCCTTCCAGCTGAAGATTCCCGCTTGACATCCGCCTCGGTGGATCAGGCATAATCCCCGGCATCACGGCTTGCGCTTTTTTAACTAAACGCCTGTTCAAAAGGGGGTGGAAAAATGGAATCAAGAGTGTCACTGGTGTGTTTCAATCCACAGGGCATGATTGAACTTCCAGCAGCTTCGGGGCTCATCAACCCTCGTATCGAGAATTTGAAGGGCAAGAAGATCGGCATAATCTGGGATGGTAAGAAAGGCGGGGACAAATTCTGCATCGCGATTGAAGAACTGCTGAAAGAAAGGTTTCCGACAGCGACGACCATTCGGCTGGTTTGGGGAGATGCTGAGGCGGCGGCAAAAGCAAAAAAGGAAATGGATACCTTCATCTACGGCGTCGCCGACAACGGGATGGGAGGATGGATTCAGTGCCGGCAGGTAATCGCCTTGGAAAAACTCGGCAAACCCGGTGTTTTCGTGATTGGCGATAATGCTGCTCATACTTCCAGGATGTCGGCCGAGGACGCAGGAATGCCGACAATACGAATCGTGAGTCTCCCCTCCATTGACTATTACCCGAACAGGTCGACCGTGGAAAATATCAGGCCTGTTGCGGAGGCGTCTTTGGACCGCATTATCGACGCGCTTACCAGGCCCCTTACAGCAGAGGAGAAAAATCCGGCGGTTAAGGACAATAAAAAGACAGCCCAAATGGTTGAGATCACCGCGGACTGTTATGATTCCGCCCTCGAATCTTTCAACAAGCTGTACCTCGACAACCACTGGGGCGATGGATTGCCCCTGACACCTCCTACGGAACTTGCCGTCAAACGGATGTTGGGGGGAACCAGGCGATCCCCTGATGAAGTTATAGGCCGAGTGCCTTATCGGAGCGGCATCGCCACTGTTGAAAAAATAGCCGTGAATGCCGTCATGGCCGGCGCCAGACCTGAGTTTTTCCCGGTGATACTGGCGGCCATGGAATGCCTGACTGAAGAGAGCACCTTCACTCATATGATGAGTTCGGAAGGTTCCTTCACTCTCGCGATAATGGTAAGCGGACCTATTGCCAAGGAAATAGAAATGAATTGCGGCGTAGGTTTGTTGGGTCATGGCTGCCGAGCCAACAATACCATCGGCCGCGCCGTACGGCTGAGTTTGATAAATATCGGATGCCTTTGGCCGGGTGAAATCGATATGGCCCTTATTGGCCGCCCGTCCTCACATACCTTCTATACTTTCGCCGAAAATATGGAGCACAGCCCCTGGGAAACGTTTAATGAAGGCCTGGGATATCGACCGGAAGACAGCTGCGTAACGGTATCCACTGTTACCAGCGTAGGCGCCGGCATGGCCATGAAATTATTTGGCGGGGGAGTGGTCGAACCGTGGGATGTAAATGTGGTGCTCAATGATATCGTGAAGGATGTTGCCGGAGACCGCGGCACGTTCGGTCAATACAAAGTCGGTGTGGCGAACCCTGCCGCTCATCTCAGAAAACACATCATCATAGTTCACCCTGAACTGGCTGTCATGCTGCATCGTCGCGGCTTCAAAAGCAAACAAAGCCTGCGGGATTACATCTACAAGATCACAAAAATACCGTACGAAGAACTCACTGAACAGGAAATACAGGGCATACACGATAGGATGAACACCAAACCTCCAGATATGGACATATTCTATGCCCACGATGCCATTCCTGCAGAACGCTTGCCAGTGATCAAAGAATCCCTTAAACCAGGAGGGAGGGTTCCCGTTGTGAACCCCGAAGACATTCATATCATCGTATCCGGCAGCATACCTGGCTATTCTTTCGGGATGTCGTATTTCCGTACTGCACACAAGACGAAAGCAATAAGAGGAGCCACATTGACCAAATCCGGCCGCTAATGCGTTGGCTACTCTTAGAAATAAACCACGAAAACCGCGAATGCCGCAAAGAAGTCTATAGCGCTCAAGCCAAGAAGCTTTGATATCTTCGCGGTCTTTGAGGTCTTCGTGGTTCATTTTATTCAAGCTGTGTATTCTTTCGGCCTGATCCCTTTGGAGTAATTCACTCGGCCCAAATAGAATTCCTCTTCAGGCTCGCGCGGCGTTATACCGGCCGCTTGCAAACCGGCTCTCATAGCATTTTTAAAATGCTGAAATAAAAATGACGTCGGTTTTCTGAACATGCCGCCGTTTCCGCCGGTTAACCATTGCATGTACTTCATTCCCAGCATGCCGCACTGAAACGCGGCATCCCTGGCGCCCAGAGTTATTGGAGCCAGCTCCCAATAGAGTTCCATGCCCTTGGAGAACTCTCCCCGAGCAAACAGATTGAACATCCTGACTATTCTTGGATTTTCCCCAGTCTGGTCGAATATTACGTAGTCAGCCGGCCCTGCCCACTGTTGCCCGTATTTGGCAACAGTGATCGGCCATTCCGCCATCTCTGCAGCCTGAAGCAATATCTGATCACCCACACGGTGGTGAACCTCAGCCCACTTTCCGATACCGTCACTTAGATACGCTTTTATTGCAGCGACATTGGGTATCTGACAAATCCGCTCTATTAACGCTGGATTAAATCCGCTCGGGTGGAATCTTCCAAAATCGTAAAAAGGCTTGGGCCAAAGGTCAACCGCCAGGTTAATGGAGTCGCATATCTTTTTGGCAACCTGAAAAATATCCTCCTCCGATTTAGCATAGAAGTTGCCCGGCCAACCCAACAAGGTGTGGGTTCCGCCCACACTCTCGAAATAATTCAGCAATTCTATGGATTGCTCGGCATCGTCAAGGGCTCCGAACATTGAAACCAGAACTTTACCTTTTGCCTCCTCAGCGACTATCTTTACAAACTGCTTACGCTCTTCATGGCTCAAAGCAGAGACTTCACCCGCGCAGAAAACGCTAAACACACCTTTGGCGATGTTATGCCTGACATCATGCCGGATCCCTTCTTCATCAAGGCTTTCCAGATCCGGAGTATATGATGGCTGAATTACGCCATCCAGGCCGTGATAGTTTTTTCTGGCCCATTCCTTCGCTTCTGACTTCGTGAATTCCATAAGCTGCTCCTTGCAGTTATGATAGTGAGTAGGATACGTTATCGCGGATGCACGCTAGCGCGACGGGATCTCCGATATTCCTTCAGACCTCATATTTTCTAAGCCTGTATCCCTTTGCATAATTCACGCGGCCCACATAAAACTCCTCCTCCGGCTCACGCGGATTAATTCCTAGAGCCTTCAGGCCTCCTCTAATAGCATCTTTTTGATAATCATACAGACGGCCCGTAGGCTGCCGGACGGTACCGCCATTGCCCCCAGTGCACCAGTGAGCGTATTTATCCGTTAGAGCGGTCACGATGCCGGTGTGAAAATAGGAATCTGCCAGTGATCCCTGGGGACCCGGCCGAGACATCTCCCAGAAGATATCCATAGCCTTGTCGATCTCGCCCTTGATCAAATTGTCAAATATCCTCACGATTCGCGGATTCTCGGGAGTCTGCATACAATAAAAGGGTCCGGCTCCAGCCCACTGCTGTCCGTACTTGGGAATAGTGAAGAACCACCTGTCCGGCATCGGGTCACTGACCAGGATCTGATCACCGCAAAGCTGAAAAGCCTGGATGGTTAACGCCACAGAACTGCCCCCGGTGACCTTCATGGCCACCACGTTCGGGATCTCGGCTATCCGACGCATGACGTCCGGCGGAAAGTAACTGGGATGGAAATGCCATGTGTGCAACCTGCCGGGATAGAACGTTATGGCCAGACCGGTTGAGTCACACATTAATTTATACATCTGGAAAATGTCTTCTTCCGACCGGGGGCAATATTGCACCGGATGAGCGAGCGTGGCATGAGTACCGCCGACCTTTTCGATATGACGCAGCATTTCGATATCCTGCTCGACCGTGTCCTGCATAACGCTTACGGAACTATGCATTTTGCCTTTGGCTTCATCGCAGACTATCTGCACGAATTGTTTTCGTTCCTCAAATGTCATGCCGCAGACCTCAGGCGCAGCCATCACTGAAGTGAAGCCATTGGCAAAAATGTGATTGACATCAAAACGGATGCCCTCTTCGTCCAATTGCTCCAAATCGGGAGTAAAAGAAGGGAAGATCGGTACCTCCAGGCCCTTCATATTCTTCCTTGCCCATAATTTGGCTTGTGACTTTGAATACTCCATGGCTGTTTCGCCTCCTTAAATGCCGTGACCTCTCGTGGGGACTTTCTGCATCTGGTCAGGCACTCAACCCCAGCAATTTGCCCGGATTGGTTTTGATCATCAAGTTGATTTCATCCTCGGTAATGCCATATTTAAGCAAAGTGACAATAAACATCCTCAGCCCTTCAACAGGCAGGGGGTTCCATATTTGCCCGAGATCCGTCGACATAATGCATTTTTCGGCGCCCACAGTTTTGATTACATCCACCATCTCGGCCGGATCATGTCTGAACTCGGAGGCCTGAAAGGCCAGGAAGGTGCACTCGATGAAAGCTCCATTCTTTGCCAGCTGAATCAGGTCCTGTTTGCTGAAAGCCTGGGAGAAAAACTCATGATCCAGAGGATGAGTGACAACAAATTTATCGAGCCCCAATCTGCGGGCTTCCTCTTCAAGGGCAAATGTCTCGGTTGGCGACATATGGCCACTGGCCAATACCATATCGTATTGCTTAATGATAGCAAGTATTGGATTGATCTCCGGCACCAGCTGCCCTTTGCCATCTAAAATCGAGTACCCTTCGCCCTTAAGTGGGAGCCCAAGTTCTCTCATTTTGGATATGGAGTTGGTCGAGGAGAAGGTCGGCATCCAGACTACACGCGCCCCAGCTCTGGCAGAATACTCGACCGCATACACATTTAATCCTCCCATTTCATAATCCAGGCAGACGCTGCCAAACACAGTGAAGTCAGGAACCAGCTGGTTCACCATCATTGCTATAGGCGCTGTCGGGTAGAAGTGGTTCTTTATCACGATGGCTTTCATCCCCGCCCGCTTAGCCTGGATGGCCGCTTCCAGCGCATCCACTCGGCATTTAAAGGCATCAGGACCAGGATGAAGATGCATATCAATAGATCCAGACACTAATCTGCCATAATCGACAACTTCAATAACCATTCGTCCCCTCACTTTTTTGCCTAGCGGGTAAGCATCGCAAATATCGTGTCAAAGGCATTTTCGGTTTTCTTCTGCACTTCATCCGGGGTAGTACCTGCGAGCGGGTAGCGGGAAGGTGGAATGAAGGCTCCTTTTCAAAAATGGAACTCCTTCCGCGGATTCTCCTCCGGATCTGACAATTGGTACTCGGTACACTTCGCTGGTTTCGCCTTGAGTGCAGACTTATTTTACACCCGGACCATGTCGATCAATGTGGTTTTTGGTGTTCGCCGTAGGGGAACGCGATCGGTGTGGACTGGTCACCTATCCGCGTGCAATTAAGGACGTTCGCATGGCCGTTGGCTTCAATTCGGCATCCATGTGGTGGCTCAACGGCAAGGAAGTCGGCGATCGGCGCATGGTTATGCATGACTGCGCCTCTAAGCGGCTCACGCTCAATAAGGGCTGGAACGTTATTCGTGGGGCCGTCATCAACGGACCCGGGTTGAGTGATGTCGCTTTATCGATGAAAATGGTGAACCGATCAAGGATATTTCCGCGTCCCAACGGGAACATTTGAAATCTAAATCCTCTCATGCGCGTGGGTGCGCCCGGTGCGTGATATACTGCACGAATTTGTCACAGATTTGTGACATCAATCGTGTTAGAGTCTTGGTTTCAGGAGCACTACCTGGGCGGATGCGGCTGAATGATTGGGCTGCCTGGTAGCGTCAGCCCTACTGTCATTTACGGCCGACCTGTTCGAGAAGAAGCAGACTTACAGTGAAGGGAGGCAACCTCAATGAAGAGAGCTCTTCTGATCACAATATTCGCAATTCTTGCAGCCGGGTTCTGCGTCGCGCAGGCACCCGCGCCTGTCAAGGTCGAGGGTGGATTGGTGCAAGGGGCCGTCGAGGATGGGCTGACGGTTTACAGAGGCATCCCGTTCGCAGCGCCGCCGGTCGGCGACCTCCGCTGGCGCGCCCCTCAGCCAGCGGTGAAATGGGATGGCGTGAAGGAAACCGTCAAGTTCGCTCCCGCGTGCGTACAGGACATGATGATGGGACCTGGAGGCAGTGGCCCGGCGCCGAGCGAGGACTGCCTGTATTTAAATATCTGGAGTCCGGCGAAATCGCCGCGCGATCGCGTTACCGTTTTTGTGTGGATCTATGGTGGCGGATTCGCGGGCGGCGCGACGTCCATTCCCACCTTCGGCGGAGAGAAGCTCGCCAAGAAGGGGGTGATGCTGGTGAGCATTGCCTACCGCGTAGGGCAAATGGGATTCTTCGTGCACCCGGAGTTGAGCGCCGAGACTAAGAACCACGTATCGGGAAACTACGGCCTGCTGGACATGATCGCCGGCCTCCAATGGATCCAGAAAAACATTGCCGCATTCGGCGGCGACCCCCGTCACGTGACCATCTTCGGAGAGTCGGCCGGAGGAATCGCCGTCAGCATGTTGTGCGCGTCGCCGCTGGCCAAAGGGCTGTTCCAAGGTGCGATCTCGGAGAGCGGCGGGTCGTTCGGCCCCCCGAGGCCTGCAACCATGCCCGGGGAGAACATGAAACGGCTGGCCGACGCCGAGCGCTCGGGCGGAGCAACCCTCAAAACGGCCGGCGTGGCATCCATCGCGGAGGCGCGGAAACTCTCTCCCGATAGGCTTTCTGGCGGCAGTGGCCGTGGTCAAGCCGGACGGGACCCGGGCGGGCGCGGTCAAGCTGCTCGCGGCGGTGGCGGCCCGGCTGGCCTGAGCAATTGGCCGATCATCGACGGTTGGGTGATTCCCGACGATCAATACAAACTCTATGAAGCGAAGCGGTACAACGACGTTCCGGTTTTGATCGGCTATAACTCCGATGAGGGCTTGAGCTTCTCTCCTCCGCGGACGCCGGAAGATTACATTGCTAGTGTGAAGTCGCGCTTCGGCCCGTTCGCCGATAAACTCATCGCGGCATATCCCCCGGGCACAGGAACGGTGGCCAAGACCGCGCGCGACCTGATGCGCGACGCAGCATTCGGCTGGCAAACCTGGATTTGGGCGCGTTTGCAGTCGAAGACGGGCAAATCCAGGGTGTTTTACTACTACTTCGATCAGCACCCGGATTATCCGACCGATTCACCGCAAGCCGGGCGAGGATCGCCGCACGGGCAGGAAGTGGCTTACGTGTTCCAGCACCTGAATCCGAATCAGCAGCCCACTAAGTCGGACGAGGCGATTTCGGAAGCCATGGCCACCTACTGGACAAACTTCGCCAAATTCGGCAATCCCAACGGCTCAGGCCTTCCCAAGTGGCCGGCGTTTAGCGACGCCAACCCCGTGCTGATGTACTTCGCCCAAACGCCTCATGTCGGGCCGGTTCCTAGCGCCGACGCGCTCAAGGTCATGGATCAGTATTTCGCATGGCGACGGACTCCGGAAGGCGAAGCTTTTGTGAAATAAGTCATGCAGCGACAGTATCGACGACGCCGCGAGTATTGTTTATAGCGCTAAGTTCCTGGGATTCCCGGACTGCTAAAGAGAATTTGGTAAGGAGATCCGCTATGACACTGAGTCGGAAAACTGTAGCAACGATCGGCCTTCCTGTTGCTTTGTGCCTGCTGTTCAGCCTGACTCTTGCTCAAGATCGCGGGGCCGGACAATCCGGCCCTGGTGCTGGTCTTGGCGCCGGCACAGGCCAACAACGGCGCATTGGAATGGATCCAGTCGACGATCGCGCACAGCTACGCGAGTATCTCTTCAAAGATACCGACGAAACCCTTCCGTACGCGGTGTTCGTTTCCACGAAGGTCACCAAAGACAAGAAAGCCCCGCTGGTCCTCGCGCTTCATGGATTCAGCGGCAATCACGGCACCTTCATGCGCACCCCGTGCGTGGACGAAGCGGAAAAGAACGGTTACATCCTCGTGGGTGCGATGGGCTACAGCCCTAGCGGCTCGTTCGGCATGCCAATGGGCGGACGCGGCACTCCCGGCAGTCGGGGTGGTCCCATCGGTCGTGTCGGTGCGCCCAGCCCGACCGATAGCCAGGCGCCTCGGCCTCAGCCGGGAACCGGCGCGGCTCGCGATGGTCAGCCCGGACGTGGCATGTTCATGGGTATGAGGGGTGGGCCCGGCGGAACAAAGGAGACTGATCCGGCCAAAGTTGCCGAACTCAGCGAGAAGGACGCGATGAATGTTCTGGAAATGGCACGGAAGGAATTCAACGTCGATGACAACCGCATCTATCTGATGGGTCATTCTCTCGGTGGCGGCGGTGCGTTGCATATGGGTGAGAAGTACTCGACGATTTGGGCTGCGGTTGCCGGATTAGCTCCGGCCGCTTTCGGCTTCCAGTGGAGTGCGGACCAGAAGCTCAAGAACGTGCCGCTGTTGATCATCGTTGGCGACAAGGACACGCTGGTTACCGGTTCGCAGCAGTTGGCCGATCAACTCAAGGGCCTAAACTTCGAGGTCGAGTACAAGTCGTTGCCCGGACTGGATCACGGCGGGATCATCGGGGGCAGTATGCCGGATGTGTTCAAGTTCTTCAACAAACACACCAAGTCAAATTAAGGGTAATCACCAACTCTGCGTCGTGGCCGGCGAGGGGTTCACCATTGAAGAGAGCTTCCACTCCCGATCCGGCGGTGTTGCCTACACGGAGATGAATATGGAATACCAAGAAGGCAATGTCATAATCGATGGGATAAAAATCCACTACTACCGTTTGGGCGGGAAGAAACCGCCTATTGTGCTACTGCACGGCGCAACAGACGACGGGCTTTGCTGGGGGCGGACGGCGCAAGAACTTGCGGAACGATATGACGTCATCATGCCGGACGCGCAAGGGCATGGGCTTTCCGATAGATTAGGCCCAGATTTTTCTTTCGAAAGCCATACGAAACAGGCGGCCGGCCTGGTCAAAGAACTGGGGCTAGAAAGGCCGATTATTATGGGGCATTCCATGGGTGCAGGGACAACCTGTAATTTAGCGATGGAGTACCCTACCCTGCCTAAAGCCATTATCCTGGAAGACCCAGCCTGGGGCATGTTTCCGCCAAAGCCGGAAAACGCAGAAGCAGCCAGAAAAAACCACGAGGAAATACGGGCCTATCAAACAGAAGTAGCCAAACTGCCGCTGGAAGACATAAAAGCCAGATGCCGCAAGGACAACCCGACTTGGCCGGAAAATGAAGTAATAACCTGGGCAAATTCCAGAAAATTGTGGGACAAGGCCCTTTTTGACAGGATTGGTGTCAATACGCGCCCCTATGAAGAGATCGTCACCAGGATTGAGTGCCCTACCTTACTCATCATCGCGGAAAAAGGTATCGTGTCCAGGGAAACGGCTGAAAACGCAGCTAAGCTCTGGACGTCCAAAGCGCCGTTCAAGTGGGTATACATCAAAGGTGCGGGGCATAGCATACGCCGCGAGCAATACGCAGCTTTCAAAAGGGCGCTATATGACTGGCTGGATACGCTGAAATAGCCAGCCAATCGCGGCAAAGAAGCCGAGATGATCGACGGCGAACTGCATTTTCTTACTCCCGCAGAGCAAAGGCGCCAGACTTTTATCCGCATTCAAACGGAGCACAGGATATTGCAGACTTGGATACCTCTCCTTGTGACGAATTTACAAGCAAACCGGAAAATAATTTGGATATTGAAAAAGCGTAATGAATCAGGCGCACTGGACATTAACGATTTACAAGTGCTTTATTTTCAATGAACGATCGGAATCGAATCCATATACCGGTCGGGGCCAGCTCGGCATTTGCGGACATGAGCCCGGCGATTGCAGATCTACTTTCGAGGTAATTCCAGAAGGAAGTCGGATTCAGAATAGGCAAAAAATAGGCAAAGTGGCCTATACATGGTTTTAAATCGAGGATCTGCAAGTGCTTTTTTTTCAATGCCGGGGATGGGAATCGAACCCACACGCCCCTTGCGGGGCCCAGGATTTTAAGTCCTGTGCGTCTGCCAGTTTCGCCACCCCGGCAAAAACAGCTTTCAGCTATCAGCTGTCAGCCATCAGCTAAAAGCTGAGCGCCGACAGCTTACTAATTGCAGCAGTTTAGCCCGAGCCACGACGAATGTCACCCGAAGCGTGAGAGGTTTTTACAAAAACCCTATTCTCCCACCATCAATCGTCCCTACGGGACATAGGCACATGAAAGAAAAAAGCCGGCGGGACGCCGGCGCTCCCAGCCAGGGCTCGCTGCCTTCGCACCTCCGGTGATATAATCGGCGCACTCCGGAGGATTCAAACTTGCTCTCGCGGTTGCACACGATCCTTGCTAAATACTGCTCAGCTCGCTATCGTTCCCGGCTCTGCTTCGCCCTCGTTCTCCTGCTTGCTGCTGCGGGAATCGCGCTCGCGCAAAACCCGGCCGAACCGGTCACCCCCAATGCGTCGCCCGAGGCACACGCACTGCTCCGCGCGATCAACCGCATCTCCGGACGCAGTACCCTATCCGGCCAGCACAATTTCGCCAACACCCAATCGACTTACACCGAGCAGGTGCAGAAGGACTCTGGCAAAACGCCCGTAATCTGGAGCTCCGATTTCGGCTTCGCCGCACGAGGTAACGACGCAATCACTGCACGCGACGCCATCATAGCCGAGGCAAAACGCCAGTTCAACGACGGCTCCATCATCGCGCTCACCTGGCCGCGCTGGGCGGCGGGATTCCGATTGCGCTCGGGGAGGTCGGCGCCGTTCCTGCGCCTGCGGTGCTGAAGGACCAGATGAAATGGACCTGGTTTATGGTTTGGGCGGATTTGTTGGGGGTCAGCAGGCCCGAGACGGTGCGCAAGCTGTTTAACGATGAACATACGCTGTCGAGAGGGGAGAAGGTGCGGTAAAGGTTCCCCGTTCCCCGTTTTCCGTTCCCCGTTGGGAGGTTCGGTAGCGGAGAGGTTTTGGTTTTAACGGCAGATCACAGATTGCAGAAAGGATTTGCGGGCGGGCCGCCCGCGGTCCCGGGATATAAGTTTAAAGAATGGGAGGGAGTATGAAGGCAGAGATGGATAAACCTGCAGAACAGTTGTGGCGCGAAAGGCAGAAGAGACTCGCCGATGCGGTCGCACTGAAAACGCCGGACCGCGTTCCAATTTCGGTCGGCCTGAATTACTTCCCGGCAAAGTTGACCGGGACAACCACCTGGGCCGCCTACTACGACTGGCCCACATGGAAAGAGGCCTACATCAAGGCCGCCCGCCTTTACCAGCCGGACAGGCTCCTCGTGGTCCTGAATCAGTCCGGAAAGGTCCTGGAGGCCATCGACAGCAAGCAGTTGAAATGGCCCGGCCACGGCGTTTCCAAATACCACACACACCAGTTCGTCGAGGGGGAATACATGACGCAGGAGGAATACGACCACCTGCTCAGCGACCCCTCCGATTTCCTGGTACGCCGCTACCTGCCGCGCATCTATGGACTCCTGGCACCGGCCGGCAAGCTGCCCCCGCTGAATTCGCTGCTCGGCATGATTCCCTTCCACGTGATCGCCACCGAAGAATTCGCCGGCATGCTGGAGAAGCTGACCCAAATTGCCCGCGAAGCAGTCCAGTGGCAGAAGGAGACATTCGCGCTCCAGCGCGAACTCACCGAAATGGGATTCTTCTGCCCCATGACATTGATGGCAGGCGCGCCCTTCGACGTGGTCTCCGACTTCCTGCGCGGCATGCGCGGCGCGATGCTCGACATGTACCGCTGCCCCGACAAACTCCTGCAAGCCTGCGAAATGATGTGCAAAATTCAGCTAGACCGGATCGCCCAGGCTCCGCAGGCAACCGAATTCACCCCCGTGTTCATGCCGCTGCACCGCGGAGCACACGGGTTCATGTCGCTGAAGCAGTTCGAAACATTCTATTGGCCTTTCCTGATGCGGGTGAATCTCGCGTTGATCGACAGGGGCTATACGCCCGATCTCTTTTTCGAAGGAAACTACACGTCACGGCTCGAATACATCGCGCAGCTCCCGCCGGGAAAAGCGATCGCCCGCTTCGATGTGTGCGACATGAAACTGGCCAAGCAAATCCTGGGAAAGACGGTCTGCATCGCCGGGAACATGCCGGTGTCGGCGCTGCAGGTCGGGACCGCCGATGACGTGAAGAGGATCACCAGGGAACTCATCGACACCGTGGGGAAGGGCGGCGGGTATATCATGTCCCCCGCTTCCGCACTCGATGAAGTGAACCCGGAGAATATGAAAACGTGGATTGATTTTACCAAGGAGTACGGCAGGTACAGATAAAAAAAACAAAACGCCACGGATTCCACGGATTTCACGGATTAAAATCTGTGATAATCCGTGGAATCCGTGGCGTTTTTTTAAGCAAATTGAAGAACCGTGTACGAGCGGGCGGGAAGCTGCAACAACGCCCGCGGGCCGATTCTCGGCGCATCGAAAGGTTGCGGCGCAACCTTTTTCGGATTCTCGAAGCTGTTGGAGGCTTTCAGGTCCGTCCCGGTCAACAACTGCGAAAACAGGACGCGCTGCGGTGGGGCATCACGCCAGACCACTTCCACATCGCGGGGCTTTTCCAGATCGCGGTTCAGCAGGAACAGACTCACCGTCCCATCCTTGTCCATCGTCGCCGAG
>Ga0187870_1002605_pt1 | contig 14798 bp, 23 predicted proteins | sample June2016WEW_13_1_3_FD_132974 | JGI IMG/M metagenome (GOLD analysis project Ga0187870, IMG submission 132974) | Peatland microbial communities from SPRUCE experiment site at the Marcell Experimental Forest, Minnesota, USA - June2016WEW_13_150 | ecosystem: Environmental > Terrestrial > Soil >... | reverse complement strand
GGTGGATCGAGCCAATCCCGTGATACGAGACACCTGGGAAATACCCCCGTACCCAAGCGCCTCGGCTTCTGTTGCCGCAAACAGGCGCAAGGCCCGTTCGTCAAGCGTCGAAGCCAATCGCTGAAAACGGAACCGAATACTCTCTTCGGCTGTCACTCCCCCAGTATACATGTCTTTTGGCGCTATGTGAAGCGTTTATTTTGTGTCAGCTCCTTAGTGGCTTCCTTGCGCCTCGATAGGAATGCCAGTGCATCCTTGTGCCAGCGAAACATGTACAGTGGCGCTCCAAGGATCAGCATCTGATATCCGTTGAGAGTTCGGACATTCCGCATTGGCTGAAAATCAACTTCAGCCCCGCTGTCGCGCAATGTGGCTGCAACGGCTTCGGCCACCTCTTGAGTTGACCCGCTTCGCGTTGCATGGCCTACGAGAACTGAACCAGACATGGTTTTCTCCTTCCCTATTGTCCTTTGGCGAGAGCATTCTCGGTAGCTTTCAGCAAAGCTTTGCTTGTGGTCGTGGCTCCAGATATAGTGTCGACATCGTTTTTTTGCTGTTCAAGAATGCGCTTCACTACGCCCTCAGCCATCTTAGCGTGTGTTGTCGTTCGGTTCTTGATTATTGCGACGTCTTTGATCTGGTGGCTTGCGACTGACACCTTTACTTCGTAGCTGAAGCCCCCGTAGGCGTAGTCGCCGTCTTTGACCCGTGAGAGATCAACATGGTTGATAGGCATTCTACGGACTGCCGCATTCGTGCAACCAAACAAAGCAGTCAAGCTGAAGAGGAGGATCAAGGCTGCAAGATACTTCACTTTGCTTACTTGTCTAGCGTCACTCGTTGGTCGCTATCGCGGCAGAGAATGCCGCCAACACCGAGAACGGCCGAGTTCAGAGAACTCTTCTATCGAAAGGCAGGCTTTCCCATGGCTCAAGTCTTGAAGAATCATGGTCATTATATACAACACCAATAGCAGGCAGAAGAGTCTCCCGGCTCAACCGGCGTGTTGAAAAGCACTATTTCGCCGATGCGTTCCTGAGAGCGTCCCTAACTGATTCCATCGCGTTCGCGATCTGAAAGGAGGCGCCACGCGGGGGTAGCCGCGCAGCCACCTTCTGGATAGCGCTAGCGCTGAGATCGTCCAGCCGGGAAACGTCGCGGAGATCCAGGGTGAAGCAGTAACCGCCTTCGGCCAGGAGAAAATCTATGGTATCGCCCAACTCCTGAGCGTCGGCCGCCGTCATGGGACCCTGTGGCCGGATGAGGTGTTTACCACCGTGGTTCAAAAGGATCGCCTCCATTGCCACCCTCCCAGAGCAACATCAGCCGGGGCCATCGTATCGTAGAATAACTTTGGCGAGCGACTGCTAGGATACTGATAACCGATTGTGAATTCCCGGCTAATTCGAGGTGACCAGGGTTCAAGGCTCCGCTTTTTCCCTTGCGGCACTAAGCGCCCGTCATGATACAATCGGGGAACACAGCAAAAGACTTGGATAGGCTTGCCTATTCAAGCAGAACGACGAAAACGTGGGAGGAGCATATCATGGCTCATGAACAAGCAGATCACGTATGTCCGCCGTGGCTGGGGTACTTCTTGCTAGCGAACCCGCTGCGACGCCTACTGTACACTGCGAAGTCAATCCTTGGGCCGTATCTCTCCGACGGGATGACAGTTCTTGAGCCGGGTCCTGGCATGGGATTTTTCACCTTGGAGGCTGCACGATTGGTGGGTCCGAAAGGACGCATCGTTGCCGTTGACATCCAATCGAAGATGCTGGAGGTCCTTCGCCGCCGTGCTCAGCGTGCTGGTCTCCTTGAACGCCTGGACACAAGGCTCATCAAAGACAACGACTTGGGCATCAAGGACCTCAAAGGGAAGGTGGATTTCGTCCTCGCGTTCGCGATGGTCCATGAGGTTCCTGACGCAGACAGGTTCTTTTCAGAGACCTCTGCTGCACTAAAGCGAGGTGGGCGAATGCTATTTGCAGAGCCGTCAGGCCATGTTTCCGAGGAACACTTCGCAAGTCTGATTGTCAAGGCGCAGGAGGCGGGGCTTCGTCCCGAGCGTGTTCTTGCGATTCGGCTGAGTCGATCTGCCTTGCTCGTGAAGTAGAAATGCTGCAGTCCCCGCCACTCCAACGGCCGTCTGAAGGTCAATAAGGTTCTGATATGAAGTGACCTATCAAGCCCGCCCTGTTTTTTTCTTTCTTATTTCCTCCTCCTTGGGTGGGGCATTTCGAGCAAAGGTCGAAGCGGCTTTCGACGACGGTTAATCACTCTGATATTCGCGGATCGAGCATGACTGCCCGCCTGCATAATCGTGATCCGTCGGGAGCTGCCTCTGACTAAGAACGCGGGTCCGGTCGGTATCGACCTGTCGCATAGAACTTGCGAGGATTCTCCTTTCCGCGTGCCGTGCGACCTTTGCCCGCAATACCCAACCATCATAGGTTCCTTGTCTCCCCTGGCTTACCTTCCTATGCCGCCCCTTTTGCCCTCATAGCCTGAGCGCGCTCCACGCTCACCCCGATGGCCCAGATGAAGCCCAGCATCTCGCGGGCCACCGCCGTCACCACTTCCTGCTTCGTCTTGCCTTTGCGCAGCAGGTGCACATAGCGACTATGCAGGCGGTGACGTGCCTTCGATGCAATCTCCTGCACTTCCGCACTCAGGCCTTCCTGGCGTTTGCGCATCGCGAGGCTGAGCACTGGTTTGTAGCGTTGCGACCACCCCGCTTCCACTATGACGCGCCGCAAATGGGCGTTGCCGGTTTTGGTAATCCCTCCGCGGCGAGTCTTGCCCCCGCTGGAGTGCTCGCTGGATACTGCCCCGCTGTATCCCATGAGCTGGCGCGGGTGCTCAAAGCGTGTCAGTGTGCCCAATTCGGCCACGATCGTTACGGCCCCCACCTTCGCTACTCCGCGGAGTGCCTGGAGTGCTTGGATGAGCTCACGCATACTCTCGGGCGCTTGCTCGACGGCCTCGTCGATCGCCTTCTCCAGCCGCTCGATTCGTACAGCACAATGCTCCACTTCATTGAGGTAGTCCTCCAGTGTCATCTGTTGGGGGCGCTGATCGAACCTGACCTCCCGCTTGATCCACTCAAGGTAGTTCTGCGTCCAGGCGCGCATTAGCTGCGGCGGGCGTTTCCCGTGTCGCAAAAGATACTTCCCCAGCCGATGGCGAGCCCGTAGCTGGTCTTGCTTGGCCGCCTCCCGTGCGCGCACCAAGTCGCGTAGTGCCTCGTGTGCTGCATCGGGCACCCACACCGGCGTCAGTTCCCCGGCCCGAAAGCTGGATGCCAACCGCTGGGCATCCCGCCTGTCGGTCTTCACCCGATCCCCTGCCTTGGTGGGCACCAGCGTGGGGGCTATCACCACACAGGGGACCCCCAACTTGGTCAGTTGCCAGTACAGCGTGTAGCCCGTCGGTCCGGCCTCGTAGCAGGCCGCCCACGCGCCCCCCTCGTTGAGTTTCTTGACAAGCTTTCGAACGCTCTCTTCCCGATTGGGGATGATCCCCAGATCGCGGACAGCCTGTTCCTTTTCGGCCATCGCCGCCGCGATTGTCTCTGCATGGACATCCAACCCTACAAAACGTCGCACTCCTGTGATAGCCTTGTTCATGACCGCCTCCTTCGCATGTAGCTCTGCGCTACTTTCACCCGATCGCAGCGCAACCTACGATACTGCGCGCGGGGCGGTCACTTCATCATGACTAATACGAGTCATCCGAGTCCGTGCTTGATGGTGTCGTAACCCATGAAAAGTCCGAAAGCAACCACGACCAGCACCAACACCCACGCAATAATCTTGTGAGCACCTCTCATCCGATACTCAGCAGGCAACGCCGCCCGTTCAATCAGTAAGAGAAACCCCAGAACCAAGGGGAGAACGAGAGCGTTCAGCAACTCAATGTCGAGAGTCAAGCCAGTGAGTGAAATGCCGGGGAGGACCAGTCCAGCGCCAATCAGGTTCGCAACGATGAAAGCAAGGTAGAATCCTTTAGCCTCCCCGAACCGTAGATTGAGACTCTTCTTGACACCTAGAGCCTCACCTACACCCCACGCACCTGCAAGAGATACAACGATTGCTGCTACCAAGCCTGCCCCGCCTATACCAAGGCCAACGAGGATCTTCGCACCCATCGACCCCAAGAGAGGCTGCAAGGAATCGACTATGTTTGCCACTGAGTTCTCTTGGAGAGTTGTCCGCGCGTTACTGCTTGCCGATGCGGTGGCAATGATGACAGCGATCATGATGGTCTGGGTCACAATCGCCCCCAAGAGAGTGTCCATTCGCGCCACTCGGAGGTCGCTCTTACCCAACTTCTTGTCAACAACCGCGCCCTGTTGATAGAAAATCATCCACGGCATGATGACAGCGCCCACGTTCACTGCGAGGAGAAATCGGTAGTCGGGGTTGAGCAGGGGTTGAGAGGTCATGCTTTGCCCCAAAGCGCCCCAGTTCGGATGGCTCAGCAAGGCAGCCGGAATGAACAATAATTCGAACAACCCGACCAAGATAGCTACTCGTTCAATATGGCGATAGCTGCCAGAGACAACCAGAACTATGAGAAAGACTACGGCGAGCGGTACGGTCATCCATCGTGTGATGCCAAAAAGCTCGCCGATGCTGGCAACACCGACATACTCCGTAACGAGTGCTCCAAGCGCCGCCAAAAACAAGGTCGCGGATGAGAGATAGGCCCAACCTTTGCCAAAATGGAGTCGAACAAGTTCAGCGTGACCTTTGTGCGTGACGATGCCCAATCTGACAGTGATTTCTTGAATGAAATAGAGAAAGGGGACGAGAAGTAGTTGAGGCAGAATGAGCGCATAGCGCCACAATGCCCCGGATTGGGCTGCTGTGATGATGCTGCCCACATCGGAGTCGGCGAGCATCACAGAGAGTCCTGGACCGATAAGAAGAAGCCAAGTCCCAAATGTTCTGAAACGCGTCCGGCTCATGTCACCCATTTGGCTGCAGGGACGAAGATACAAATTCTCTATGCCGACGCCCAACAGACATCACGCTCTCATGCTATGATGAGATTAGTTCCGAGAAACACTGATGAAAGACCCGCGCAGGTTGCCAAAGAAACAAGTACCTTACAGGCGTAGCAGGCAACGAGAGAGGATCCTCGAACTGCTGCAGTCGACGGAAGCTCACCCCACCGCAAACTGGCTGTATCGCAAGCTGCGGAAGGAGTTCCCCAACCTCAGCTTGGGGACTGTCTATAGAAACATTGGCATCCTCACCGAGCAGGGTCTCATCAGCCGGATTGCCTTTGGCAGCACCTTTGATCGCCTCGATGCCAATATGAAGCCCCACTACCACTTCATTTGCGAGAATTGCGATTCGATCATCGACCTCGCTATCCCGCCCGACGAGAGCCTGAACCTTTGGCCCGACAAGTCCCTCGGATTCAAGGTGACCAGGCACGAGATCGAGTTCTACGGGCTGTGCCCCAAATGTGCGAAGAAGGCTTGACGGCTTGCTCTTCCTGCCTTAATAATAAGAATCGTTCCTATCTCATGCTGAAAAGGGCGTTGTACGTTTGCACCAGGTAGGAAGTCACGAGAGGAGAAAACCATGTCAACCGAATCAAAGCGCTCGTTCGACCATACTGCCGGTGGCGGTACGTCGAACCGCGACTGGTGGCCGAACCAGTTGCGGCTCGATATCCTGCACCAGCACTCCACCAAGTCGAACCCGATGGGCCGAGATTTCAACTATGCCAAAGAGTTCAAGAGTCTTGACCTGAAGGCCGTAAAGAAAGACCTCCATGAACTGATGACCAAGTCCCAGGACTGGTGGCCTGCGGACTTCGGTCACTACGGACCCTTGTTCATCCGCATGGCATGGCACAGTGCCGGTACCTACCGCACGGGCGACGGCCGCGGCGGCGGCGGCAACGGCAGCCAGCGCTTTCCTCCGCTCAACAGTTGGCCCGACAACGTCAGCCTCGACAAGGCGCGCCGACTGCTCTGGCCGATCAAGCAGAAGTACGGCCGGAAAATCTCATGGGCCGACCTGATGATCCTTGCGGGTAACGTCGCCCTGGAATCGATGGGCTTCAAGACCTTCGGTTTTGGCGGTGGGCGTGAGGACATCTGGGAACCGGAAAAGGACATCTACTGGGGCGCCGAGGGTAAGTGGCTGGATGACAAGCGCTACTCCGGCGACCGGGACCTCGAAAATCCTCTCGCTGCCGTGCAGATGGGCCTGATCTATGTCAACCCGGAAGGTCCTAATGGCAATCCCGATCCGGTCGCCGCAGCCAAGGACATCCGCGAGACGTTCGCTCGTATGGCGATGAACGACGAAGAGACGGTTGCGCTTATCGCGGGCGGCCACACCTTCGGCAAGACCCACGGCGCCGGACCTGCGTCAAATGTGGGGCCGGAGCCAGAAGCGGCTCCCATCGAGGAGCAAGGTCTCGGCTGGAAGAGCAGCTTCCGTACCGGCAAAGGTGGTGACGCGATCGGAAGCGGCTTGGAGGTCACTTGGACCACGACCCCAACGAAGTGGAGCAACAATTTCTTCTGGAACCTGTTCAGCTTCGAATGGGAACTGACGAAAAGCCCGGCCGGTGCGAATCAGTGGCAACCGAAGGGTGGCGTAGGCGCCGGTACGGTGCCGGATGCCCACGATCCGGCCAAGCGTCACGCGCCGTCCATGCTGACCACGGACCTCGCTCTGCGGTTCGACCCTGCTTATGAAAAGATCTCACGCCGCTTCATGGAGAATCCGGATCAGTTCGCGGATGCGTTTGCCCGGGCGTGGTTCAAGCTGACGCACCGCGACATGGGACCTCGCGCGCGCTATCTCGGCCCCGAGGTTCCTGCCGAAGAACTCATCTGGCAGGACCCCATTCCTGCGGTCAATCACAAGTTGATTGATGCGAAGGACATCGCATCCCTGAAGACCAAAATACTCGCATCGGGGCTTTCCATCTCCCAACTGGTCTTGACGGCATGGGCGTCGGCGTCGACGTTCCGCGGGAGCGACAAGCGCGGTGGAGCTAACGGCGCGCGCATTCGTCTCGCCCCGCAGAAGGACTGGGAAGTGAACCAGCCGACCGAACTGGCGAAGGCCCTGCAGAAGCTGGAAGCCATCCAGAAGGACTTCAACGGCGTTCGAGGGAAGAAGGTCTCGCTTGCCGACCTGATCGTTCTCGGTGGCTGCGTAGCCGTTGAGGAGGCAGCGAAGAAGGCGGGGCACAAGGTTGTTGTCCCCTTCGCCCCGGGACGCATGGATGCCTCGGTGGAGCAAACCGACGTTGTCTCGTTTGCTGTGCTTGAACCGGTCGCGGACGGCTTCCGCAACTACCAGCGCAAGGGAGTGCAAATACCGTCGGAGGAACTGCTGGTGGATCGGGCGCAACTGTTGACGTTGACCGTCCCTGAGATGACGGTTCTGATCGGCGGAATGCGCGCTCTGAATGCAAACGTCGGGCAGTCCAAACACGGCGTCTTTACCAAGCGGCCCGAGACGCTGACTAACGACTTCTTCGTGAACCTGCTTGACATGGGCACGGAATGGAAGGCGGTATCGGACGCCAAGGACGTGTTTGAAGGGCGCGATCGCAAGACGGGCGAAGTCAAGTGGACCGGCGCGCGTGTCGATCTCATCTTCGGTTCGAACTCCCAGCTCCGGGCGATCGCAGAAGTGTATGCATGTGACGACTCCAAGGAGAAGTTCGTGAAAGACTTTGTCGCTGCTTGGAGCAAGGTGATGAACCTTGATCGCTACGACCTTGCCTAATCACCGGAAAAGACGCTCAAGGGACTCTTGGAGCGCAGCCGCGATGTAGGGTTCGACAGGAGAAGCGGATGGTGTCCTCGACCAGGGACAGTGACCATTCCGATGGCGTGCCCGCCGCTGGTTCGAGTTCGTCTCGGGGAGACGGCACTGGCTCCGACGCCACCTTACACAGCCAGTAGGGCGGGAGTTTCCTCGATCTAGTGCTCGTGGCTGTAGGTGCGAAGATCATCCTTGAGGGGAGCAGGATTGGACAGGCAGTCTCGGGATGCGGGGCTGCCTGTTTTGCTTTCCGGGCTATGCGTTGAATTATGTCGAAGGGAGGCTTGAAGGCTGTGGTCATTCGGCGGGCGGCTTGAAGGCGATGCCAACCGTCACTACGCTGAAAATGGTCGCCATATTTGAATTCCAACTTTGCGAAAGGAGTAAGTCATGAAAGGAAGCCCGAAACTCATCGAGACTTTGAACGCCCTGCTGGCGGACGAACTCACTGCCATCAGCCAGTACATGGTGCATTCGGGCATGAGCGAGAACTGGGGCTATGGCAAGCTCCACGATCATTTCGAGAAGCGTGCAATCGACGAAATGAAGCATGCCGAGAAGCTCATAGCCAGGGTTCTTTTCTTGGAAGGGATCCCAATGGTCTCCAGACTATTAGACATGCATATCGGCGCTGAGGTGCCAAAGCAGCTTGAAAATGATGACTCGGCTGAGGAAGGTGCCATCAAGGCATACAATGCGGCTATCGTTGTTGCAGGCGAGGTTGCGGACTTTGCCACCCGTGAGGTGCTTGAAGAAGTCTTGAGGGACGAGGATAGGCACATTGACAAGATCGAGGAGCTACAGGACCAGATCAAGCACATGACAGTGCCTGTGTTTCTCAGCACCCAGGTGATAGATCAGTCCCAAGGGGCGAGTCGATGATAGGGTATCATCGTTTCCGAGTCGGCTCATTTGCCTGCACGAGCCTCTTCGACGGGTTCCACGAATACAAGTGGCAGGACTTCTTCGCGAACGCTCCCGAGCGCGAGGTGCGATTTCGGGCGGAGTGGGCATTCGTAGAGTGTCGAGCGGTTCTTTGATTATGTGCCAAAAGGTGTGCATAAAGGTTAGCGATCGGACCGCAGATTAGTCTTGGATGACCTGATTGCTGAGAGGAAGTGCCATATGGCAGACGGAAAGAGCTACAACATCGACCTCGACATCAAGTACGGCAGTCTGGAGTTGATTGACGTGCCAAACCTTGTTGCTGCCGCCAAAGAGGAATGGTCGAACCAGACCCTCTGCAAGGTGAACGACTCTGTCGTGAGGCTGGGGGTGCTCCATGGGGAGTTTCACTGGCACAAGCACGACCGGGAGGATGAGTTCTTCTTCGTTCTGAGCGGCAGGCTGCTGATCGACCTGGAGGGCAAGACAGTCGCCCTCGATCCACATCAAGGGTTCACGGTGCCGAAAGGGGTAGTTCACCGCACACGAGCGCCCGAGCGAACCACCGTCCTCATGGTGGAGCAGGCGTCCGTAAAGCCGACCGGGGATTAGGGCGCTCGCCGGTGCATTTCTACCCAGCTAGCCTCCTAATCACGGCAGCCGTTCTCTGCCCCAACCTGCTCTTTCTGGTGCTACCTCCCCTGAACGCCAGAAGGTATGGCAAGTCATCAGACAGCCTCACTCTCACGATAATCGAAAGAGCCGGACAGGTCTCCTGCTTCATTCTGCCACTTTTCTTTCCGCTCTCGTTCACAGGCTCCTTGGTGATCGCTGCTTGGATCGTGATGGGGGTTTCACTCGGGTTCTACTATGCAGGATGGGTTCGCTTCTTTGTTCAAGGCAGAGACTATTCGCTGCTATACCGGCCGATGCTAGGACTGCCAGTTCCATTGGCCATAAGCCCAGTCAGCTACTTCTTGTTTGCGTCCCTCGTGCTCGGGTCTGTCTACCAGGCTATCGCTGCCGTGGTCTTGGGAGTTGGACATATCAGCATCAGCATTCATGAGTCTCATCGGATAAGCGCAGGGTTGGTCAGAGGTACTCCTGAATGAATTCTCACAATATCACGAATCCACTGCTCTTAACCGGCATGGGCATCGTAGTGTTGGCGCTTGGGAGCTACACCACCGCCATCATCACGCAGATAAGGCACCGCCGAGCCACCGCGATGATGCGAGGGTTCCTGACGGCAGGTGTGACGCTTAATGCCACCGCGACGGCATTCATGATCGCAGGCTCGCGCAGGATCCCTCTCACTTTTCACGGCATCCTTGGCTACTCGGCGTTTCTCCTCATGGCGACTGACCTCGGGCAGATGTGGAGGCGTTATCGCTTGCAATCGACGGACCCTCTGCCCGCCAAGCTCCATCGCTACTCCCTGGCTGCCTACTCGTGGTGGGTTTTGGCATTCGTCGCGGGCATCATCGTTGCCACTCGGATGAAGTGAGCGGCTACCAACGAACGTATATCAACGTGAGAGCCGATGCAAGGCGGCATGCTATAGTTTCAGGTTGAGTGTCGCGGAGGGCGCACAAGCTCAGCGGTCACTAGTGTTTCACAAACCCCTAGAATGGGCTAGTTGGAGAACAACATGAAATGGGTCGAACCAGGCGAAGGTCCCGCGGTCGGAGATTTGCAAATCCCGAAGGTCTTATACTGGATCCTCTCTCATCCACCCTTAGCCGGAATGATGTTTCCTGTCAACTTGGATTGGCAAAAGCTCTACGATGCGGGGTTTACAGATGTGGTTTCACTTGAGCCGGACGGCTATGACCCCTCCCCGCTGAAACTCAGCTTCTCAGCGCATCTCCAAGATCTCAGCGGCGGGCGCACTCCAAGCAACCCGGAGAAAGAGAAAGATCTCATCCGGCAAGCGGTTGCAGTAATAGTAGCATTGCTGAATCGCAAACGCGGAGTTGTTGTGCATTGCATGGGCGGTCGGGGCAGGACGGGTACAGTACTTGGCTGCACCCTCCGCGAACTCGGTTTCAAAGCAGTCGACATTATTTCCTACCTCGATCGCATTCACAAGGCAAGACGAAAGGAGGGTTGGCCCGAATCGCGTTGGCAGAGTGAATTGGTTCTGCACTGGGAGGGCCTGCATCACGAACGGCAACTAGCGGACTACGGAGACAAATCTGCGAAAACGCTTTCGAGATCGAATGACCAGATTCTTCGCTATTGCCAGAACAGTTACCGCTCGCCACCGATAGATCTTCTTGAAAGATTTAACAATATAGTCAAAGACGCGAACCTTCAGTTACACTACGAGGATACCTTCCCTTGCTTCTTCACTGGCGACGTTGATTCAAAGAACTCTTACCTTTCCGTTAGCATAAATGAAAAAGGAACAAGGGGACAGCTTTGAAGAATGGATGGAAAAATGCAAATATCGGTTCATAGAATATCCGTGCGACCAAGCGGTTCATGCGGTCTTCAAATATCTTCTTAAAGTGTTCTTGGATCCAGATACAATTCGCCTGCAGGGAATAAGGCAATCGCTGCAGCAGCACGTAGTCAATCTGGATTGGTGTCCATACTACTCGTCAAACTGGAAGTCTCTTTCTGATCTTTTTCTGACGAAGCACAATCTCATGGACCTGCGGGCCTATTTTGACTCTAATCTCAGATTTTTCATTGGCTGCCTCAAGCCAGCCAGGATATTCCTCCATGGAAGCCAACTCGAACATTTTGCAAGAGGAATTATCGTTTGCCCCTCCTCAAAACTCTTGCGTCATGGCGAACGGGACTATGAAGTCTTGTATGGGTCTCGCACTAATTACAAAAGATCCGCGGTATTGTAGGTCGGCTTCCGGTCTGGCTGCTTCATTCTCCACGGACCTACCTTGCGTGGCTTCTGGCTAACCATCGCGTAAACGTCCGCCCGCCAGCCTTCTTTCTCATTCAGGATCACAACCGACAATAGATTCGGTCCTGGTTCGGCGCCTTCATACTCACAAACGGTAACCCAAAGAGGCAGATTCATGCCCCGAGCAAGAGCGAACGCGTTGGGCACGAAGCCAATTTCTTCATCCTGTTCAATTGAAAGCGTCCTCAGTTGCCCAAGGTCGTCCCATAAAAGGTAAGGGGTGGACTTGCGCTGCATGAACGATCCGCGGGCAAAGTTGAGATATGGAAGGATTGTCTCAGTCACAATGACCTTGCCGCTTGTAAGCCTGAATAATGTCGACTCGGATGGCCCTGATAGAATGGGTATTGTATTGTTCATCAGTTCACTCCTTGCTTGCCTCAACTATGCTTTTGGCAGGTACCGTTTGGTTGCGTCGACGCAACCGATTGCTCGGTGCCTCAGCGTCCTGCTTGATGCCACTCTCAGGGTCGGGCGGCATCATCGTTGACGTCGTAGTCGTGGAGTTCGATGGATACGTCAGGCAAACCGTCCTTCTCGTAAGCAATCCCGCCATGAAGCTCGATAACGACAGTTCTTGGACTTACCTTGGTCATTTCCGTGCTCATGCCGTGTACTCCCAATCAAGGTTGTCATCGCTGTCTTGCCTGATACCATTCTCGGGTCAGGAGTTTCCTCGCTGATGTCGTAGTCGCGGATCTCGATGGATACGTCAGGCAGTCCATCGTTGTCATAAGCAATGCCGCCCTGGAGTTCAGCGACGATCTTTGTTAGACTTGCCTTTCGCATCTCCGTTCTGACCGCTCGCTCTGGCGCGGTGCTCTTCAAGAAGCTCTTCAACTCCCATTTTCCCTGCGTTCTCGATTTTAGGTCTTTCATTTGGATACTCTCCCTTCTGCTTCAAACTATGCTGGCACCCAGGCAGCCGTGTTCAAACTGTGCTTTGATGCCTTTGAATGGTTGCAAGTGGAATCATGACGATCAGGAATAGAAGAAAAGGGGGCCTCAAGCCCCCTCTTTCCATGCGATCTTGTCCTTCCATGCGTCAATGCGCTTCTTTGCAGTCTCAAAGTACTGAGGATCAAGCTCAATGCCGATGAAGCGCCTGTCCAGTTGCGCGGCGGCAATTCCTGTGGTGCCTGACCCCAGGAAACAGTCTAGTACCGTGTCCCCTGGTCTGCTGCCCATGGTTATCAAGTAGCTCATCAGTTGGATCGGTTTGACAGTGCCGTGCGGATTCGCGCCTTCCAAGCCATGGTTCTTCTCTCGCTGGCTTGGTTTGGGGACGATCAAGAATGGTAGAGTACGCTCCGCCCAGGCGTCCAGCGAGAAGAAGCGAGAATAGGCGCCCAGCGCGGCATCGCTCACGAGCAAGTTTGCAGGGAAACGACTCCCTTGAGAGTCCGGAAACGGAATGCGGCAGTCATCCAGCCAGGTGCAGCCATGACCGTTTGACAAAGCCTGTGCCTTGTAGGTCTTTTCGGCCAAGGGTTTCATAGCAACGGAAACGACCTCTACTGCGGGCTTCAGTTGCATTCCCGAATATGAACCATCCCCGAGCTTCATGGCTTTAGGGAATCCGGTTGCGTAGGTCCAATAGATCGGCGAGAATGAGAGGTCAAGCCCCGCATCTTCCAAGCCAGCAGCCGTGCGATAGCAGACGTCTTGGCGCGGCGTCATGCATGTGAAGGCCCACGCCCCGGGCCTCAAGACCCGCAGGACTTTCCGCGCCCAGGTTGTGACCCATTCCTGGTACTCACGGTTCTCCGTTGCAGTGCTCTTTCGCATCCCTGTGCCCATGTCAACGGCCTGGGAGAAGCTCTTGCGCCTCGCAGGTCTGACTTGTGGATCTCTGACAACCTCTTTTCCTTCGCGAAGTATGGCTTCCAGTAGAAATCAAGGCGGTTACGGGCATCATAGCAATGGCGGTGCAAAGCCGCCGGGGGCCGGCCTTCGGCTGGCAAGACTCCCTGAAATGAGAATTATCTCATTGAGGACGCCAGAAACAGCACAAGAGTCTGGGCTTTCCGTTCCGGCGGGCACGGCAGCCCAGGTGTGGCGTGCCGCGGTGCGGAGGCACGAAGCGGGGTCCTATTACCCAACCATCTCATGGTTCTTGTGGGGGCTTGTCTTGCAGGAGCCGAAAAACGCTTCCTTCGATTTCTTCCCGTAGTATTTGCAGATATACTGACTCTGCTCGACTATGAGCTCGTGGCTTTTGTCTGGACTTCTGGAACAGAACCCTGGAAGTAATCGGGATGTCCTTTTCGCGCAGTATTTGCAGACATAGGCAGCCATAATCTCCTCCCACTATCAGTGACCCATGGGCGAAGCTCATTTCACGTTCTCCCGGTGGGGAACTCACTGGCGATTTTATCATACCCCGGCTGCGAATAATCTTGACGAAACCACTGGCACTGGCGAGAGTAAGGAGAAACGTGAAAAAGCTCCTGCTCACCGGCGTGCCGGGGATCGGCAAGACAACGCTCATCAAAGGAATCGCCCGAACACTGGAGCCTTTTCACCCTGTCGGCTTCTATACGGAGGAGATCCGTAAAAAGGGCACGCGCGTGGGATTCCAGCCGGTAAGTCTTGACGGACGCACGGGCGTCATGTCTCACGTCGACATCCGAGGTCCGTTCCGCGTCGGCAGGTACGGGGTGGATGTCGAAGGGTTCGAGCGGTTCCTGGATTCTCTTCCTTTCAGAGACCCAGCCATAAGCTACGTCGTGATTGACGAGATTGGAAAGATGGAGTGCCAATCGAGCAAGTTCCAGCAGCTCGTTACGGCAATCCTCAATTCGGAGAGGATCTGCGTCGCCACAATCGCACTGCGTGGCACGGGATTCATCGAGAGCATCAAGCGGAGGCCGGATATCATGCTCTTCACAATGGATTCCGACAATCGGGACACCCTCGCATCCACTCTGCTGCAAGCGATCACATGAGGGAGGAGGGGAGAAATCCGTGATTGTCCTGGTTCCCATCGGGGATATCGACTTTGCCGTTCTCGAGAGCTTGCGGCAGCCTCTTGCCGCCGTATACAGAGAGGAAGTCGTGATCGGCAAATCCCTCCCTCTTCCACCGGAGAGCCTGAATCCTGAGGGGCGACAAAACGACGCGGAAGCCATCCTCGAAAGCATCCCCAATGCCTCACGGGGAGCCAGGAGTCT
>Ga0187870_1002603_pt1 | contig 14810 bp, 10 predicted proteins | sample June2016WEW_13_1_3_FD_132974 | JGI IMG/M metagenome (GOLD analysis project Ga0187870, IMG submission 132974) | Peatland microbial communities from SPRUCE experiment site at the Marcell Experimental Forest, Minnesota, USA - June2016WEW_13_150 | ecosystem: Environmental > Terrestrial > Soil >... | reverse complement strand
GATGGGAATAATGATGGACCGCAAGGTCGAATTCAGCACGCTGGTGCGGGCTCAGCCCGACCGGGTTTATGATGCAATGGCCACGGCGGAAGGACTCGATGGATGGTTTACGCGGGGGGCGTTGGTCGATGCGAAACCAGGCGGCCAGATCCTCTTCAAGTGGAAGAACTACGGAATGAATGGTTATTCGGGGGAGAACGGCGGACCGATCATCGAAGCACGGCGGCCGCTGCGATTCGCCTTTCGATGGAAAGCCGACAGCGGCCTCTATATGACCACGGTTGAAATCGACTTCGCTCCTGTGAATCAGGGCACGGCCGTACACTTAGTTGAGTACGGCTACGAAGATAGTCCGGCGGGGACACAGGATTTTCTCAACCGCGTTTCGGGCTGGGCTCAGGTGCTCACGCTGATGAAGTTCTACGTCGAACACGGAGTAACATATTGAGTGCTGAGTCATTCAAACCTTCAGGCGATTGACTCAACGAGTGACCGTTGTCCGCGGATGTTCAAAGACCATCTCGGAAAATCTTTATCTGGATGTGGAGAGACGTATGAAATGGAAATCTCTGGTACCTGTTCTTCTCATTCTCATGCTGATGTTCTTTTCAGGATGTGTTCCCGGAGGCGGGACGTACGATCACCAATCGCCTGCGGGATTCTTCTCAGGAATCTGGCATGGATGGATCGCACCTTTTTCCTTGATCCTGGGAATCTTCAATCACGACGTCCGGATCTATGAGCCAAACAACACCGGCTGGCTCTATGATTTCGGATTCTATATCGCACTCATCGGCGGATTTGGTGGGATCAATCTCACACGCACCAAGCTGAAAAACAAAATCAAGCGACAAGGATGAGCGGCTCCACTTCATTGAGAATCCTCCTACCAGGCATATTCTGCTCTTAAGGTGAGGCCATCATGTCTGTCTTCGATCTGACGTTTGTTCTCTGCGCGGTGATCTTCAACCTCCTCATCATTGGCGTCTACATCACTTCAAAGCATGAGCGCGTCAAGCTCAGAGCGCTGCTCGGCAAGATCACGATCGGACTCGGCATTCCCCTCTCCGTCGTGCTCGTCGCTTACGTCGTCGGCGGGAAACCATTACGGACGCTTGTATACCTTTCGTTCATTCTCCTGTACCTTGTGCTCGAGCTGCTCCTCGACATCATCCTGAAAATCGAATTCAGAGAAAAACCGATTCTGCATGTCCCATACATCATTCTGTTCTACATCGCCTGTCTGGGATTCATCGCAATTTCATTTTCAATCAACACGAACTGGGGCTACGCGGTCTCCGTCACATTCTGGGGAGTGCTCGCCAGCCTCATCTATCTCTTGTGGGGAAAGAAGAAGACAACATGAGCACCCCCGCTCACCAGCCGTCAACCGTTCCAGGAACATACGCGAGGAAGTTGCATGCAGCAACCAGATGACCCCCAATCAAGAAAAAGAGAAAATCACGAACCACCACTGGCGATGACGGAAGACGGTTGGCGATATCACCACCTCGGCATTCCCACAACCATCCCGCACCCCGACGAAGTATATCTTGAGCAGTTTAAGATCTATGTTTCTGGATTCAGCACAAGTCCGTACGGAATCGAATGGATGCGTTTTGAACCGGACAGCCCCGTGGACGAGTTGATCAAGACGGTACCTCATCTCGCTTTTGAAGTAGACGATCTCGATGCAGCGATTGTCGGCAAACAGCTTCTGACTCCCCCTAATTCCCCCTCCGAGGGAGCGAGGGTGGCCATGATCATTCACAATGGTGCTCCTATAGAACTCATTGAGCTTCGCCCCGGGAAGATGAACCGCCCCTGAACATAAATCTTTCGGGGCAAGCAAGAAAGCGACGAAGTGTAGACCGTTCTCTCAATGCGATCGCCTGTCGGTGGAAGATGTGCTTGCTTTGCAGGAATAGCTAACGAAGGAGCTTACCGTGTCGAAGAAGGTCGTCGTGATCACCGGCTGCTCTTCAGGAATCGGGAGGGCACTTTCCGAGGAATTTCATCGCCGCGGGTTCAGGGTGATTGCCACCGCCCGGCGAATCGAGTCTCTTGAGGGACTGAGGAAACAGGGCATCGGGACCGAAACCCTGGACGTCACCGACCGGCAAGAAGCGAGCCGTGTGATGAGAGACATCCTCGGACGCGAGGGGCGCATCGACATCCTCGTGAACAATGCCGGCTACGGTTTGTTCGGGCCAGCGGTCGACCTCCCGCACGAGGAGCTGGTGTCACAATTCCACACCAATGTGTTCGCACCGCTGAACCTCATTAGACTGATAGCGCCTGCAATGCGGAGCCAGGGGGGCGGAATGATCGTCAACATCGGCAGTATTTCAGGAATCGTGACAACGCCATTCGCCGGCGCCTATTGTGCCTCCAAAGCCGCGCTCCATTCACTCACTGACGCACTTCGCATGGAACTTGCCCCATATGGCATCCGGGTCGTGAGCGTACAGCCGGGGGGCATTGTATCTGAATTTGGGAAGAACTCGAGACAGTCAGCCGAACGAATCGTGAAGACTGATTCGTGGTATGAAAGCCTGAAGGACTCCATCCTTTCGAGAGCTCAGCTTTCTCAGGTCGGAGCGACAAGTGCCGAAGAAATTGCACGGAAGCTCGTTGCTCTTATCGAAAGCGGGAACCCGCTGGCGATCGTGCGCATTGGACGCAGAAGTTTCTCTCTTCCCTTTCTGAAGAGTGCGCTACCAGCGACGTTACTTGATTCGATCTTTCGGAAAAGGTTCGGGCTCAACAAGCTCACGCAATAGGAATACAATCCACGATGTCATTGCTCGCCACAATCCCAGGGAGGTCTCCCATGAAAACACTTCGGGCGGCACTGATCGTTCTCACGCCGCTGTTCATTGGCTCGCTTCTGATAACCTCACCGGCAGCCTCGCAGCAGGTGTATAAGCCGGGCGATCTGCTGACAATCGATCCGGCGATTACGTACGGAAAGTTTGACAACGGACTCACATACTACATCAAGGTGAACAAGAAGCCGGAGAAGCGGGCCGAACTCCGTCTTGCGGTGAAGACCGGTTCGGTCATGGAAGATGATGATCAGCTTGGCCTTGCCCACTTTTGCGAGCATATGGCTTTCAACGGAACGAAGAGTTTTCCGAGGAATGAAATCATTAACCTTCTTGAAAAAGAGGGAGTCCGGCTCGGTCCTGATGTGAACGCGTACACGAGCTTCGACCAGACGGTGTACATGCTGCAAATCCCGACCGATTCAGCTGCGCTGATAGAGAAGGCGTTCCGCATTCTCGAAGAATGGGCATCTGCGGTTACGTATGATGAAAAAGAAATCGACAAGGAGCGCGGTGTCGTCATCGAAGAATGGCGGCTCGGCCGCGGCGCGTCGATGCGCGTGCTGGACAAACATTTGCCCAAGCTGCTGTACAACTCGCAGTACGCCAAGCGATTCGTGATCGGCAAGAAGGAAGTGCTTGAGAAAGCGCCGTACGAGACGCTCCGGCGATTCTACCGCGACTGGTACCGGCCAGAGCTCATGGCCGTGGCTGTCGTCGGCGATTTCGACAAGTCAACCATGGAAAAACTGATTAAAGACCATTTCTCCAACCTAACGAACAAGAAGCCAGCCCGCGAGCGAACGAAATACACACTGCCAGACCATGCAGAGACTTTGGTCTCAGTCGCGACGGACAAAGAACTACCGGGTGCATCCGTCCAGATGTATTTCAAGCGCACGGCGCGCATCGAGAAGACTGCCGGGGATTACCGGGAATCCATCACAGGTCAGCTTTATGACGGCATGTTCAACAATCGTTTGCAGGAGCGGATGCAGAAGCCCAATCCTCCGTTCATCTATGGGATGGGTATGGACACCCGATGGCTCAGCAACGCTCAGATATACCTGCTCGTGGCACAGGTGAAGGAGAATTCCATTCTGGATGGGCTGGAATACCTCCTCACCGAAGCAAACCGGGTGCGGCAATTTGGCTTCACAGCCTCCGAGCTCGAGCGGCAGAAAGCCGAACAGCTCCGCAGTTACGAGAGCATGAACAAGGAACGCGACAAGACCGAATCACGGAACTACGCTGATGGATTCATTCGCAACTTCCTCCAGGACGAGCTCATTCCGGGCATCGAGGTTGAGTACAATCTGAACAAGCAGTTTCTCCCGGGTGTGACTCTCGAAGAGGTGAACAAGCTGGCGGAACTGCGGATGAAACCTGGGAACCAGGTGATCGCTGTCTCGGCTCCGGAAAAAGAAGGAGTGAAGATACCGGCGGAAACCGATATTCTGTCCGTTCTGAAGAACGTCCAGACAAAGAAGCTGGAGGCGTACGTTGACAACGTGTCGACGAAACCGCTGATCGCAACGCCACCGAAACCCGGCAAGGTTGTGAGCGAACGAAAGATCGAATCCCTCGGCGTAACGGAATGGAAGCTTTCGAACGGTGCTCTCGTCGTTCTGAAGCCGACTGATTTCAAGAATGACGAGATCCTCTTCTCAGCGTACAGCGACGGCGGCACGTCACTCGCATCCGACCCCGACTATATGTCTGCATCAATGGCGTCTCAATTGGTCAGCGTGTGTGGGGTTGGCGACTTCGATGCCATCGCTCTCACTAAAATGAATGCGGGGAAGGTCGTGAGCGTCAACCCGATGGTATCGGGTCTCTCAGAGGGGTTCAGCGGAAATGCTTCACCAAAAGATTTTGAGACTCTCTTCCAGTTGACGTATCTCTACGCAACCGCTCCACGAAAAGACACGAGCGCGTATGGAGCGTTCATGGCGCGCGTCAAGGCCAGCCTCCAGAGCATGGCTGCGAACCCCGAGCGTGCATTCTACGACACGATTCAGGTCACGATGGCCCAATACCACTTCCGGTCGCGTCCGGTAACACCGATAACAGTTGAAGAAGTCAGTCTCGAAAAGGCGCTCGCCTTCTACAAAGACCGTTTTGCTGACGCGAGCGATTTCAAGTTCTTCTTTGTGGGGAGTTTTGAGATCGACAAAATCAAACCGTTGATCGAGCAATACCTGGCGAGCCTTCCCTCATTGAACAGGAAGGAATCGTGGCGCGACGTCGAGGTGTTCTACCCGAAGGGCGTCATCAACAAAGAGGTCTACCGGGGCGTGGAACCGAAGAGTTCGATCATGATCCAGTTCACGGGACCCTTCGAGTGGTCACAACAGAACAGATACGACTTCAGCTCCTTGCTGGAGCTCGTCAATATCAGACTGCGGGAAGTGGTGCGTGAGGAAAAGAGCGGCACGTATGGAATAAGGGCCAACGGTGCGCCATCGCTCTATCCAAGAAAGGAGTACACCATATCCGTCTCGTGGGGATGCGATCCTGTCCGCGTCGACGAGCTAGTCAAGACTGTGATGCAACAGCTCGACAGCCTCAAGATCAGGAAGATCGATCAGGTGTACGTCGACAAAGTGAAAGAAATCCAGCGCCGCAACCAGGAAGTGAGCAAGAAAGAAAACCGGTTCTGGCTCTCGCAATTCCGTGCCTACTACGCGAACGGCGAAGATCCGGAGAAAATCCTGATGTACGACAAGTTCATCGACAATCTCTCGACGGATGCAATTCAGTCAGCGGCAAAGACGTACTTTGACACGAAGAACGTCGTGAAGGTCGTGCTCCTTCCCGAAAAGAAGTGATTCTTGCTTCCACGAGCTGCGGCCGGCCAAGATTCCGGCCGCAGCTGCGCTTTACAACGCATGTTTGCCTTTGATTCACCAACCCCCTTCATGCGAAAGGAGCGTTCATTGAAAATGCGCCTGCCTCGTATCCTCATTCCTTTGGTTCTTCTCGTCATGCCAGTGCAACACATCCTCGCTCAGGATCTGATGGAACTTTTACAGATCAGGCCCGGCCGATCGCGCGCTGTGACCTCAGCCGATCCAAACCCCAACAGCAATGCCGACCGGATCAAGTATGTCACACCGGGCGAGACGAAGGTGCTCGCTGACATCAAAGGGCCCGGAGTCATCAGGCATATCTGGCTCACATTCAGCGAAGCGCGGCCGAACTGGCTCGAAGCAAATGGTTCTGCACGCCCCGACGAAATTGTCCTGCGCATGTACTGGGATGATGCGAAACAACCGGCAGTGGAAGTTCCACTCGGCGACTTCTTTGCGGCCGGCTTCGGCGTACGCCGGGAGGTCCGATCCATCGCAATTCAGGTAGAGGGAGGCGACGGATACAACTCGTACTGGCCGATGCCCTTTTTCAAGCGCGGGTTGATTACGATCACGAACGAGGGAAAGAAGAACGTACGGAGTTTCTACTATCACATCGATTTTACCGAAGACGACAAGCTGAGCGAAAAGACGCCGTACTTCTGTGCCCAGTACCGGAATGAGTTCCCCGAGAAGACCGGATCGGACTATCTGATTCTGGATGCCGAGGGGGAAGGCCACTACGTCTGAACCGTGATGTCGGTCCGCTCGCGAAGTCCGATGTGGTTTGGCGAGGGGGATGCGAAGTTCTACGTAGATGGTGAGAAAACGCCGACCATTCAGGGAACCGGGACTGAGGATTACTTCCTCATGGCATGGGGCTTGAACGAAGCACAGTTTCCGTATTTCGGTTGCACTTACATGAACGGAGGATTCGATGACCTGGGCGTGCAGTACTGCCTCTACCGGTGGCACGTCGTCGATCCTGTCCGCTTTACAAAGTCACTCCGTTTCGAGATCGAGCACAAGGGATGGATCACGGGAGATGAAACAGAGAGCGGCAAGGTCGAAGGGCATGTTGAACGCGAGGATGATATGGCCACGGTCGCCTTCTGGTATCAAATCGGACAGCCAAAGCGATTCACGTCTCTCCCCCCTCTCGCTCAACGTGTTCTGCCGAACCTGGATATCATCGTCGAAGGGAAAACGATCCTTCCCACCGCGAAGCATTCAGCGGGCGTGCTTGAACTTCAGAAGGGATATGATTGGACGGGCGACGGTCAGATCTTTTTCATGCCGGCCGGAGACCAGCCGGTCCTTGCAGTCAGTTTTCAGGTCGAAAAGGAAGAATACCGTGGCCTGGTGCTCCGGTTCACATCGGCTGAGGATTATGGCACGTATCGGATCTTTCTGGATGGAAAAGACGTTCAACAACAAACGGATTCATCGGCAACGCCCGTTGTCCAGGGATTCGATTTCTATTCCAAAGAGCTGAATGCGAAGGACTACTACCTGGGGAGTTACAAGTTGGCCAGAGGAAACCACGTCCTGAGATTTGAAGCGATCGGGCGTAATCCTCTCTCAAAAGGGAATTACCTTGGATTTGATTCCGTCAGGCTTCGGGAGCGCTGGGAGAAGAAGCGGAAAAACCTCCAGTAATTCGGGAGAACATTTATGTTCATCGGTCATTTTGCGGTGGGACTCGGCGCAAAAAAGGTCGCGCCAAGAGTTTCGCTTGGAACCATGTTCATGGCGGCCGAGTTTGTCGACTTGCTTTGGCCGTTGTTCTTGCTGCTCGGCTGGGAGCACGCGCACATCAATCCTGGTAACACGGTCGTGACGCCACTTGATTTCTACGACTACCCCATCACGCACAGCCTCCTCGGCGCAGTACTCTGGTCATGTGCTTTCGGCGCAATTTATTACGCCATCCGGCGAAATGCGCGAAACGCGATGATCTGCGGAGGAGTTGTCTTCAGCCACTGGATTCTGGATTTTGTGACACACAGGCCGGATCTGTCCCTTGGCCTTGGAGGAAATACCTATTTCGGCCTTGGCCTGTGGAACTCGATGGTCGGAACGATTGTGGTTGAAGTAGGAATGTTCGTTCTCGGAATCATACTTTACCTTCGGGCGACGAAGGCGAAGGACCGCATCGGTTCAATTGGATTCTGGTCTCTTGTGGTGCTGCTCGGTTTAATCTACGCGGGAAATCTTTTCGGCCCGCCCCCACCGGAAATGTCCACGATCGCCATTGCGGGAAATGCCTCCTGGATCTTCGTACTGTGGGCATATTGGATCGACAAGCACAGAGAGGCGAAGACAATTGGTAGGGGCTGAAGCCCCTGAATGTGTGGGTAGGGATTTCTAGTCCCTGACCTTAGGGTCGGGGGGACAGTCGCCAGCTCGCTCGTGAGAAGCTCTGCTCCGACGTCACGGGCAGTTGATTCTCACTCACGTGTAGTCATCAAGGTTGTAGCCCGCGCGGTCAAGCGCCCGGCGCGTCGCATCCAGGATGAACGGCGCATCGTTATGCGGGTGCACCGGCACGTCAGGAGTTGTACGCGCCCGCTCGACAAGAACTTCAAGCTCCGCCCCGGTTAGTTCCTCCAACCTATCGTACATCCCCGCCGGTTGTTCTTCAATCAGATCATGGCTCGCGAGGATCGCCCGCAGTGCACCGATAACCATGCGCGAAGGAGGCGGAACCATCAATGCAGTCAACGCACCGTGGTCGAGACGAATTTTACCAGCGATTTCGAGAGGCGTTCCCCCTCTCGCTTTCTGGGCAGCGGGGAGCAGGATAGTCTCCTCCATCTTGATATGTCTGAGCAGACCGGAGCGGAACTCACCGTACGCGATCATGTCATAACCGTTGGGAGCCGATGTCGCCTTGTCGAGCAGAACCTCCAGTCGCCGATGGTCATTCGCAAAGAAATCATAGAGGGACCCTCTCATACCATCCTCCTTTCTCCTTCAACGTTACCGGTACTGATGGATCTAACAATTCCCCCGCCATCCCGTCGGCAAACTCGGCCAGCAGCCTGAGTTCGTGCACGTCACTTGAGTAGACTCATCGTCCTTGTAAGCTCGCCGCCAGACGTCGCCAGTCGATAGAAATAGACGCCGCTGGCAAAATGTGAACCGTCAAACGTCACGGAGTACACTCCAGGGTCTTTCACTCCTTCTACAAGCGTTGCCACCGTGCGACCGAGGAGATCGAGAATAGAGAGACGTACGCTTGCCCTCTTTTGGATGCTGAACTCGATTCTCGTGGAAGGGTTGAACGGATTGGGATAGTTCTGTGCGAGTGAAAAAGTCTGCGGCGCGGAAGTTTCCTGTTTTACCGCCGTGACCCTGGACGACGCATGCCACGGGACGCGAAATACGCGGTAGCTGACGATGCTGTCTGGCAATTGAAGCTCGAACGCCACAGAGCCATCCGGTCGGACTTCGGTGATGGCCGGCTTGGTCGTCCCCCAGCCAATAAGAGTATTGCCGTTGGAAAACCGATCGACTGATCCCATGGCGATGGCGAATACGTCCGGCGTGTGTCTGTACTGCCAAATGAGTCGCACGGTCTTGGCAATATCATCAAGCTGGTATTCTACAACGCTTGAATAAGGCGTTGGCCGATAATTACCGTTGTCGAGCATCAGCAGGGAACCCGACTGAGTGCGCCGAATCGTATGCTGATGCGAGAACCCGACCGAATCGCCGAGATACCTGAACTGATTGTTTTTTCCTCCCCATCGCCAGATGATGTCACCCGTGTTCCGGTTGATTTTCGTGATCTCATCCATATGCCGGCTGGAGAGCAGAAGGTTCCCATCGGTATCGATTTCAATTGTGTTCGGGTGTACATAGTCGATCGTCGCGGCAGTGAGATCTTCCTCTGTTGCATCCGTCACTTTGAAATGATCAAATGTTCTCCATTGGAAGATCACATGCTTGTTCCGATCAAGTTCCTGGATGACCGCGCCGATCACGGTCGCCGTCCGATCACCTCCGGGAACGATCGAGCTCATATCGACGACTTGCGGATCGTACCCGAGCATCAATTGATGACCGTCAGGCAGCACACGGAGTTCGTGGAGATCGGTTTTGTATCCATTCCCGCATCGGAAGCTATCAATGACAGCGTATGAGCTGTCAAGTTCGTAATATGCCGCGGCATTGTTGTCGTAATATGTCAAATATCCGTTCATTTGTACCTTGAAGTCCGTGCTCATCGAAGGCATTTTTCTGTAAAACATCGGTGTGCCGGTGTTATCAAGGATCATGAGATATTGCTGCTCGGAGGGGACGAGCGAAATGAAGTTGAGATGATCGCTCGCCTCCGCAATTTTGAAACTTCCAAGGAACAGCACCCCGGGGGCTGTGCTTCCAGAAAATATTACTGATCGCTTCGGAAATCCCGGCGGCAACGAATCAGTCGAGACTTTTGACAAATGTGCATCAGCGTTATTACCGGGGGATGTCCGACCACTTGTCGCCCGATATGCACCTGTGAGCCGTCCTAGCAGAACCTCTTGATCGAATCTCGAAAGAGGTGATGTCCGAAAGGAGAAACGAAGAGGCCCGATGACATCCCCGGAGCGGGTTCGAAATCCAGGATGAAGAACGACAGTGACGATCTCATCGGAGGCGAATGGCCTGAAGGGCTCAAACATGATGCTTGTCTCATCATCTGAGAGAGCTAAGGTGCCCGCGTGGTCCCCGCTCTTGGATCCTGCGATGGTGAACACATCGCTACCCGTCACAGAGTTAGGATCAATGGTCGATTGAGAACGGATGATGATGTTGGATTCTTGCGAGACGAGCTTTGAACCAGGGGGCGGAGAAATGTACTCGACTTCATTCCACATGGTTTGGCTGCTCAAGAACTCTCCGGGTAGTAGGGCAGCAACCACGAGTAAGCAGACACCTAACCATCTCCTCAATTTCATTCCTAAAGACATTTGTAATCCCATCATTACCTCGGGTTCTCCTCTCCGTATGCAATAATCGAAATGCCGCGTTGCGGTGTGACCGTGATGCGATTTGTCACGATGAACTGCTCAAACAATGCGTAGGACAAATCCGCCTCACTTGAATGAACAATTCCTTTTACCGTCTTCGTTCCTTCGACGAATCGGTTTCCTCATCTCTGAGGGCTGAGATTGGCCTGGAAACCCATACGCCGTCGGATGTCAAAATATAAATCAAACTATAAAATAGATACCGCTCGCAGAATTCGACGCATCAAAGCGAGCGGAGCATGTGCCCGCATCTCGGATCCTCCAGCCAATGTCGCGATCTCCCCGCCAAGCACGTCATACACCTTCAAACTTATATCCGATTGACGGGTAAGGCTGTACTCAATGGTTGTAGTTGGGTTGAATGGACTTGGATAGTTCTGCAGCAGTGGAAATGACAGAAACGAGCAATGGATCATGCGCATCATCGCGAAAGACATGATCCGACAAGCCGACGATGATCGTTGCTTGCTGTGAAACGAGTTGAGGACCTGGTAAAGGAGAAATAAATCGTGGAGTGATACCTGCAATGGCCGCAGAATAGATCTGCACTGTCAGAGTAGCCATGAAAACAAGTCCGCCCCCAAGGCTCCCGACTTTTCGCGTTTTCCTAAACAATCATCTTTGAAACACATTCGGGCCACTACCCGGGGCCCGACCGTCGGAGCCTTCCATCAAACAGCATCCCCATCTTCATCCGACTCCCCCACCACCCTCTTCGCCGCTCCTTCAGTTTGAAGTCAGGCTCCGGTCTGGCCATATGCTCTCAGATCTTTTCTTTTCTCACTTAACCAAGACCATCGTTTTTGTTATCGATTGGTCAGGAGTCGTCAATCTATACATGTACACACCGCTTGCGTATCGAGACGCATCGAACCTCACAGAATAAGTACCTGCAGGTTGCGTGCCTTCAACGAGCGTGGCAATTTCCCGTCCGACAAGATCGTACACCTTCAAATGGACCGGCGATTGCCTCGGAACGCTGTACTGTATCATGGTACTCGGATTGAAGGGATTCGGAAAGTTCTGGCGAAGCATAAATGCCGTGGGCAAGTTCCCGGCCTCGGAGACTCCCGTTACCACGCGCTGTAGCTGCCACGGAAAACTCTGTGCGCGGTAGCTGACAACGCTGTCAGGCAGCCGTAACTCAAAAGCAACTCGACCATCAGGACCGACCTCCGTAACGGCTGCCTCCAGGCCCATACCCCATCCAATGAGCGTATTCCCATTTGGCATTCTTTGGACGGATCCCATGGCGAATGCGTAGATATCCGGGGAATGCCTGAATTGCCAGAGCTGCGTTACAGTCTTCGCCTGTTCATCCATGGAGTATTCGATGGCCCGGGAGAATTGGGGGGAATGGAAGTTCCCATCGTCAAACATGATGAGCGTGCCCGTCGGAGTTCGGCGAATCGAATGCTGATGAGAAAATCCTATTGGATCATTTTCAAACGTAAACTGATTGTTCTTGCCTCCCCATCGCCAGATAATCTCGCCTGTCGTTCTGTTGATCTTTGTGATCTCATCGGTGTGCCTGCTTGAAAGCAGAAGATTGCCGTCAGTGTCGACGTCGATCGCGTTTGAATGTATGTAATCGATTGTTCCTGCCGTGAGATCTTCATGCGTCGCATCCGTGATCGCGATGTGGTCAAAGCTCCTCCATTGGAACACCACATTTCTGTCCTTGTCGAGTTCCTGCAGTACGGCACCAATGACCTTTGCGCCTGGATTGCCTCCTTGTACGATCTGGTCCATGCGGACGATTTCCGGATCAAGCCCCAGCAAGAGGGCATGTCCGTCCGGCAGAATGAGGAGCTCGTGATTATCCGTTTGATAGCCGTTGCCGCACCTGAAGCTGTCGATCACGGCGTATGTGCTGTCAAGCTCATAGAACGCTTGTGCGGCCGCGTCAAAGTACGTCAGGTATCCATTCGGCTGCAGTTTGAAGTCCGTGCTCACACCCTTCATTGTTCGATAGAATACCGGGCTCCCCTGGTCATCGAGAATGGTCAGGTACTGTTCATTTGACGGCGCAAGTTGCACGCTTCCACTCGAGGCGCTAACGCGAAACGTGGTGAGAAAAATGTCCCTCTGCGATGGATTGTTGTCAGACACGACGACAGGCGTAGGGAACCCGGGAGGCAACGTGTCGTTTGCGATTTTGTTCAGCTGAGCAATCGGTCTGGACGCACGGCTCGATTCATGCAAACCACCCGGTATATCACTGTTATCGAAGCTGCTAAGAAGCGCGGCTGCATCCAGGCTGGATAGAGACGAAACAGAGAATCTGAAATCCACCGGACCAACAGGTGCGCCATTCAACGAGCGGGCTTCGGAATGCAGGCTAACTGAAACTTCTTCACCCGGGCTGAACGCAGCAAAGGGCGCGAAGATCAGCGTGTGTCCGTCATCCGACAAGACAACCTTTCCGGCGTGAGCACCGCTCTTCGTACCCTGCACAGCGAAATCTGAAGGACGTGGCAAGGCGGAAGGATCAAGAAATCCTTTGGTCCTTAAGATGATGGTTGTCTGCTGCGACACATCCGAGGATCCCGCGAGCGGTGACATGTATGTGATTTCCTGTGCCGAAAGCAAAGAGACCAACAGAACAGGCATGATTGAAGCCGCGTACAAACCTCGTCGCAACGCTCTGAACGAATTACCATGTTGTGTGACCATCGCCATAAGCCCCCTTTCACGGTGCAATCAGAGTTCCCCCAACGCCGAGATTTTCCCTCCGACTACATGGTTCAACAGCGCCATCCGGTCGGGCGTTCCTGCGAAATTACTCCTGTGACGCCCATCAAGACGCGATCACAGTCTCGACTCATTCTATTGTTGGACATTCTCGTGATTCTGAAGTTTACCGGTTAAGAAAAATTAAATCCTTGACTCGTTTTAAGCATTGAATTGAGTAGTCATCGAGGTCAAGCTGTGATCGATCCAGTACGCAACGGCAGAACAATCAACATTTCGCTGGATACGCTACGAATAGCCCTAATTTCTGAAGTGATGGACCATTGCAAATGATTAGAGGACTCGGTAGCTTTCCACAGGGAGCAGATCACAAGCATTGACGCTAGCTCGCACGTTCTGATGTCGATCAGTGACACGCTCTTTGACCCGCACATCCGCAGATATCTCACAATCCTTATCACTGCTCACTCAACACCTTGCATCGAAGGATAATCGAATGAAGAGCAAGATCCTCAGAATCGGCCTGCTGATGCTCCTTCCTCTTACAGCGTTAGCACAACCTCATGAGAGACAGCTCCGGAGATCAGAAAGCTTCTTCGGATTTCATTTTGACTTTCACGCCAATCCAAACGACAAAGAAGTCGGCAAGACACTTACGAGCGGAATGATCGACTCACTACTTACTCTGACAAAACCCGATTTCATTCAAGTCGACTGTAAGGGGCATCCCGGTTATTCGAGCTATCCGACAAAGGTCGGGAACCCGCTGGAGAACTACACGCAGGATATCCTCAAACTTTTTCGGGAAGTCACAGCAAAGCACAACGTTGCCCTCTATGTCCACTATTCGGGAGTTTGGGACCAACGAGCGATTCAGAAACATCCTACGTGGGGGATCGTGCGCGCCGATGGAAGCAGAGACTCATTGAAGACGTCCTTCTTCAGCGGCTATCTTGACAGCCTTCTCATACCTCAGATGAACGAGCTGGGCGACGTCTATCACGTGAATGGGGCATGGATCGATGGAGATTCCTGGGCAGCAGAGCCCGACTATTCTACCTCGCTCATCCGCGAATTCACATCAAAGACTGGGATTGCCACGCCGCCACGATCGAAAGATGATCCGAACTACAAGGCGTTCCTCGACTTTAACCGCGATATCTTCAAGCGTCATCTCAGGAAATATGTCGACGCAGTGCACGCACATAATCCCGCGTTCGAGATCACGAGCAATTGGGCGTACTCTTCCTTGATGCCAGAACCGGTCGAAATCAATGTGGATTATCTCTCGGGAGATGTCGCCGGCCAGAACTGCGTGAACAACGCTGCGTTCCAGGCCCGTTGTCTCGCTCTGCAGGGAAAGCCATGGGATCTCATGGCCTGGAGCTTCGGTTATGCATCGGCCGACGGATTCT
>Ga0187870_1002589_pt1 | contig 14864 bp, 9 predicted proteins | sample June2016WEW_13_1_3_FD_132974 | JGI IMG/M metagenome (GOLD analysis project Ga0187870, IMG submission 132974) | Peatland microbial communities from SPRUCE experiment site at the Marcell Experimental Forest, Minnesota, USA - June2016WEW_13_150 | ecosystem: Environmental > Terrestrial > Soil >... | reverse complement strand
TCTGCGCACTGCTCTGCGCAGGGAGGGGTTCCGGGTGCGGCCGCGGAAGACGGAGCGGGGGGTGGAGAAACAGCAGGCTGCATTCAAGGAGACGATGAAGCTGGCGGGTGTGGCGGGGGTGATGGGGCCGGTGGTTGGCGAGTTAGCGAGTCAGCAGGTTAGCAAGTTAGCGAGTCAGCAGGTTAGCAAGTTAGCGGGTCAGCGGGTTAGCAAGTCAGCGGGTCAGCGGGTTAGCAAGTCAGCGGGTCAGCGGGTCGGCAAGTCAGCGGGTGAGCGGGAGGAGGAGTGAGCGGTGGGGCGAGGATGCCGGTGGTTCGTGCTTTCCCACCCGGCACCCGGCGAATCCCTTTTCCTTTCGCTCCGGCCCTACTGGACGGCTGGCGGCGCACCGGACAAAGTTAGTAAGCTGAATGCGAAAGGAGAAAATCAAGTGGCTGTCAAACAGATTGTGCGACGGTTGCACGGTTTCTCGCGCGAGGATCGACTTCTGAGTTTCTTCCTTGCGTTTCTGGTGCTTATGACTGTTTTTGTTCCGATGTTCGGACTGTCGCGGCCGGGGCGAATTGCAATAGACCTCACTTTCGCGCTCATGCTCCTCTCCGGAGCAATCGCGACGGTACGCAAGCGAATGCTGATCTATCTGATTATCGCGCTAACCATTCTGGAATTCACGGCAGACTTGATCGTCGAATTCAACCCATCATTCAGCTTCAGGGGCGGGGACTCGGCGCTCAAGGTGTTTTGCATGGTCATCCTCGTGGTGATGACGCTTAAGCAGACATTTCTTCCCGGACCGGTAAATGTGCACCGGGTCATGGGCGGCGTCGCGGTCTACCTGCTGATCGGCGTTACCTGGGCGTTCGGTTACAAGCTGCTCATGGAAGAGATTCCTGACGCAATCCACTTCCAAACGCCCCTCCCCGCCGGAGTTTCAACAGGTGAACCGGCCCGATTGATTTACTTCAGCTTTGAAACACTGACGACCGTATCCTACGGCGACGCGTGTCCGGTCAATCGCATAGCGCGATCGCTGGCCATAGCAGAAGCGCTCATTGGACAGCTTTACCCCGCAATCCTGATCGCAACACTGGTCGGGTTGGCATTGCAGGAGCGGTTTCACGCGGCACTCAAGAAATCTGCAATGAAGAGGCCATTCCCGGATCATTGAGGATGCGTCAGTGGACGGCAGCTGTGACGCAGAAAGACCATCTGCTTGGCCGGATCGGGAATGTATCCGCGCAGTTGCTCCTCAAAATCCTTGCCTTTGATGGATCCTCCGTACTCATAGACATTTCCGGAGCACTCCAGGTCGCCATCGATCGAAAACAGCACGTAGGTGCCTACAGAGCCGCCGCTGTAAGTAACCTTGGTGCCGAAAATGTTGCTGGATTTGTTTACGGAACCTCCGGATTCCAGCGCCTTGACCAGGAGGATATGCAACGATGCCGAATCAGGCGACAAAGTGCCGGTGTCCGGATCGACGCCAAGCTTGGCCGCCAAGCCGTCGGCCAACAGGACAGCGCTGAGGTGAGACGACGAAGGCGGCACAGCAGTGACTTCGGGGCTCTGCGTCGTATCAGGGTTCTGCGTTCCATCAGGATTCTGTGCCGGTGGGCTTCCGCCCGCGGACGTGGATGCCGGCGCTTTTCCGCCTTTCGGCGCCGAAGGGCCGCTTTCAGTGAGCGTGGCTAGAAAGGCGTCGATATCCGAGATTATCCGCTGGATAATGTAGGCCTTGGCGTCGTCCGTTGTTTGATTACTTCCCTTTTCCTTGGCTGCGAGACCAGCAAGGCAACTACGAGCGGTAAGAGTCCTGGCCAAGCTGCTGAGAAACGGCGAATCCGACTCTTTAAGCGAGGTCAATGAGTACGGGGTGTAAACGGAAGGCATGACCACCGGCACGCTGAGCTCTTGCAGTTCCCGGCCAACGCCATCCATAAAGGCCTGGTCATGAATGGTGCCGCCGACCGACGTAGTGGTATCTTCCTTGGCCAACATGGCAAGAACTCCCTGGGCGACAGCAAGTGCCGGGCCAGCCGGCGAAGCGCTTGCCGCAGCACTCACTGCGGAGGTCGCTCCTTTTGAACTCGAGGCTGGTTTTGTGGAGCAACCGAGCCCATCGGCTTTGTTTTGAAGCCTGTCCATGGTTGCCATATCCGCGCGCCAGATCTGGAAGTCAGCGAATTCGCTCGAAGCGAAGGGAAGAAGAACGACGGTGGCTTTGGTGGCGCCAGCTTTCACATCGCAAACCGAGCCGCCGGGATGACTTTTGAAATCTGCATTGGTTCCGTTCACATAGGCAGCAACGTCGCAAGCGATGGCCTCGCTGTTGGACTGCAAGGCGCGGTAGGTCAGCATCTCCGATTCGATGGAAAAGCCCAACGCTCCCGAGGAGGTGTCTGCGCTCCCCTTGGCCGGAGCAGTTTGTGCTTGCACGCAGCCCAGCGAGAGGGCTGCGAGCGCCAGTGCAACAACCATCCCGCGAGCCGAAGCAATGGATGGCTCTAACGTCGCGATTCTTTCGAAAATCCGCATTTCTTCACCTCGGTGCTACTGCCATGTGTGTGTGAGTATACACGGGCCAAGTTCCTGATGATCACAATACATTCGACGAAATTCCAGGGTGAAAGTTGCAGCCCGCCGGGCCTGGCAATAGGAACTCATTCGGGAAAGGGGCGCAGGCTCGATGGCCTTTTCCGGGCAGCTTTTTCAGGTCTGCGGGGTCAGGCATCCGGACCGGATGCATCCTTTTCCGGAAGCTATTGCCCGAACAACGCCTGACCTCCGCCTCGATTGCTCCGTCACAGCGAGACCAGGCGCCTGTGAGCAGGCGCTAAATTGCTTGACTTCCGCTCACCGTTTCATTACCTTTTGGTCCAACTTATGGATTTGCCGGATGAGGAGTGCTTTCATGCAATTTTCCAAGGTCAGGTTTCTCCTTCAAGTGTTATGCGTTCTGTTATGCTGCCGAGTCTTCGCCCAGGCGCCGTCCGGGCCGCCGGCAGCTGCAACAAAGAGCGCACTGCTCATCGGCATCGATAACTACTCGCATCCCACGAACGACGTAACTGTGCCCGATGGCGCTCCCCGCATTGGACGGTATGAGCCGCTGTTGATTTATCGCGACCTCAAGGGTCCATCTCACGACGTGGCCGCGATGCGCGACCTGCTGACCAGCGAGAAGTTCGGCTTTCCCAACGACGACAAGCACATTCACATTCTGCTGGACCAGGCAGCAACCCGCGACGCCATCCTCAAGGCCATGCAACAGTACCTGGTCAAGGATCCGAGCCCGGGCGACACGGTGGTGCTGTTCATCTCCTCGCACGGTTCGCTGCGCGCGGACCCCAACGCGGACCCCAAAAGGCATTGCCAGCGCTACGACCTTGACGGCACAGGTCTCCATTCCTCGTGTGTGGAGAACACCATCGTGCCTTACGACTGGTATCTCGGCCAGGACGACATCTTCAGCCGCGATCTCCGTCACATCTTCAATCAAGCCGCCGACCGCGGCATCCACCTGACGGCTATCTTCGACTCCTGCCACTCCGGATCGCTGGCGCGGGGCGCGGAGAGCACGGCGCTGGTGGCCCGCGATTTCGACTTCGACCCGCGCCCGATGCCGGACGATCCTTATCCCGCGGAAGTTGCCGGAACCCCTCCGGAGAGCCGTCAAGACAATCCCGTGCTGGTACTTTCCGCGGCACAGAAGGATCAGTCGGCGATCGACGTCCAGAACGGCGACCCGCCCCATGGCCTGTTCACCGACGCGCTCATCGAGACGCTTCAGACTCTGCCCTCCAACCGGCCCGCAAGCGAGGTTTTCAGGCGGCTGCAGGTGGCCATGGAGATGGCTCCCGGCGCAACCAATCAGCAACCTGAATTCGACACTTCAGCCACCCGCAAGGAGCAGCCGCTCTTTGGCGGAATGGCGGGCAGCGGCCCGCCCACGGCTGCCATTGTCTCGGCCGATGCCAAGGGAGTTGTCCTCGATATCGGCACCATCGCCGACATCGGCAAGGGCAGCGAATTCACTGAACTCACCGGGACCAACGGGGTGCGCGCTGTGGTTCAGGTAACGGATGCAGTCGGCCTGGCGCGCTCCAGGGCCACGGTGATCTCTCCGGCAGGCGCTACGGTGCAGGCCAAGGATATCGTTCAGTTGACCAAATGGGTGCCCGCGCAAAGGCCCACTTTGAACTTCTACGCGGGCGCTTCGAATCCCTCGCTCGCGGATATCCAGGACGCTCTCACCGTGTTGCGCGCGGCGAATGTGAAGTTCGCAACCGATCCGTCCTTCGATCCCTGGACGCACCGCCTGGCCTGGGACGGCGCGCACTGGACTCTCTACGCACATTCCAGAAAGACCGCCGCGGGACAGGTCCAGAAGGAGAATCCCGTCTCGCTTGGTTCCAGACTGTCGCCAGGGGCGCTGAAGAAGCTGCCCGCCAACGGCATCGTCTGGTTTGACGCTCCGCTGCCCAGGGAATCGGCGCAGGGTCTGCTGGCGCCACCGGCTGAAGGCATGCCCCCCAACGCTGCCCAGCTCACCTCCGATCGCAGCCAGGCAATGTATGTGATCGCAGGCAACCCCACCGACACCGGGATTGGCTACGCATGGTACAAGCGCGACGACATGGACGCCGAGGTTCAACGGCCGAAGGGAATAGGAGCGGGTTGTTCGCCGCACTCGCCCTATCCTATGCGCACGGATTGGGCCGTCCGGAATAATACAGTCCCGCTCGATAGTACCCTCACTGACTCCGCGATACAGCTGGCGAGACTGAATGGCTGGTTGCATCTGGATTCATCGTCGCTGGGCGGCCAGGCAGCTTTTCCCTACCGGCTTGCCCTGCGGCGCGTGCCGGAGAATCAGGACGTCGCCGATGGCGGCAATACCTATCAAAAAGGAAACTACGAACTGTTGCTCGTCGGCAGCGCCAAGGCCGCGGTCTCGCCTCGCTGGGTCTACGTTCTCGGCATCGACTGCCAGGGCAAAGGCTCGCTCCTGTGGCCCTATGAAGGCGTACCCCCCGAAAAATTCCCCGCCGCGGACAAAGGAAGGCTCAGCCAGATTCCCCTGCCGGGGGATCCGTTCCCGGTGGGCGATCCTCTCGGGACTGACACCTATGTGCTGCTGACGACGTCTTCGCCGCTGGCGGATCCTTCGGCTCTCGAATTCAAGGGAGTGGTTACGCGGGGCGCGAGGTCTGCAACCGCAGCGGACCCTCTTGAGGAACTCCTGGATGCCACCAGCGCCGGAACACGCTCTGCCGCCAGGCCCACGCCGACCAACTGGAGCGTCCAGACGCTGCAGACACAAAGCCTGTCTGAGGCGCCTACAACCCCCGCAAACGGCAAGCCACAATAAAGGCGTGTCCCTTGCCAGAGTAAGAATTGCGCCTGATGGCGTGCAGGATGCTCCGCGCCTGGGTGCATCCGCTCGATGCCCTGAGGTGCGGCGAGGCCGGGCTTATACTTGGTGCGCAGTTTCCTGGCGATTTCTCTGCTTAATGAGGTGGTGAGTTATGCGGCTTCTGTTGAGGACTCCTCTGATATGTATGCCGGCGGTACTCGGGCTTGGTACTCTTTATCTCCAATTGCCCATCAAAACAAAAGGCGCCCAGTAATAGGGATGCGCGAAGCCGGCAGGAGCGTTGGAATTGGCGCGGCTCATGCCCCTGCCGCTCGAGCCAGTCTGCGGCTTCACCCTGCCCAGCAGCAGGTCCAACTGCGCCTGGCGCAGGGCTTCAACCTTCTCCACTTTTCCTGCGCCGCCAGCCCAGCGCTGATAAAAGTCCGCCATCAGCTGGCCGGTGCTGCTGTCGTTCACCTCCCACAGCGACGAGATCACCGCCTTGGCCCCTTTCAGTTGCGCCGTCGTTCCCAGTCCATCCACTTCCCGGCCATTGCCGGCGTTGCCGCTCATCCCCGTCTCGCAAGCCGAAAGCGTCAACAGGTCGGTATGACGGAGAGCAAGATTCTTGTTGTCGCGGAAGTCGGCCACCGTCAGGTGGTATCCTGTGCCGCCTTCGTTCTTTCCCGCCAGCAGCAGGTAGGACTGGCTATCGTCCCCCGGCTTGAATACGAAATGGCTGGCGATATGCACCACAGCGTGCCGGCCGCCGAGCTGATTCTCCATGGCCTTCTCGGTGAATTGATTGTTCAGCAGAATGGAACCCGGCAACACGCCATGCGCCCCCTGCACCTGCGCATCCTTCACCACATCGCCTAACTCGCCCACCACCGCCGGAAGCGGGGGAAGGTTGTCTTCGTACCTGCGTGAAATCCCCATCGCCGCCGCGCTCAGGTTGCTCACATCCGGCTTCTCCGCCAGGTGCGCAATGCTCGCCGGAGTAATCGTCACCGTGTTGTAGCTCTCCACCACATATTGCTTCCCATCGTAGAGCGCAGCCATGGGAACGTACCGCAGCACCCCGTCCAGCGACCACACCAGCGTCTCAGCCTTCGCCTGGTCCAGGTCGGCCTTCACCGGGCCGATCAGAATCTTGTACAACTCCTGTGCCAGCGGCTTTGGATCCTTCACCGGGTCACGCAGCACCTGCTGAAAGTCCGAGACCTTCTTATAGAGGTCCTTGTCGGAGATGGCATACTCCCGGGCAACCGTCGCCGCAGCAGTAATCACAATCACCCGGTAGTGGTCGCTGGTGACCATCGTATAGAGAGCCACCGTGTGCGGCGTCTCGGCAACCTGGTCCTCCAGCAGGCTCACGTCGCCCTTCACATCGGCCAGCTGTTTGTTCGCATCGCTGTTCTTGCCCCCGAGGAGCTTGAACAGACGAGCGTAGTAGTCGTTCAGGCCCTTGCTGGCCGCGTCGAGCTGGTCAGAGAGCTGCTGGTACTGCTTCTCCTGCTCCGGGGTACGCGACGTGAGCTTCTTCAACTCTGCCCACTGCTCTCCCAGCGAGACAAGCTGCGCGGTGGATTTCTGATAGTCCTCCTCCGCCTGCTTCTCGGCCGGCGTCAGCGTCAGCGGGCTCAGCGTGTCCGCCGTCTCGCCCCGCACGTAATCCGAGTACTCCTGCTCCTTCAGAAGATCCAGCACTTGTTCGGCCTCGGGTAGCCGGCCCTGGTCGATCAGCAGGTTGGCCAGTTCGCGGTAAGTGTTCCCCTCCCTTGCAAGAAAGTACGATTCCGGATCCTTACCCAATTCCCGGATGTGAGATCTTGCCTCTTGCAGGATGTTCACTGCCTGCTTGCCGTAGTAGATTGCCAGCGCAGGATTATCTTTCTTTTGAACCAGGAACAGGTTAGAAAGTACGGTTACCTCCAGAAACGGATACTGCAATTCGATTGCAAGTGGCAGCGCCATGTTTAGGTACTTCAGTGCGTTTTTCGTCTCGCCCAGCCGATAGTAAATGCGTCCGATGTAGTTCAGGGTCGAGGCTTCGCCTTCGCGATCGCCCACGGCGTCATACAGCGGCAGAGCCTCATTCAAATACTCCAGTGCCTTCTGAGTATCACCCAGATTGGCAAAGACGAGACCGATATTGCGAAGGGTCCACGCCTCGCGGAAGCGGTCTGGTAGGGCTCGTTGGATGGATATTGCCTGGTCGTAATAGTTCAACGCCTGCTCGTAGGACTTCAAAACCTCCTGTTTCGTATTCTGCTGCTCGCCTTGGTAGAAATACATTGCTCCAATGGTGGTCAGTGTGCTGGCTTCGCCGCTTTTGTCTCCAACAGCACGATACGCCGCGAGTGCCTCATTGAGACACTGTGGCACCTTCTGCGTCTCGCCCAGGCCGCCATATAAACGCGCAAGGATGTTCAGCGTGCTGGCCTCGCCGGTAAGGTCGCCCAGCTTACGTTGGATTAACAGAGCCTGGTTTAGGTTTGGCAACGCCTTTTCCGGCTCACCCAGTGCGGAGTAAACGTGCCCAATCCTACTAAGAGTCCTCGCCTCGGCTTTGGCGTCCTCCAGTGCGCGTTGGATCATCAGAGCCCGACTGTAATACTCAAGTGCCTCCTGATATTCCGAGATCCCGTAGAACAAGCCTCCGATGCTGGTAAACGTTTCCGCCTGGGCCTTGGCATCACCTTTGTTTTGCGCTGCCTTCAGATCGGCTTGCAGCTTGTCCAGCTTTGCCTGTACCTCGGCTGGCAGTTGCGATTCGGCAGCCGTGCCGCTCTGGGCCGGCGCCGGTGCCGTCTGTCCGGTCAGGTTAGAAGGCAGAAGCAGCAAGGCTCCTGCCAGAACCAGCAGCAGGCTACCGTTAGAACGTCGGGAAGGTAGACGGGCATTCACCATTCGGCAAACCTCTTCTTGCAGAAAGGTTGGGAAGGCAAAGGAATGATCAAAAATTATAACAGGCCAACGAAAGGGAAGCCACAAGAAAAGGTGAATCAGTCGTTTGCACTCCAACCCCGACTACAGTGCGTCATTTTACAACCCGGATACTGGCCCTCAGTTGACGAAAACAGTCCATCGCACTCGTCCAGGCTGTTCAGGTGCTTGGTTACATTCCCGAACGACACCTGCCAGTCTGGGAGAATTGCATACGAAAGAAGTTCTATTGAGAGTTCGAATGACTCTCCTCCCGCCACGCAGTCTTATACTGTTTATTTTTGTCAACTTACAATGGAAAAACCCGTGTTGTTATGCCATTTCTACAAAAATCTTCCCATAGAGAATCTTCCCTGCTACCGGAATACAGCCCGAGAAAAAGTCTTTTCTCTGACCTGATCAGAGCAGGTCCGGGTATCTTGCAATTCACCTTTCAACACTGGCGGCGCCTTACTAAGCAAATCGCGTCAGGGTCCGGCCCGGACTGGTCCGCTTCAACACCTCGACAATCTGCTCACCGAAATCCGCTTCTTTTTCATCAGCAAAATTTTCCGTCTTCTCAGGCTCGGTTCTTGCCGAAGACTAACATTCCGTTTGGTCCAAAATACCTGGGCCGATCAACAGAGTTACCAACCTTTCAGTCCAAGTGGAAGATCTCTTCCATTTCCGCCCACCACTCCCCTTCTTTTCGCGTACGCAAGGGATCCTGGAGCGATTCCATAATGGTCCACCACTCCCGGGTTTTCTCGTGGGATGCCATCCGAAGCCGGTCTGCTTCAAGATTGCTTCCGTGGCACTCGTAGTAACTGAACAGAAGATCGTCCTTGAAGTAGATTGAATAGTTGCGGATATTGCATTCCAACAATTTTGCCAGCACCTCCGGCCTCGACGCGCAACCCGAGCTGCAGCCCCTCCTTCGCCCGGAGAACCTCTCTCTGGATGCGGTCATCCGCCGCCACGTGCAATCGGTGCTCGACCTGAACCGCGGCAACAAGCTCCGCTCCGCCCGCCAGCTCGGCATCAGCCGCTCCACCCTCTACCGCATCCTCGGCAACGAAGCCATCCTGGCTCACTGAGGGCTGCGGGGTTTCAACCCCGGCACAGATTCGCAGGTTCACAGTTTGTGGGTTTCTGTGGAGGGCGGTGTAAGTATTTGATTTTACATTGGTTATTGGATGCCCCACAGTTTCACATGCAAATGCGTGAAAAAATGGGAAATATACTTGACTCCCTCACCGCGTATCTTGAGTCGATTCCGGCAATTCTAATGATTCAGTCAAAGGCGGTAGCAGCCTCCTCTTGCGCAGGAAGTCATCTTGGCTCTTCGTACAAATAGCAAGCTCCTTGGCGAATCCTGTACTTACGTCGAGTGCCTTCTGTACATGATCGTGTCCTGCATCCCAGGAAGAGCCGCGCCGAACTCCGAAGTGCGCTACAAGCTGGCCGTTATAATAAACACATCATTCCTGATGGACTGAGTTTGGCTTAGACTCATCTATGGCCCCAAGTTTCTTGACGATTTGGAGGGCGCGTTCTTTTGTGATGATTCGTGCCATGCTTACTCTGTCCTTTTGACCACACCTTTTATGACTGTCCATTGACGGGTAGGCAGCGGCCCTAGTTGTTCAGGTGTTTTCTTCTCTAGAAGCTGGTAACAAGATAACAACGAATCCTTGAAATTGGCGATTGCGTCAGCTTCGGTTTCTCCAGTGGCGCTCACATTCGCCTCCGTAAAAGTAGCCGTAAATTCCTCGCCATCTCCTTCGATTGTCACAGGAATTTGTTGTGTGATCTGATAGGGCGCAGGTGAGAGAGTTGACAGCGGGACGACAAACGTACGTATTTTGCAAAGCTGTCGAATCTCATCCTTGAGTTCGTCCATTTCCCTGGTAAGATCACGAATATTGTTCTCTAACGAGAGAATTGTCAAACTCCATTGCCGTAACTCGTTTGTAATTGCAAACTGTGATAGACTTAGAGATATAGATGGGTTTATGTATATCGACATGGAGTCATAGCGATTCACTACCACACCACCGCCGAATTGACCGAAACCCATCGGCAAATTATCATAGTTCTGCATCGCCTGTACACACTGATCCCAAGACATTGGATTTGTTTCAGTGCGCTGGGGCAAAACAGTCATGGGTGCATCACTCATGGTATTCCCCTTTCTCGGCGCGAGCATTGATGGCGGCGACAATATCGGTAAAAAACTTATTTGACCTGGAAGCAAATGCTTCGAAACGTCCATCGAGAATGCCCTCTATTTCCTGCGCTGGGTAATCGCAGTGATAAAGTCCAAAAACGACTCTTTCGCCGAAAACAGATGACTGAATAGAAGTGGTGACTGTAAATCCTTCCTCTGAGCTTGCCAATGTGAAATTAGTGTTAACGTTCTTGCCGGCATGAAGGCCAAGATCGAGTTTTGCAACGCTTGCCGCTAAAATGGCTTTCGCATCGTGGTTAGTATCGATGTGCCGTTGTGCCATTAGGCCAAAAGCCGTCATAGTCATAGTAGGGTTGTTTGCTTTGGCAAATACAAGAGACGCTATACTGAGCATTCGTGTCCAAGAACCATCATCCGTCGATTGAATCATCCATTGATACGGCTGACAAAAGACGGTAAGACTCGGCGATCCAAATTGCAGCCGAGAAGCAATAGGGGTCGTGCCGCTGGTTCCTCCTTTTAGCGATGCGTTCAATTCATCATCATTAATTGCACCGATCAAACGGTACCACTGGGGGTGGTGGATTGATGGATTCATCAATCCAGCCACGAGCACTGAATATGCATTACGAGGGATGGCTGGGTCTGGCATGAGTGCTGCAACTCCTTGTCGAAACGATTGTCGGCCATTGGATAAAGGCTGTCAACGTCAGGTATCCGGCCATATGACCGGTAAGCCCGAATCAGGAAGGCTTTGACGCCTTTTCCTTTTCGGCTTTCATTCGCTTGGCGGGTGCCTCAGGTCCGGATTCACGGGCCTGAGAGGAAAGCGCTGCGGTCGCGGCCCCCAGGAAGCGATCCTCGCTTCCTGGGGGCCGAAGGAAAAGAGCACCCACTCTCACCCTTCCGCTTCTACCCCTCCGCTGCCCGTCTCCGCGCAGCCTTCCTCCTGTTCGTCCTGCCATTGGGGCTCCATCGCCAACTGCTCCGCCAAGCTCGGCCCCCGCCGCTTCTTCTTGGGCTCAGGTCGCGGCTTCTTGCCCTCCGCAATCTCAACCAGCGCCTTGGTGGTGACCACGTCTCCTCTCAGCGCCTTATTCGTCAGCAGAACGGCAAGCGTCTCCGAGTTCAGGCCTAACCGCCTGTCCACAGCCAACCGCAGCCGCTCTGCTCCGTTTTTGCGCGCCGTTTTCTCCCGGCTCGCCCGTTTGCGTTTCCTTTTGTTGGTTGCGCTGTTTGTCTTCCCGCTCAGCCCTTCCGTCTTCAACACTTGCTGTGGTTCCGCCATCTCTCCGTCATTTCCGGCCACGCTCCACGGACCCTCGCGCCCGCAGTAAAGGAGCATGGGGCAATCCCGCTCCGGAATCGCCTCATCATCGCATTGTCAGAATTGTCTTTAAGGAATTCCGGTATCTTTCCTCTCCCTGCGCACACGAACCGCGGAGATGGGCCGAAGAAGATCAGGAAGGCTACTCCGGCCTTCCGTTCCGCGCTTGTGTCATTTCCGTTTTTCTGCTCTTAGCGTACCGGAAAGGGACGCAATTAACTGCAAATGATCTCTGTCCTTATGCTCTACACTCGACGGGAAGGTGATTTCGCTTGAGAGGTCGATTCCGTTGAGAAAATTGCGTTTCCCCGCGCTGGCTGTTTCCGCATTCCTGCTGCTTGCCTTCGCGCCCTCGATGCGGGCGCAGCTCCCATTGGCTCTTTCCGCTCCCGCCCCGGTAGAAGACCGCCGCAAGGCCCTCAACTCCATCTTTCAGGACTACTGGGAAGACCGGCTCAAGCACGATCCCGAGTTCGCCTCGTCGCTGGGCGACAAGCGCTATAACGACCGGATCTCCGACTACACAGTAAAGGCCGCGAACGACAAGCTGGCCCGCGAGCTGAACTTCATGCTGCAACTGGCGGCCATCGATCCCGCCGGGTTCAGCGAGCAGGAGACGACCAGCCGGGATCTGCTGCTGCGCAAGTTTGCCGACGACCAGGAGGCCGCGGAGTTCAAGGAGTGGGAGATGCCCGTGAACCAGTTGACCGGCATCCAGACCACCTATCCGCAACTTGTGGCCCAGCTCAGCTTCACCACCGTCAAGGACTACGACGACTGGATCGCGCGGTTGCACGCGATTGCAACGGCCTTCGACCAGGTGACGACCAAAATGTCCATCGGCATGGATGACCATCGCGTGCCGCCCGCCTATCTTATGGCCAAAGTGCTCGACCAGGTGAAGCAGTTGGCCGGCCAGAAGCCCGAGGACTCGCCCTTGGCGCTGCCGCTCAAGAATTTTCCAGCCGCCGTCAAGACGGACGAGCAGGAGCGCATCAAGACTGAGACATTAGACGCTATCGGCAAGGAGGTACTGCCTGCCTACCTGCGCTTTGCGCGCTTCCTTGAGGTCAGCTACATTCCCGCCGGCCGGGAGCAGCCCGGCATCTCCGCTCTGCCCGACGGAGCCAGGTATTACCGCTATCTGATCCGCCGCGAGACGACCACCGATCTGACCCCGGAGCAGATTCACCAGATCGGTTTGGACGAGGTAAAGCGCGACGAGGCGGAGATGCTCGGGATCGCGCAAAAGCTCGGCTTTCAAGACCTGGCCAGCTTCCGCGCCAGCCTCAAGACCAATGCCAAGCTGAAGGCAGCCTCGGGCGAGGCCCTGCTGGCGGCCTATAGCGGCTACGTGACGCCGATGCAGGGCAAAGCTGCGCAGCTCTTCGGCAGGCTGCCCAAGGCGCGCCTGGAGGTGGTCGCGGTCCCGGATTACCTGGAGAAGAATATGTACCCCGCCTATTACGAGGAGGGCGCTCCCGACGGCAGCCGTCCCGGCCGCCTGCGCGTAAATACCTACAACGCTGTTGACCGCAATCTCTACGCCGTCGAGGCCATCGCTTATCACGAGGGCATTCCCGGCCACCACCTGCAAATCTCCATCGCCCAGGAGCTGGACGGCCTTCCCGCCTTCCGCAAATTCGCGCAATATACGGCCTACACGGAGGGATGGGGCCTCTACTCCGAGCGGCTGGGCAAGGACGTGGGCTTCTACCAGGACCCGTACTCGGACTACGGCCGCCTGGAGGCCGATATGTGGCGCGCCATCCGCCTGGTGGTGGATACCGGCGTGCACTCGAAAAACTGGACCCGTGAGCAGATGGTTCAGTACTTCCACGACCACTCCAACATCGACGAAACCACCATCCAGACCGAGGTCGACCGCTACATCGCCTGGCCCAGCCAGGCGCTGGCCTACAAGATCGGGCAACTCAAGATTCTGGAACTGCGCGAGCGGGCGAAAAAGGCCCTGGGCGACAAGTTCGACCTGCGCGCCTTCCACGACCAGGTGCTCGACTCCGGCGCCCTGCCGCTGGACGTGCTCTCGGACCGCATCGACGCGTGGATTGAGGCGCGGAAGACCGCCGGCCAGTGATCGGGATACGGGAAACAGGGTTGGCCGGCGTGATAGGCTTATTAGTTCTCTTCTTAGAGTCTGACAGCTTGCCGATTCGAAATCGCCGCGCATGCCGGCTCGTATATCAACAGGAGAAACTCCCGTGAAACGTCTTCTTGCTGTGGCGGGTCTGTGCGCCGTTTCCTGCTGCCTGCACGCCCAGGTGGCCGATGCAACCGTCTGCGACATTCTGAAAGCCCCGCAGTCGTTCAACGGAAAGATGGTGCGCGTCAAAGGCACGGTTGCAGCCACTTTCGATCAGTTCGTCGTGAAGGGCGCCGACTGCGGCCTTTCCAACAACAATCTATGGCTTTCCTATCCGGAAGGCACAAAAGCCAAGGCGGGTCCGGCGCTCATGGTGCGCGTTCAACCGGCGCGCAATTTTGCCGGGGAGGTTCCGGTGGTGGTGCGAACGCCGGTGCAACTGGACAAGAGCAACAAGGATTTCAAGCAGTTCGATTCCCTGCTCTCTGCGCCCTTCAAGAAGGGCGGAATGTGCCTGGGGTGCAACCGGTACGAGGTGACCGCCACGCTGGTAGGCCGGCTGGACGGCGTCGAGGATGCAACCATGCGCCGCGACGACGCGGGCAAGATTACCGGCTTCGGCGGCTTTGGACATATGAACGCCTATAGCGCGCGCCTGGTGCTGCAATCGGTTTCCGACGTAACCGCGAAGGAAATCGACTACTCGAAGACGCTCGCAGTCACTAAAAGCGACTCCTTTGACGATGCGGCAACGATAGATTCATTGGCTGCCGCGCGCCAGGCCGTTAAGGCCTATAACCCCGCCAACGCCTCCGGACAACAGTTAACACGGGCCGTCGGAGCATTCGGCAAGCCGGACGAAAACAATGGAGTGGTGATTGCATTCGGGAACGCCAACGAAGCCGCCGCGAAGGACGAAGTAAAGGGCACGAAAGACTCCCCGGACGGCCTGCTCTAC
>Ga0187870_1002583_pt1 | contig 14878 bp, 5 predicted proteins | sample June2016WEW_13_1_3_FD_132974 | JGI IMG/M metagenome (GOLD analysis project Ga0187870, IMG submission 132974) | Peatland microbial communities from SPRUCE experiment site at the Marcell Experimental Forest, Minnesota, USA - June2016WEW_13_150 | ecosystem: Environmental > Terrestrial > Soil >... | reverse complement strand
GAAGACCGGAATGGTAACCTCTGGATAGCTTCCTATGGTGACGGAGTCAGGATATGGAATCGCCAATCGGGAGTTTTCAAGGCGGTTGACGGTATTTCCCCCTGGGTGCATGTTGTACATGCCGATAGGTCCGGCTGGGTTTGGATCGGAACGGAGAATCCGCACCTCCTCACCGCTTTCAATCCTTTAACAGGAGCGAGGAAACTCTATCAATACGACCCGACGGATTCTCTCACAATTCCCGCGGGGCCCGTCTACCATTTGCATGAGGATTCCGACGGCTCTCTCTGGGTTGAGGCAGGCAACAATGGTGTCGGGCGATTGGACAAACGAACAGGAAAGTGCCTTCGCATCAAGGGTCTGCCTCATCTCAGAGGGTACTCTATGCGAGGCTTCTACGGTGACCGGGAGGGAAGGCTCTGGGCTTCTCTCTGCACTGGCTTGGTGGAGATCATCCGCGACTCCGGCCGAGCACAACTTCTTCAGCACGAGGGACATTGGGAGGGATGGGAATGGCAATTCAACGCGATGCGTGAAGACCGCAATGGACGCTTCTGGGTAGGGACAAGCGCCGGATTCGGCCTCTTGGATCGCACCACCGGTCAACTTACCTATCTTCGGCGTGATCAATTGGAAGCTCAGCCCTCGGCTACATATGGCATCTTGGACGATGACCGCGGAAATCTCTGGTTGATGACGGCAGCTGGTCTTTCCCGTTTTCGTCCAGGGGAAAACGAGTTTACAGATTTCGGTCTCGCCGATGGCTACCCCCCGACAGTGGTGTCGATAGGTCTGATGTATGGAACGAGTGCCTACTGCCGGACGAAGGACGGACTCATGGTGTTCGGGACAGGCGAGGGAATCGTCGTGTTTCATCCTGACAGCATTAAGATGAATCCGAACCCGCCAGGCGTCCTCATCACGGATGTCAGAGCTGCGGGACTACCGGTGCGCCTGAGCATGAAAGACTTTTCCGCGGGTCATGTGTTCGAGTATCAACCGATAGAGCTTCATGATTATCAGAACAGCATCGCCTTTGAGTTCGCTGCCCTGGACTACACGGCTCCTTCTCAAAACGCCTATGCGTACAAACTGGAGGGGTTGGAGAATCAATGGAGTCCTGCGAGCAACATCCGGAACACGGCATATGTGAATCTCTCACCGGGAACCTACACGTTCCGGGTGAAAGCCTCAAACAATGATGGTGTCTGGAACGAGAAGGGGGCCAGCGTAGAGATCATTGTCCTCCCGCCGTGGTGGATGACCTGGTGGTGTCGTTCTCTTCTGGTGTTGGTCGGTATCGGCGTGATTGTAGTGATCATGCAGCTGCGGATTCGCCGCGCGCTGGCTCAGGAGCGGATCCGGCTTCAGATCGCAAGTGATCTGCACGATGACATCGGCAGCAGCCTGAGCAGCATTGCTCTGGCTTCGGAAAGTGCTCGCGATATTCTCGGTGAGGGTCACCCTGCTCTCCGTGTGCTCGATTCAGTGGCGAGCGTATCACGCCAGGCCGCAGACAGATTGAAAGACGACGTCTGGATTATCAACCCGGGTGCGGATACGTTGGACAATCTGCTGCTGCGAATGAAGGATGCGACCCGGACCATCCTGGGGACTCTTCCCCACTCGTTCCGATCGGAAATCGAAGAGACTCAAATCAAGCTTGACATGCCTTTTCGCAGGAACGTCCTGCTTGTTCATAAGGAGGCTCTCCACAACGTGCTCAAGCACGCGGAAGCGACACATGTTGAGATCGTTGTACGCCAGCATGATGGCACATTCACTCTCATGGTTGTAGATGACGGCAATGGCTTTGATCCGGAGACGGCCAGGAAAGGAAACGGGCTCTCGAACATGCGAAGACGAGCGGCTGCGGTGAATGGTGATTTGCAGATCGTGTCGGGGTGTGGACAAGGAACCCGGCTTGTGCTGACCGCAAGAATACCGTGATCACGGTATTGATTCCCGGAGGTGCATTATTTATGATTTGCTGTAACGAGGAGGAGTGTAGCGATGCAAGCCGAGAATGAACTCGTCAGTGCAGTGAGCATCTGGATGGTCGAAGATGACGCGCTTTTTCGGGAAGCGGTCAAGACTCTTCTTGACCGCACTCCGGGATTCGCCTGTGAACGGGCGTTTCCATCCTGTGAGGAGGCGCTTGCGGCCCTCGCGATCGAAGACGCTCCCCGCATCCTTATGATGGATATTGGACTTCCCGGCATGAGCGGCATCGAAGGGACGCGTAGAGTGAAGGAGCTTTCACCGGCTACCGATGTCCTCATTCTCACCATCTACGAAGACAATGAAAGGGTTTTCGAGGCGATCTGCGCCGGTGCCTCCGGATACCTTCTCAAGAGTTCCACGATGGAAGAACTTGTCGGTGCTCTGAATCAGGTCATCAAAGGCGGCGCACCGATGAACGCACAGATTGCCCGCCGTGTGCTCAACCTCTTTGCGCGAATGGCTACGCCGCAGGGAAAATATGAGATCTCTCCACGGGAGAAGGAAGTGCTGAACCTGCTCGTCGATGGACTTTCGGAGAAGCAGATTGCTGACAGGCTCATTGTCAGTTTCCACACGATCGATACTCACCTTAAGAACATCTATCAGAAACTGCACGTGCACACACGCTCAGGTATCGTCGCAAAGGTCCTCAAAGAGCGTCTCCTCTAGTTGATTCTTCAGCACCTCTCCTTTTTATCTCGATTCTGTCTTTAACCTCTCATCATCAGTTGTTATCTCCGCGAAAATACCGTGAACACGGTATTGTATCTCATTTTGCAGTGGATAGATTTCTGTCGACAAAATCAGCGCCGTGCTCGTGCTTGATGAATCCGTTGATGGAAAAGAGTTCTTCGCCTAGACCTGGAAAATGTTAACACTTCTCTTCAGAAATCACTGTGTACCAACGAGTAACCTGAGCAAACTCGCATGAGGAGGCCTTATGCAAAAACAGCTCGCTGTGAGAATGATTCTTATGGTGTCATGTCTCGTTCTGCTTTCGGCAATGCTCTATGCCCAGATCCCTTTGCCCGAGAACCCCATGATGCTAAGACATGGCAATGTCGAAAACAGAGGACTGCAGTCTGTGACAGATCAACCAACCACAACCTCTGCTCCGAGGGGATATGCTCACTACACGGCGAAGGACTGGCGGAAGCTGATCGATTCCACCTGGGGTCCCGGCCTGCCGACGGACCAGAAACTCCAGATCTTTGACGGCTTTTGGAACGACGTCGACCAGTCCTTTGGGGGGTTCCCTAATCTCAACGTCACCTGGGACTCGCTCAAGAATCTGTATCGTCCAGAGGTCGCTGCAGGCGTCAGCCGGGGACGCTTCGCTGCAATCATGTCGCAAATGCAGCTTTCTCTCCGCGAACCAAATACTTACATTTGCGATCTGGGTATCGACAGCGCGATGCTTGTTGCAGGAAAGTGGCGGCCGCGCGGAGTGCCAACCCTCTTTCTTGTGGACTGGGACGTAGGCATGGGAGCAAGGCTCACGCCGCTCCCTGACAGTACATTGCTCGTGATTCAAGCGAATCCAAGTCAGCCGTTGGGTCTCCAGCCGGGTGATGTTGTGCTTGGGTACGATGGTGTTCCGTGGAAGCAACTCATTCGTCAACTTCTTGATGCGCAGCTGCCTGTCGGCGCGCGATGGTATTTCAATTCATGGTGGCCTTCTACGCCGGAAGGGTGGTCGCACAACCTCCTTACCTCGGCAACCGCTAACTGGTACCTCTTCGACACCATCGACGTCATAAAATACAACACAGGTCAGACCGTGCATCTCCCAACGTCGAAACTCGATGTGACCGACTGGGACAACATTTATTACTTCGACCAGATTCCAGTCAAGGGAGTTCCGATGCCGAAGACTCAGGGAGGCAGCACGGGATGCTCATGGGGAGTTGTTGAAGGCACAAATGTCGGATATATCTACATCAATTCATGGGATCAGTACGCCACTCTCAACTTTTCATCAGCGGTCAAGGCGCTTACACAATCAAGCAAAATGGACGGCCTCATAATTGATTTCCGTTGGGTCAATGCTGGTGCTGGCACGGTAAATTTGAGCGGGCTTGATGCATTGTTTAGCTCTGATCCAACCTCTTCGCTGTATATTGCAGACAGGGTGGCAGGCGGCGGCAGAATGCAGTTTACCACAAGGGCAACGAGCTCCATCATGACAAACAAGCATCATCTCTATGATCGGCCGATCGCGGTCCTCACCGGCCCCGAGTGTTACAATGAAGGGGACTATGGTGCGTTCCTGATGAGAGCTCATCCTATGGTTCGCTTCTTTGGCAAGCCGACTGCTGGGGCCTATATTACCACTGGCACAAGCAAATATTACATTGGCAGTCTATGGCGCTCTAATGTGTCGATCGGTGAGGCCTGCTCAAACTATCCCGGTGAGGGGTACCTGCTGCACAAGGGGTTTGACGTAGACGAGAGGATCTGGTTCACGAAAGACGACGCGGCGAAGGGAGATGACACTATTGTCAAGAGGGCTCTTCAGTGGATCGGAGAGGTTGCTCATGGCCACGATGTAACGCTGGCGAAGATCTATGGCGCCCCAGGCAAGGACACGATAAAGGTGACAGCGACGGTAGAAAATTCACTGAAACATACTCTCTCGGTATGGGGATACCTTTCAGACAGAGCTGGGGTGACCATCGACAGCTGCCAGATGTTTGATGATGGATTGCACAACGACGGCGCGTCCGGAGACAAAGTCTACGGAGGCCGCCTGCGGCCGCCAGTGAAGGAGAGCACATACGACTTATCGCTGAAGACGACGGACATTACAGCAGGCACCTTCAGGTACATCACGAGAGCAAACGCCTATTTCACGAACGGACCAATCGTCAATCGGGGATGGAGAAGTTCGACTGCAGACACGATCCCGAATCCGGGTGATGTGCTGAGGTTGAGGTTCCCCCTCGTAAATGGCGGAACGACCGACACAGTCAAATCTGTGACTGCGACCGTGACGACATTGGATACGTTGATCCTCATCGGCTCATCAGTGCAGATCTCGTACGGTGATCTTGTGCCAGGCGTGGAATCGATTGGCTCGACCACGCAGGCATTGAAGGTTCAGCCATACTGTCCGCCGAATGCGAAGGCGAAGCTGCTGCTCACCATCGTGTGTGAGGGTGTAACAGTTCGCGCGGACACGGTGACGCTCCTCGTTCAGGCAGCAGCAACCGAGGTTGAGCACGAGAGCGCTGTGCCAAGGGAATATGGGCTGAGTCAGAACTATCCCAATCCGTTTAATCCGAGTACGACGATACAATATGATCTCCCGAAATCAGCTATGGTCTCACTCACGATTTACAACACACTTGGTCAGCTTGTCATATCGCTCGTGAATGAGCAGAAAGGTCCCGGCTCCTACCAGATCCAATGGAACGCTTTGGATGTTCCCAGCGGCATCTACTTCTATCGGCTGCAGGCAGGGCAATTCGTGGAGACGAAGAAGATGATCCTCTTGCGCTGATTTGCGCTAAATATCTAGCATATGACTAAGGAGAAATTCACGGGAATCAAATCTTCCATAGAACACATATCGGGCCCGCCTACAAAAAGCAATCCGCCCGGCCTTATTGCTGGGCGGTGGCCTCTTAGTGGGATTCACAGGAATTTTTCCTTACGTTCGTTTGAGTTCTCCATTCGATGAACAGTCCCACTCCATCATGAAACGCACAGTTCTTTTTCTCGTCTTAGCGCTGCTCATGATTCTCTGCACACCCAGCGATGCAACAGCACAACAGCGCGTGCAATCGCGGCGAAATCCATTCCTCTTCACATCAAAGCCGTTCACACGCTGGTGGTGGTTTGCATCGGTCATCACGGTGAAAGACGTTCGCGCGGATCTCAATTGGCTCAAAGCAAACGGCTTCGGCGGCGTGGAAGTCGCATGGATGTATCCGCTTAACCGCCGTCAGAATGACACCGTCAATTACACGCCGCGGCAGGAATGGCTCAGCCCAGAATGGACGGCGATCGTCGCATTCGCGAAACGGTACGCGGACAGCATCGGCCTTGGCTGCGACTACACCTTCGGATCGCTCTGGCCTTTCGGCGACACATACGTACCGCGCGAGGAGGCGACGCGCACCTGCACGGACACGGCATGGCGCCAGGAGATGACCGCCTCGTGGGAGTATCCGAAAAAAGGGTACATCATTGACCATCTCATGCCGAAAGCCCTTGCGCACTACGCAGACCGCATGCTCCAAGCGCTTCCGCACAATCGCAGCTCAATCGGCACGGCATATTTCTGCGACTCATGGGAGGTCGAGACGCGGCAGCTCTGGACGCCGGATTTCGATGAAGATTTCCAAAGGAAATTCGGCTACAATATCCGGCCTTTGATGGATTCGATTTACACAAAGCGCTATGCCGATGAACGGTACGATTACATGAAACTCATCTCGGAAAAGACAATCAGCTTTTACCGTCAGTTCACCGATATCGCTCACGCGGGGGGTGTGCTTGCCCGAGTGCAATGCGCAGGTGCGCCGTGCGACATCATGAGCGCATACCCAAGCGTGGACATCCCCGAGACGGAGGCAATGCTCTATGAGCCGGATTACTCGAAGATTGTCGCATCCGCCGCCGCTCTCTCCGGCAGGAAGATCGTCACGAGCGAGACGTTTACATGCCTCTACGGTTGGCCGCGCATTCACCACCGCGAGGAGCAGACTGCGGATTTGAAACTGGTGGCCGACGCGCTCTTCGCAAACGGGGTGAACCACGTCATCTGGCACGGCAAGCCGCTGAACCCTGCAGGCACGGACACCGTGATATCGTACACGGTTCACGTCGGTCCAAGCGGGTCCCTTGCGCCAGAGCTCCCGCCGTTCAACGCGTATATGGAAAAGGTTTCTTCCTGCATGAAGCGCGGGAAAACTTACTCCGACGTTGCCGTCTATCTGCCGACCGAAGACGCCTGGACTGCCGGCGAACTCCCGAAGGAAAAGCAGTTCATCTGGTCTTGGGGCGCATATGAGATGCGATATGTCTACACGCCGCAGGAACTGAAAGGATATCACCCGCTGTGGATCAACGGTGATTTCCTGCAAAAGGCGGAGTACCGTAAAGGCATGCTCCTTGTCGGCGACGCGAAGTTTTCTTCTCTGTACGTAGACGTGAAATATCTCGAGCGCTCGTCGCTGAAGCGGATCCTTGAATTCGCACGCAAGGGCCTGCCGGTCTGCCTGAAACAAGACCCTTCGGAGCCGGGAAAGAACAAAACGCCGGTTTATGTGAACATGCTCTCGGTCTTGAAGAACATGAAAAACGTATCCGCAACATTCGCGGACGTCCATCCGGGAAAGCCGTTCATCGCCGTGAAGATCGACGCGGACTACTGGTGCAGGAAGGATGGCGGAAAGTACTACGTCTTCATCGCAAATCCGAAGTCGCGGCGGCTGAAGTATCCGATCTCGTATGGGCAGTCGTTCACGGGCGACACTGTTCGGACAGAAGCAACGTTCACGCTCGAAAATGGCAAGACGGCAACGGCGCGGGTCGAATTCAAACCATATCAGTCGCTGCTGCTGAAGATAAACACAAAAGGAGAAATCGTGCCTATAGATATCTCCTTTACCCCGAGAACCCCCGTCGTGAAAGTGCGCGAGAAAAGAAAGGAAGCATGGGAGGTGGAATGAAATATCCCGTGGGCGCAGTGAGATGGGTTCGCGTTACCAAGAAAATCACGTTCTTGCGATCTAATCAGGGCCACCAAGATGGGGACTCAATACTCTCCAAGCTTCTTTAGAGCACACATCGGGCCCCCGCGCTTCGACTCCCCCTCCAAACGGCGGAGGGATCGCTCAGGACAGTGGGACGCAAGAACGCGCAAGCGCTAAAGAAGAATCTCCACCTGGCCTCGGTGAACGAAGATGGGCGGACGGGCCCGCCTGACCTATCCAGTTCTTGAGAGGCCTGCTCCGACTTTGTCGGGGCAGGCAGGCTCATCGGTGAAGACCCCGATCAAGGACATCGGGGCAGGTCGGTGGGCCTGCTCGCCGAAGTCTTGACGTAGGCGAGGATTCTTTGTTTTACTCAGGAATCCTTCAACCATGCCCCCACTTTTCGGCAAAGACTCGCTGAAGAGCTCCGCCATTTGCCTTTCGCTCTGCACAATGGTAAGTTAGCAACGTAAAGTCTTCCCACAGCCACCGTTCTGTGTCCTTTTGAAGTCCCGATTCCCACCAACAGGAGATCCCTATGATTGGGCAAATCCCAAAATCACTCACGAGCGCTTCTCAGCGAGTGGATGTGATTTTGAGGATCCCGACGTTTTTTGTCGGGACCCTCAGGAGGATCTAATGATAGGTAAAACCATATCTCACTATAACATCCTTGAGAAACTAGGTGAAGGTGGCATGGGCGTCGTCTACAAGGCCCACGACACCAAGCTCGATCGCGATGTCGCGCTCAAGTTTCTTCCTTCCAACCTGTCTACCTCAGAACAAGACAAAGCCCGCTTTGTTGTGGAAGCAAAGGCAGCCTCTGCGCTCAACCACCCCAACATCCTTACGATCTATGACTTCCATGAGGAAGAAGGACAAAGCTTCATCGCCATGGAGCTCGTCGAAGGAGAGTCGCTCAAAGCAAAAGTGACCGAAGCAAAAGAGAAAGGAACACAACTTCCCATCTCTCAAATTCTTGGCTATTCAGAACAGATAGCCCAAGGACTCTCCAAGGCACATGAAAAAGGGATTGTCCATCGTGATATCAAGTCAGACAATATCATGGTGACAAATGATGGGCTCATCAAGATCATGGACTTTGGCTTGGCAAAACTGAAGGGGAAGGTGGGCGTGACGAAAGCTGGCAGCACAGTGGGAACGGCGGCATACATGTCGCCGGAACAAGTTCAAGGCGAAGAAGTCGATGAACAAACGGACATTTGGTCATTTGGAGTCGTTATTCACGAACTCGTCACAGGCAAGTTGCCATTCCGAGGTGAGCATGAGTCGGCAATGATGTATTCGATCATGAATGAGGAGCCGAAGCCGTTGAGGGCTCTGCGACGAGAAACTCCGGAAGCACTCGAACAGATTGTCACTCATTGCCTGCAAAAAGATCGCACTCAACGCACAAAAACGATTGACGAAATCTCTGGGGAGTTATCGAATCTCCGAGGAACGGTGCCGTTGACGGTCCGTTGGTTCGAGCCAAGCTTGTTATGGAAGACCATCAAACGCCCAGCAGTCTACCTTCCGCTTGTGTTGGTGCTTCTGGGGCTCGCATACGGATCCTATTGGCTCATCGACCGAAATGCAAAAGCTCGTTGGGCCCGAGAAAACGTTCTTCCCGAATTGGAACGCCTTATCGGCGAGAGCAAATGGGCGGCAGCCTACGCGCTCGCCCTCAATGCCGAACAGTTCATTCCCGACGATCCTCAGCTGCGTAAGCTTTGGCCTCAGTTCACCGTTATGACGCCTGTGAGAACCAATCCGTCGGGAGCTCGTGTCTTTACGAAAGATTATTTCGCAGGTGAAGACGCATGGATCTACCTTGGTCAAACGCCAATCGACAGCATCCGATACCCGCGGGGACTTTATGGACTCTCTCGCCTCCGAATTGAAAAGGATGGCTACAATTCATTCGATGGGGTTGCTGTGACCGGAATAACGTTCAGAACCGTTCTGAAGTTGGATGCCATTGGCTCTATTCCGGTTAATATGGTTCGTATTCACGGTGGGACATTTGGCTTGAATATTCCTGGTCTTGATCATCTCGATTCGGTTCAGGTGGGCGAATACCTGATTGACAAGTACGAGGTGACGAACCGTGAATTCAAAGAGTTTGTCGATCAAGGGGGTTATCAGAAAAAGGAGCTTTGGAAGGAAGCTTTTGTCAACAATGGGCGCACGATGAGTTGGGAAGAAGCGATGAAGGAGTTCAGAGACGCAACAGGGAGACCAGGACCTGCAATGTGGGAGCTGGGAACATACCCCGAGGGAAAAGCAGAGTATCCAGTCGGCGGTATAAGCTGGTATGAAGCTGCTGCGTTTGCGGAGTTTCGCGGAAAGAGTCTGCCGACAATCTATCATTGGAATATTGCGGCTGAAACCAGAATAAGTTCGTTTATCGTGCCTTTGAGCAATTTCGAAAACAAAGGCCCAGCTCCTGTCGGCAAACACCAAGGCGTGAGCCCTCGTGGAGCGGTCGACATGGCAGGGAACGTTCGCGAATGGTGTATAAACGAAAGCCGGTCCCAGCGTTGCATTCTGGGAGGGGGCTGGAATGATCAACCGTATTCCTTCAATGATATATGTGCTCAACCACCATTTGATCGTTCAGTTACTAACGGCGTGCGCTGTATCAGGATCGTTGAATCCGAAAAGACGGCGCCTGCAGCCTACGCAGCTATTGAGCTGCCTCACCGTGAATTCCTGAAGGATAAGCCCGTACCGGATCAAATATATAAGATTTATCTGTCATTGTATAAGTACGATCACACACCCCTGAACGCAAAGATTGAGTCATCCGACACGAGTGTAGACTGGATCAAGCAGAAGGTCACACTTGATGCCGCATACGGCGGCGAGACACTGATTACGTATCTCTTCATCCCGAAAGGATACAAACCCCCGTACCAAACCGTAGTCTATTTCCCCGGATCAGAGGTAATCTACCAAAGGTCGAGCAAGTTACTTTCGAGTTCCCCGATCGATTTCTTCGTGAAGAGCGGCCGCGTGGTTGTCTATCCTATTTACAAAGGTACCTATGAACGGGGGAGTGGATTGAATTCCGACTATCCAAGTCAAACTAGCTCATACAGGGAACATGTAATCGCTTGGGCAAAGGACATTGGCCGATCCATCGATTACCTTGAAACCCGAAATGACATGGATACTAAGAAGATTGCCTACTATGGGATCAGCTGGGGTGCCGCGATGGGAGCAATCATGCCAGCTGTCGAACAGCGGTTCAAAACGTGTGTGTTGTATGTCGCAGGTCTTGAATTCCAGCGAGCGTTACCGGAAGTGGACGCAATCAACTTCATCGGTCGTGTCAAGATTCCCGTAATCATGCTCAATGGTAAATACGACAACTATTTCCCTGTCGAAACCTCCCAAAAACCCATGTTCTCGCTTTTTGGCACGCCACCTACTCAGAAGAAATACGTGCTCTACGAAACGGGACATTTTGTTCCGCGAAATCAGCTCATCAAAGAATCGCTCGACTGGCTGGACAAGTATCTTGGACCTGTCAAATAAGCCCATAAGTCGAAGAGGTATGAAAAGAAGAATCCTCATCGGTGAAGACCCCGATCAAGAACATCGGGGCAAGCCCCGATCAAAAAGCGATCGGGGTAAATCGGTGGGCCTGCTCGCCGAAGTCTTGACAAAGGCGAGGATTCTTTGTTTTACTCAGGAAATCTTCGATCACACCCCATCTTTATCCCTCCCTGCCCGAGCAGTTGCCTTTCACTCTGAACAATCGTAAGTTAGCGAAGTATTCCCCCCGTCACCGTTCTATATCCATCTGAAGTCCCGATTCCCGCCACGAGGAGCAACCAATGATCGGGCAAACCATATCACATTACAAAATCCTCGAGAAATTGGGTGGCGGAGGCATGGGAGTAGTCTACAAAGCCCAGGACACCCACCTCGATCGCGCCGTTGCCCTCAAGTTCTTGCCACCGGACCTCACCCTTGATCCCGACTCCAAAGAGCGCTTCATACACGAAGCGAAAGCTGCATCAGCACTTCAACACAACAACATCTGTGTGGTGCACGATATTGATGAGACCTCCAATGGTCAATTATTCATCTGCATGGAGCTGTATGAAGGAGAGACTCTCAAGAAGACGATCGAACGCGGACCGTTGAAAGTCGACGAGGCAATCGATATTGCGGCCCAGATAGCGCAGGGTCTGGAGGAAGCGCACAAACATCAGATCATCCATCGTGACGTAAAACCTGCCAATATCCTGATCACGGCCAGCGGTGTGGTCAAGATCGTAGACTTCGGCCTGGCTAAGTTGGCTGGACAGTCAAGAGTGACGAAGGTGGGTTCTACGCTGGGGACCGCCGCGTATATGTCCCCGGAACAGGTGCGAGCACAGGAAGTCGACTCTCGCACTGATATATGGTCGTTAGGTGTCGTGTTGTTTGAGATGTTGACGGGGAAGTTGCCGTTCCGTGGCGAGCACGAAGCCGCGTTGACCTATTCCATCGGGAACGAAGAGCCGGTTCCAATTCGTCGGCTCCAACCTGATCTGCCCTCCTCGCTTGAAGGGATTGTTGCTCGCTGTCTCGAGAAGGATTGTGGGAAACGCTTCCAGAGAGCGGAACAAGTAATGGGAGAGCTCCGAAAGCACCAGGAAGGGACCAGAACTCCGGCAAAGGTCTCTCGAAAGCGCTCGACGGTTCTGTGGTCCGCCGTCTCGGCAGTTGTTATCATCGCAGCTATCCTGCTCTACGTTTTCATTCCGTCGAAGCAGGTGTCAACCGCGCGGAAATCGATCGCTGTCCTTCCTTTCAAAAATCTCAGCGACAACAAGCAGGATGAGTATTTTAGTGACGGCGTGACCGAGGAAATCATTACATATCTGTCGAAGATTGGTGATCTCAAGGTGACCTCTCGCACGTCGATCATGCGCTACAAGAACACGGACAAGGGTCTTCGGGAGATTGCCCATGAACTTGGAGTCTCGGTCATTCTTGAAGGTAGCGTCCGGCGGGCGGGTGACCGCGTTCGCATTACGGGCCAATTGATTGACGCGGAGAGCGACGAACACATATGGGCTGACACGTACGATCGGGAGATGAAGGATGTATTCGCAATTCAGACCGATGTAGCCGAGAAGATCGCCTTTGCGTTCAGGTCTAACCTCTCACCAGAGGAGAAGGCGACGCTGCACGCAAAGCCTACCGAGAGTATTAGCGCTCATGATTTGTTTCTGCGCGGAAGATATCAGTGGAGGCAGAGAACCTCTGAGAGCCTGCAGAGTGCCACAACGGACTTTGAAAGAGCCGTCCAGCAGGATCCAAACTATGCGCTTGCATACGTGGGGCTTGCCGATTGCTACGCTCTTTATACTTACTATGGCATCAGAGTGCTTTCTCGTGCCGCAACATTCGAGCGAGCTGAGAAGAACGCTCGCAGAGCTTTGGAGATCAATCCTAACCTGGCTGAAGCTCACTCCTCACTCGGAAACATACTGAAGGAAGGGATGTGGAACTGGGAGAGAGCTGACGAGGAGTTTAAGAAAGCAATCGCGCTTGATCCAGGTTATGCTACGGCGCATCAATGGTACAGTGAGTGCCTTGCTGTCTTGGGGCGTTCGGATGAATCACTGGCAGAGGCGAAACGGGCAGTCGAGCTTGAGCCATTCTCAATGGTCACTCATGATGTTCTTGGGCTCTCCTTAATGCGCATGCACAGATACGATGAAGCGATAGCTCAGTTCAAACAGGCCGCAGAGATAGATCCTACGTGGGTTTTCTTACATTTCAATCTGGGTCAGGCGTATCTTTTGAAGTCTTTGTTGCCGGAGGCTTTGACCGAATTTCAGCGGGCCGGGGCTCCTCCGCAGATCTCTGAGATCTACTCTGCTGGGATCAGTGACGCGAGGCGGCTGAGGCTGCTTTCGAACCAGTTCCAAATTTCAGATTTGTGGAAATGTTTCATGGTGTCAGCGGCCGTCAACCTGGGATTCAAGGACAAGGCATTTGAGCTCCTGAGTGTGCTTGTAGAAGAGAGGAACACGATTCTGCCGTATATCATAAGCGCGCCGATTCTCGATCCGATCCGTGATGATCCGAGGTATATCAACGTGTTGAAAAGAATGGGCTTGGACTAATGATCGGCCAAACTGCATCGCACTGATGCACTGAAGTTTCTGCCTCACACCCTCCCTGCCCACCCGCGGCCCCCGGTGTACAACAAAAACGCCTCCAGATTCAGAGGCGCAAGGGTACTACTGCAACATTCTACGCACTGCTTACCTCTCGCTCCCTACTGTCCTTCCTCCTTCTTCAGCCGATCTGCGCTTCAGAACACCCACCTGCGTTTCGATATCTCACATTATCAATTGCCAATTCACAATTGACCATTGACAATTATTGTGACCCCGGCGAGATTCGGACTCGCGACCTACAGCTTAGAAGGCTGTTGCTCTATCCAGCTGAGCTACGGGGTCAACAAACCTATGCCTAACCGCTGATGCCCTGATACAGATCCCGACCAAAAACGTGTCGGGATCCTCAAAACGGCAGCCGCTCACTCACAACGTTCGCGGGCCGTTTTGGGAGCTACGGGGTCGACTAAATTCGCTCAATTTCAATAATTCTCGCCGATTGTTGACGCCCTGTGACGATTCACGAAATATTCGGTTAACAGTCTGTCAACAAGCTGCAGTACACAGATAGCAAAGAAAGTCTCTGGAGGCAAGAGTGAGAGAAAGCGTTGTCTTCTCTATGCGGCACGCTTTTCCTCCGATGACGAAAGAGAACGTATGTTGTAGAAACGGCGAAGAATCATTCTTGCAGTTGAACTCCTGCGACTTGATTAGGACCTTACGATGAGCCGTCCCCCAGGGAAAAAAACGATCAGCACTACGATGCTGAGAAGTGTGGTCAGGGTCACTGCAAGGCCACCTTCCAAACCAAAGGTGCCGCCTGTCAACCAGTCGGGGCCCTGCACGGTCAAGAATTGCGTGCGACTCCAGGTCTGAGAGTTTCCACTGACAGTGAGCCCCAGAAACGGACCTAACAAAAAATTCCAGATGAAGTGAATCCCTATCGGCAACCATAAATTGCCTGTCAACTGATACGCCATCCCAAACAAGATGCCTGCAAGAAAGACATTAAGAGCCGCCAGCCATGAGCCTTGGTAAGCT
>Ga0187870_1002582_pt1 | contig 14879 bp, 9 predicted proteins | sample June2016WEW_13_1_3_FD_132974 | JGI IMG/M metagenome (GOLD analysis project Ga0187870, IMG submission 132974) | Peatland microbial communities from SPRUCE experiment site at the Marcell Experimental Forest, Minnesota, USA - June2016WEW_13_150 | ecosystem: Environmental > Terrestrial > Soil >... | reverse complement strand
GAAGGCTTTCTCTTTTCTGTCCTTTCCCTGGTGTTGCTCTCTCTTTTCTCCAGGGAAGGACCAAACCCTCTAATCGGCCAGTGATTGTGAGCTAAGCCTGGTTAAACAATCCGGGAGGAAACACTCCATTAATGAATTAAACAAGACCCATGATATAATAACTGTTCTAGCTCATCAGTATCCTGGGAAAGAGTCTATTAGTACATACTTACTTAGTAAGTTAGGCTTAGCTGGAACATTTTTAAAAGAGGCTCCAACGAGGGATAGCACAAATATAGATATGATGAGTTTTAGAGACTTAATGTGGTTTTGTTTTTTACAAAATGAAAGACTCGACAATAAATACTTATTATTTGAAAATGAGTTTATGAAAAACTTAAAATTGCAACAAGTATTTGATGTTATATTTGAAGTTCACGTAAATAAACTTGCAATACTAAGTAATCAAATTAGGGAACTTGAAAGACGGATTGCTCAATGGGATTCAGAAATTAAAACTCTCTATGCATTCTTGCAGGAACGTAATATTTCAGATGAAAGTGTTCTAATAGATGAACGACAAAAATTGAATGATAGTTTAGATGAATACAAAAATAAATTATTAAATATATCTCAAACATTAAGAGGAGAAACCGATATATCAAATACTCTAAATAATAGAAGAGAAACGCTTACAAGAAGTCTACAAAGAATAAAAACTAATTTAAGAGATAGAGAAACGTTGTTAAGTAGATTACTTCCATTAAGAGGACAATATGCGGAAGAAATACGTAAATTAAATTTTTTAAAAGAATCAAAAAGAATTTTTGACCCTCTAGGGATAGTTAGATGCCCAGTGTGTTTTGCACAATTATCAAAGAATAATGAAGATAATAATGATTTATGTTTTTTATGCAACACAAAACTAGAGAAAGAAGATAAATTAAATATTGATATTACTCTCGAAATTAAAACATATGATAATAAACTAAAAGAATTAAATACTTTCATACTTGATATTGAAAATGAAATATCCCAAATTAACCACGATAAGCTAAATATAGGTGAACAATTAAAAAAGGCAAAACAAGATATTGATGATTCTCTAAAGAATTATATTTCTCCATACATATATGAACGTGATATTATTGTCGGTGAGATTAAGCGTATGGAACAAGAAGTATCGGATATTGAAGTGGTATTAAATTTATATAATGGAATACAACAAAAAGAAAATAAAAAAATTGAGGCACAAACAGCTTTAGAAAAGAAAAATAGAGAAATCGAAAAGGAAAGGGAAAAAGCAAATGATAGGGAATTAGTAGTTAAAAATTTAAGCGAAGTATTTCAAGATGTTTTAAAATTATTTCGTTTTCCGAAATTATCAGATGCATATATACAATCAGATTTATTGCCCTTTGTAAGAGGATTATTATATAAAAAAATAGGTAGCTCAGGTGCTCTGACTCTTATATCTTTAGCATGGTATATTTCAATGTTTAAAATGGCTAATCAAAGAGATTCAAAACATCCCGGCTTTTTAATGGTCGATTCGCCTCAGAAAAATATTGGAGTTAAAGCCAAAGATAGCGAAAAAGACTTTGGAGATATAAGGATTGTAGACGGTATATATCAAGAGATGTTAGATATATGCTCACAGTATGATAATACACAGATAATTGTTGTTGACAATGAACCCCCAGAATATTTAAATAATTATGTTACAATACGATTCACTGGTAGAAAAGGAAATTATCCATATGGTTTTATTGATGATGAAGAGGAATAAAAAGAGCTAATTTTACATGAGGAAATATTACAGATTCAAGCTCAAAACAACCTTATCCTCATCATCCTGCGTAATTCCAATATATGCCATTGTCACAGAAGGAGCAGAATGATTTAACAATTTTTGAACTATAGTAATATCTCTGGCTTGCTTGTATGCCCAGTAGCCAAAGGTTTTCCTCAAGCTATGCGTACCTATCTCATCCTTAATCCCTACCGTCCTGGCTGCTCCATTCAGTATTCTATATGCCTGAACCCTACTAATTGGATTGCCACCTTTCCTTGATGGAAATAGTGGCTTACCTGGAGCAACATCCTTTCTAGCCTTAAAGTATTCGCCCAGGGCCTTCTTAGAGGTATCCCCCAAAGGGAAATTCTTAGCCTTGCCTGTTTTCTGTTCTCTGAATTTTGTTATCCTGTCTTTAATCTTCCCTTTTTCGTCCACTACATCAGCAATAGTGAGATTGAGCAGATCACCTATCCTCAGTCCAGAATTGATCCCTAAAGTGAATAAGCAATAGTCTCTCAAATTACCAGCTTTTAGAATTTTTTTCATGGCTTCAATCTGCTTTTCATCCCTAATTGGCTGAACAAATTCCACTTTGGAGACCCCCTTTATATGTACTTCGTTATCATTAATTATAATATTTAAGTACATTGGAAGTCAATGCCTTTATGCCATTTTTCAAAAATTATCTTCTATCCCTTGTACTGCATAGGTTTACGTCATTTGACGAATGTAACACAATGCGATTCTGATACATTAGAGAATCATAAAAAAATCAGGCAATAAGGAGTGAGCTAACCTGCCTGGTTGACGATCACGGATAATATTAGTGTATCAATCTGCACATCCACCATTACACGTATTTGAAAACCAATACGCAAATTGCGGATATCCTTCCTTCGCAATGACCATATATCGTGCTGTCCAGCAATAGGCACTGTATGTTGTCAATAAATTGACGGGAATATTGACCAGGTTTGCCTTGTGCAGATGATCGGTTTTAAAAACTATGCACTATTATTTGGTAATTATACCTCTAATTTTATCTAATTTCTGTTGACTTTCTTTATATCTCACATATAAATGCCATACAAGCTCATTTATTTCATTAACCAAATCTTGCTGTTCTTTTTTACCAAGTGAGGGTAATTTATTTAATCTATTTGTTATCATTCTCTTGATACCGACAGAACTTTTTTCCCCAGCAGTATTAACTTCAATGTAAATATCCCAATAGTCATAATTTGGGAAATCATCTTCCCATATTTTAGATATTCCTTTGCCCTCTCTTGCCAGTTGAATCATTTTGTCGCTATCCCTTTTATCCATCGTACTGTTACCCTCCATTTTAATGACATATTGTTATCTTCCATGCTCTTTTCCATATTCCTCTTTTACAACATAATTTGGAGGGTAAGTAATTGAGAAACCTATTGCCTATTGACTAATTGCATCCTGCGTCTGGCGACAAGCTATGGGCAGATTATTGCAAGCGGTCAATACCTCTGAATAAAAAACGACCAATAAAAGTAAACGCTACCTGGCGCGATAGGATCATCCACTTGTCATAGCCAGGGCCTCCTTGCCGGTCACGATACCCAGCAGACAGTTATAATGTCCATTTGCCGGTTTATAGTGTCCAGGACCACACTACATCCCCGGTAGTTGATCAGTATTGCCGGGATTTTAGCCGCCAACAATATCGGACATTGAAATTATGGTGGTGCCCCTCAGGGCGTGAATCCTTGATATAACCGGTTTCTTATTGTGAGGGGACCGCCTATAATAATCAGTTAAGCTACAGTCATTATTCGACATTTAACCTCTATTTTCATCAAAGGAATCACTTCCTAAATGTCGAAACTCCCGACAAATAAATACAGGTGGAATTAAAGATTTTAACGCCAATTAAAGAACGAGGAAGATGAAAGCAATAATCGATTAAGAAGCTCAATCAAAACAGATCCTTCAAATCAACTCCTAATGCCTGTGCAATCCGATAAGCAGTAGCAATAGAGACATTTCTCTCTCCTCGCTCAACATCGCTAATATACGTCCTGTGCAATTCAGCCATCTCAGCAAAGTCCTCCTGAGAAATACCCTTACTGACTCTTAGCTGCCTGATACGTTGACCAAATGTTTTCAATAATTGATCCTTGGCTGTCATTGTTAACATTCTCCATATATTTTTATTGACACCAAATCAGGAGAATGTTACTTTTATGCCTAGTTGAAGTCTACAGAGTTTGAGTGACATGGATATATTAACCATAGAGCAGCCAAAAAATAATTTTATAGGAGGGGATCGGATTGGATAGACGGCTTTACAAGTTAGGCGTAGGACTAATCTCCATTGTATTGCTTAGCGTCATAGCGGTATATCCTGCCCTGGCTGGCGGAGGTGGCGGTGGCGGGGGTTCCATGCCGAGTTGGTCGGAAGTAGCAGAAGTTTCAAGTCCGAATTGCCTATTAAACGTCAGCGGTACATTATATGCCGGGACATCAAGGGGAGTGTGGTTATGGAATGGCTCAACTTGGTCTCAGGTCGGAAACACCCAATGCCCGGTAGGTGTTCAATGTCTCACCTATGCAAATGACACATTATATGCTGGCACTATCGATGGCGATTTATTGTCATGGAATGGCTCTACATGGTCACAACTGGGAATTAGCGGGAATGGCATTGTTAGTTTAACCACAGTCAATGGTGTCGTTTATGCTGGGACAAACGGCAACGGCGTTCTAATGCGAAACGGATCTAGCTGGTCCCACGTTGGAAGCCTTACTGGAGCTGTCTGGAGCCTTGTTACAGTTAGCACCACGGTCTACGCTGGGACTGGTAGCGGTGTATGGTCGTGGAACGACTCTGAATGGTCTGAGATAGGCAACCTCACTGGTAACGCAGCAAACGTACTGAGCCTTGTTGCGGTCAACGGTGCATTGTATGCAGGAACAAGTAATGACGGTGTATGGTCTTGGAATGGCAACGCCTGGTCACAGGTGGGTAACCTCGCTAGCAGTTCGTCATCTGTCTGGAGTCTTGCTACAGTAAACAACACAGTCTATGCAGGGACTGGTAGTGGTGTATGGTCGTGGAACGGCTCTACATGGTCTCAAATAGGAAACCTCTTGGACAATACTTTATGTATCGTAAGTCTTGCCGTCATTAATGATAATATCTACGCAGGTACAAATCACGGTGGCGTGTGGTCATGGAATGGCTCAACTTGGTCTCAGGTAAGCGATCTTGCTGGAAGCACAGCATGTGTTCAAAGTCTACTTACAGTTAATGGTGCCATCTACGCTGGAACATGCGGAGCCGGTGTATGGTCATGGAATGGCTCAACTTGGTCTCAGGTCGGCAATCTCACGGGCAATGCGCCACATACATATGTTACAAGCCTGACTACTGTCAACGGTATCGTCTATGCCGGGACTGATACTCCTTCTATTGGCTGTGCCGGACTATGGTCGTGGAATGGTTCTACGTGGTCCAAAACAGGAATCCTCACAGGTGTCAACTCGCCATACGTCTATAGCCTTTTTGTAGATGGCAACGGTACAATGTATGCTGGGACAGGTAGCGGTGTGTGGTTATTGAACGGCTCTACATGGTCTCAGGTAGGTGGCATTCCTGGCAATGCAGCGGGTATTTTCAGCCTTGCCATGGTCAATGGCACTTTATACGCTGGGGCAGGAAGCGATGGAGTAGGTACAGTCGGTGGTGTTTGGTCATGGAATGGCGTTACGTGGTCTCCAGTTGGAAATCTATTAGGCAACACAGCAGAGGTCAGCAGCCTTGCTGTAGATAATGGTGAATTGTATGCTGGAACAGATAGTGGTGCATGGTCGTGGGATGGCTCCGCTTGGACTCAGGTAGGAAACCTTACAGGCAATGCAGCAAACGTTAACGTCCTTTCCATGATCAATGGGATGTTATATGCAGGGACAGATAACGGAGTATGGTCCTGGAATAGCTCCACTTGGTCGCAGGTTGGCAGTCTTGGCGAAAATGCGGCATATATTAATAGCCTTTCTGTGGTTAACAGCACACTTTATGCAGGGACAAGTACTGGCGTGTGGAGTTATTATCCACTACCCAATTTGACAACTATTACGATTACCGGAACTATACCAACACTTACCGTGGGAGGAAATGGATTTAACCTTGATCAACTAACTGTGAGCGGTCTGGATCAATACGGTAATATCTATGATATATCGGGAATGCCAGTAACATGGTCAATAACATCAGGAAGCCAATTTTCCACAATCAATGCAGGCACTTCCGTATTGAGTCCTATAGCCGCCGGTACTGGTACTGTTGTGGCTACCGTGGGTGGTATCACCAGTAACGCCCTTGACTTCACAGTAAATTCGAGTGGTGGCGGTGGAGGCGGTGGTGGTGCAGCAGTATCTTACACACCGACCGTACAAACAGAAGCGGCCTCAACAGTCACAACCACATCCGCTGTCTTGAACGGTGAAATCACCTCAGATAACGGCTATAACGTCTCTGACTACGGCTTCCTCTGGGGAACCAGTTCCAACAATCTGACCAATAAATTAGATGTAGGCACAAATAACCAATCCGGCAGTTTCACCGCCACTCTGAGCAACCTGACAGCAGGCACAACCTACTATTTCAAGGCTTATGCCACGAACTCACAAGGCACGACAAAAGGAGCGGCACTGATTTTTACCACCGCTGGAGGCGCTCAGGCTCCGATTACAACAACTACGCCGACTACGATTACGGCTCCCGCGTTCTCCGATGTTCCGGCTTCTTATTGGGCATATGCCGCTATTAATAGCTTGTGCAGCCAGGGTATCGTATCTGGCTACCCGGATGGTACATTCAAGCCAAGTGCTACAGTAACCAGAGCAGAGTTTGCCACTATGCTGGTTAAAGCTCTCGGCTTGAACACTACAGGAGTGAACGGCACATTTGCAGATGTTACACCCGATTCCTGGTACTACAATTCTGTTAACTATGCTGTCTATGCAGGGCTAGCCTCCGGTATGAGCAATGGCCTGTTTGCTCCCAACGACCCAATTACCAGAGAGCAGATTGCCGTTATGATCGTTAAGGCTTTGGGGAAGAAGGCACCTACCATTGATGGAACAGAACTCAACGCATTCACAGATAAATCGGAGGTCAGTAGTTGGGCAGTCAACGGAATGGAAGAAGCAGTCAAAGCAGGGATCATTAGCGGCATGACCACCAATACGATTGCTCCACAAGCTGATGCTACCAGGGCACAAGCAACGGCGATGATCTTTAAGCTGCTCAATATCTTTGGCAAGTAATTCCACAATAGAACAAGAGTTAGGATCATTGTCTACAATGCCATCCAATCATCATAATATATCTCAAACATAAACGAGAGAGGTAACAACACATGTAAATTGGGTGTTGTTACCTCTCTCGTCCATTGATAAGGTCTATCCAGCAACTTCCGGAAAAGAGTATGTTCTATTAAGTTTTGTTGATTCTCGTTTAGTTTTACCCGAACACGGCAATAGCGGTTGGCTTATTGTTACCCCATGTTATGTTAGTTACATTAGTTAAATCAATAGTTGTGTCATTATCAATGCCAAAATCAATTTTACCTTGCAAAATCACACCCGTATTTGCATTTTCTGTTCCTAATTGTAGATAATTTCCTGATACTGGAGCAATTGTAAAGCCAGGTTCTCCTCCTACTCCTATATTAGAAATATATCCTCTTTGCGTGCATCCATTATATATGTTAAAATAAGGCCCCGCCATTGATATTGTAGCATTTATCGTACCAGCAGTTATTTTATTTGCTGATAAACTTGCGATAGCACTATCAGGTATAGTCTCGTTTGCCTGTTCATAAGTTAATACTGAGGCATTGATGGCACTCCCAATTAGCGCGTTAATTTCTTCGTCACCAACGTAAAGTTCTTTCATATACGAGAGACCATGTATTTTCAAGTTATTTTCATCAATATAAGTATAACTAAAATTATTGTTTTTCAGATAATCTTCGAGCGTATTAATATTATCAGGTTCATCTAATATGCATTGATAGCATTCTGTTTTGTCTCTTGTAATGTGATATACTGATAATAAACCTCCAATGTGCGCGTCCACAACCGAATTATAAATCATCTTATATTTCGCTATAACGTCATAAACATCATCAAAGTTTATTTCGTCTTTCAGTTCTAAATATTTATCTCGCGCTTCTAAATTTCTAATTCCTAAAGTTATATCAAGAACTTCTTCTTCACCTGTAGGTTCTATTGTGAGCAGATCAAAATTAGTTTTAGCTCCGCAATAGTATAATATTGGCTTATCCAATACTTTATCATAAATCCCTAATAAACTATTTACCGCAAATTCATCTACATCATCATTATTTTTACTAAGATACTTCTTATTTTCATCTATTGAAATTGCCCTATATAAGTCTAGAGATCTAGTCTCACTATTTCGGAATCGTTCAACCACGTTATTCATCTCTGTAATTTGACCGCTTTTGAAAATTACACAGTCATCAATCTTTTCAATCTTCGTGCAATTATCGTGCCATTTTAGTTTTGTTCCATTAATTATTGCTGAAACGCGACTGTCGCCCGCCATATATAATTCATTCCTACGAATTAATGCTACGCAAAGACTCATATATTAATTCCTCCATATTTTTAAAGTTCATTAATTTTAATAATCGTTAATCAATTTTGATTAAACATGATATAATTAAATTAGCTCTCGCAAGCGCTGTATTTCTTTTAAATACTCAATGTATTTAAATATCTTAAAAATACATTTTAAAAATTGCTTTAGCAATTTTAACTCACTATTTGGCATGGACGCTTTTCCCATGCCAAATAGTGAGTTTGCTTTTATATAAATAATTATTTATAAATATCATTAATATAATCAAACCATAAATATCCTTGCGTTTCCTGCTCAAGTAAAATATTCTCTAGAATAAGATCCAACTCGTCAGAACTTTCGCATCCTTTCTTTTGCTCATGATAGGCATTTAAATCAATACTGCCCAATACATATTGTCAGGGCTTTGCCCCGACACCCCAACCTGCCGGTGGCAGTCACGGCGAAAGGCGTGCCGTGACTTCAAAGTTATTTTCTTAAAGCCTTAAAACCAAATAAACATAGATAAATCAAGTGTGACTGCCTACGCTAGCTGACGGTTAAGGGAGCACCGCCTCTGGCATTGACCCTGAATCTGATTAATCATCGTCGTTGACGGTGGTTTAGTTGCCGGTAGATAATGCCATTGGCATTAATCAGCTTGGTGCCACGCAGCGTGGACAGCTACAATCAAGGATATTATCACCTTCTTCCTTAATTTGAACCATTTTTTAGTCATCACGCGCCCTGGATCCATTGCTATTACTGGGTTTTATGTCCACTTTTCCTACATATAATATATAGAGAATGTGGACTATGAAAAACGCTGCAAACCTTGGTATGACTGAGTTTTATAGCCTACAAAAATAGTAAATACCTGAAAATCTGGTTGAAAATTATAAGCCAATCATATCGAGACTTCAGGGCAAGCAGAGCATAGATGGCGCAACACCTTCTAAAACCCTTATTTTTATTGACTTTTTGTTGTTTCAATTTTTACGTTATGGTTCACCTTAAGTAAAGCCTATCAACTTTTTTACTCTCCTTTCTGCCTGGAAAAGAACGCTTAATATCAATATATTGGTTTAAATAATTATTCCTTTCAATATATTGTCCTAAATAATCTTTACTGGTTTCTATTGCTTTAGCCCAATTTGATTTTAATGAGGCAGAGCCGTTTGGATCATTTAATAATTCACTCATTAATTTTTTTATATTTTCCCATTTAGCCTTTTTCTTTTTTTTCGTTTCTGTTTTTATTTCTTCCAATGGAATATCAAAGTCCATCTTAACAACGATATTCTTAAATAGATTTGGAAATAAGCCTATAATTCTTTCATCATTAGTTATAATATAAAAATCGCTTTTATATGTATTATCACGATTAATTCTTTTCAATGTTTGATACGTTTCATGCACCTGATGACCTAGCTTTACTTTTTCAATATCGCTATTCTTAAATTTTCTTAAATCATCCTCTACAACTATTTCAAAATCACCTTCTATAAGTATTTTATTAGAGGCAAATGAGTAATATAATAGATAAAGGTATTCAGGAATATTAAATTGCATTGGTAGATAGATTTTATTAAAGTCTCTCCAATCATTTTTGCCAACCAAGTTTTTATAATGATTGACACTTACCAAACCTTTCATTTTTCCATTATGTTGGTTTTTCCAGATCAAGCTTTCTAAAAGTCTTTCATATTTTTCATATAGAACTATAAATGTCTTGTCATAGGTTTTGTTATTACCTACAATATAATCTGATAATATAGAGAGAAAATTCTTGATACTTTCATTTGCATTTTTCCCATAATTGTTCTGTACATCTGTTTGAAAACTCTTTGTCAAGCAAAAATGAGCGTTAGTATTGCTATAGTCAAATACTCGTGTCTTGCGCTCTATTTGAAAAAGTGGATTCAATTTATATTCATATAATATTCCACCGCTTGCATCAAGAATTAAATTATGATTTAATGTCCAATATGAAAAGTTGTTCAATGTATGAAATGAAAAAACAGTTCTTCCCTTTTTTAAACATTTTTCATAAATAATTTGTTGTCCTAATACAGCCTTTAGACAATCAAAATATTCTTGATACTCATACTCCTTACATTTACTTGTCATTAATAAAAATTTTCTGTTCTCCTTATAATATGCGTCTAACATATTAACTTTATTTTTAAGCAAACTTAATAATTCCTGATCGATATTCTTATCAATATCATCTTGTATATCATCTATTATATTAATTAATCTCATATTTTTATTAGTACCTAATTTATGTTCTTTATCATCTTCAATCATTTTAAATATTTTTGCAAAACATTCCTCTATTTTAAGAGCGTCTCCTGCTCTAATATGATCCTTGCCAGTTAGAAAATCATTAGGAAACAGTTTAGACTTATCTCTAAAGAACTCTTCATTTAAAGTATATACTTCAGGTTCAACATACTCGTCAATAATTAATATATCTCTACCTTCTGAATATAGTTTTTTTAATTTTTGATTATTACTAATTAATTGATATCTTTTATGTGATATTATTACGATATTTGCATTTTTGAGTTTACCTGGATTATTATGCTCATAATCATAAGAGTTTGATGCATCAATTAATACCACATTTCGTTGAGTAACTAAAAGTTGAAATATATCATTTTCATTAGTATCTAGTATACGCTGCATCGAGACTTTTTGTTCATCATTAAACTTTTTAACATATAGTATTTTTTTATCAGGATTTAATTTCAAAGTGCTATCTGTAATTCTACTTTTTCCCATACTTGCCTCATATGCAAGAACTAAAATTTTATCTTTTCCTGTTGTCTCATTTAGAATATAATTTCGTATTTCTTCTTCCTGTTGATTTAATAGACTATAATCTATTTTAGGCTTACGATGTATTTTATACCTTGCGTCCGGGTTATTAGTTGCCATTTAAAACTTCTCCTTCAAATAGAAATGCCATAGACTGGATTGCCCAGCAATGGCTTGAGCATTCTTGTACCCTTAACCGGGAAGAGGTAATTCTATCCCTCCCGTCCATAACCGCCTTATTCTCCATCGTATATTTTGTCAAGTGGATTGTGAGCCAACATTTTCTTCGTTATAGCCTCTGGGACCCAGTTCAAGTAGATATTAACCATTTTTAGGTCTTTATGACGTAATATCCTTTGTAACGAAGCAGTATCAGCACCGGAAGACATCAAGTAGTTGATCGCAAAATTATGGCGAAATTGATGGCATGTAATTGCCGGTATTCCTGATAGCTTACAGTATAATTTCAAATTCGTATCAAAACTACGGTATTGCAGTCCACCACCATTTTGATTTTGAAAAAGAAAATTATTGGCAGTATCTTTACTAAGATACTCTCTAATATAAGACCTTAATGGCTTCTTCAATTGTTCAGGAAGTGGTACAAAACTATCCTCTCGATTTTTAGTATCGTTCAGAAAAACCCTACCATTCTCAAAATCAACATCACCAATCTTCAAATGGAGACATTCTGAGACCCGCAGACCACACCCATACAATATTTGCAATATCAAGGCATCTCTTGTGCCAAAATAATCCCTTGGGGTAACGCTCATAAGTTTTAAAAAGTTTTCTTTCGGAATTGGCTCCTTCTTTTTTTGATCAACACGTAGCAATTTTATGCCATCATATGGGCATTTATCAATATAATCCTTTTCTTTTAACCATTTAAAAAAGGGTTTTGTGTTTCTCAAAATAATATTTACATAGCTCTTTGAATCATTTCTGTCATTAATAATATAATAAATATAATCTTCTATATCGTCACCTGTTACCAAATTGGGAGTAGATATGTTACGTTTCTCTTCTAGCCAATTGATAAGTCTTCTTGTATTATCTTTATATGTCTTAATTGTTCTATCTGTCAATCCTCGGTTACTGGAATGTTTGAGGAATTTATCTAACAAAAACATAAATCCGTGTTCTGTCTTTTGCTCAGTCAGTATAATCGGGGCAGCGTTCTTTCCTTTTGATTTATCAGACTTAAATTTTCTTTTCTTTGGTTGTTGTGTCGCTTCCACTACTTGATTCATTTAGCCCATCCTTTAATAATATTTTTGCATTATCTCTAAATACTTTCTCACTCTCACTTAAATACCTGTCATCATCCCAATCCCAAAATAGTGCCTCTGCAGATCTTTCCAACACATCTACAAGAATGGATAATCTTCGAAATTCTTTTGGATGTTCCTCTTGCAGATGTAGAACTGACCTATATATATTGCTCCCATGAAACGATAAGTCTTTTTCTGCAATTCTCATTAATAAGTCAATACTCTCAAATTGTATCTCACCTCCTATTAACCTATCCATCATTAACGAACCAATGTTATCAACTAGCTCCTGAGCCTCTTTGATTTCATCCATTCTCCGCTCAGATTCATACTCTGCATCTTCAAACCGTTTTTGAATTATTGAATCTGGTTCGATTCCGATATCTTCGATTAACCATTCTTCAATGTTAGACATATTAGGCGCAAGAATCTTGACGATATCATATGCGGTATCATACTCAATTGTTTTAATTTGACCGCTAAGCAATTTTGTAATATAGGAAACTGATTTACCGAGCCTCTGGTTTAGCTCCCTTGTAGATATGGCATTGTTTTTTAGTAAATATTTGACATTAGCAATAAAGCTGGCTGGCACAGATTGCTTCATTGGTTGACCTCCTTTATCGTTCCCTATGTCATTATTATACTACCATGATAAGGGAACAGAGTCAACCCTTTTTAAGGAACGTCATAATTAGATAGATGGAGCAGAGGAATTAGATTTCTTGTCTAATTGCACCTAATATATTTTTATAAACCCTTTGTTATCAAGGTTTCTGGGGTTTAGGCCATTTGTCTGCTTCAATGAATCTAGTGCAAAAAGAAAAGGGACACAAGACTTAAGTCTAATTGATAACTTAGACTTAAAAACCTTGTATCCCTTGGTATTACTGGTTTAACACGGCTAAAGAAAATTTAATTCTTACAAATAATCACAACAGTAGATTTTGAGTCCGCCGCGTCTGCCAATTCCGCCACTTCGGCAGCTTTTTGATACTCCTTATTATATAAGCTCTGCGCTGTCGTTTCAAGCTGCGTCGTCGCCAGATCCCCGTTTCACATTCCGTCTGCAGAGCGCCTAGTTCTGGCATACATTGCCGTAAGGCTGCTTATAGAATCTCCCTCTCCGCTATTTTTAATTTTCTAAGATCAACGGATCGCTTGAACCTCACACGAATAAATTCGCGTGATTCCGGGTTGACTCCCGTGAACTTTGCCCTGTCTCGGGTAAGCGAGATGTTTCCGTCCCTGGGTCGTAGACCCGACCTACAGCATCCGCAATTTACCGAGTCCAAGCGCCAGCGGGTTCGAGCCTGATCCTGGCTACCGTATAGGAAGTCAGGACGCCTTCCCATCGCTGGAAAGGGCTTTCTGTTTGAAAATAAAAGTTCTGCCGATACCGAGGGATCCCACGAAGTCAGAGTTAATGTCCCCTACGCCACAGTTCGTGCAGCGGGCCAGTTTTACGCCGCCGGGCTTCCCCGGCGTGTACCGCTCGATAGCGAGAAACCCGCAGTAGGGACACCTGCTGGATGTGTCCCTCGGGCTCACCCTGGCGGTAAGGATACCGGCATGCAGCGCCTTGTACCGGGTGTAGCGAAATATCCTCGCTTTGACCCAGTGGCCGAGCTTCCTGTTCATCCGGTGCGACCGTGTTCTCTTCTCCGGTTTCAGGTTCTCCAGGTGTTCGAAGACGATGACGGCGGCGCCATGCTTTTTTGCAAAGTTCACTATTCGCCGGGATACCTGATGCGCCAGGTCGTCATTGAAGTTGGAAACCTTGTCCCACAGATCCTTGGCAAACCGTTCTCCCCCGGGGATGACTCTCGTCTGCTTCTGCAGTTTGGCGATCTCTTCGAGATACCTCTTCCTGAGGTGGTTGTCCCTGGCGCCGGAGATGATCTCCGTGGCCAGGACCCTGCCTTCGGCATCCTGGATCGTCATAACGGCGTGATTGTTGATTCCGAGATCGACAGAGCAGAACCGGAAGCCTGGCTTATGAAACTGGTTGCTGATCTTCTGGAGATAGAGCCTTTGTTTCAGGGCTACCGGCACGTGCAGTTCCCAACCCCAGGCCTTGCGCACCAGAGACGGAGAGCCGGCGGCGTAACCCTCAGGCGCCACCAGCGGCGCAAGCAGGGCTACCTTGCGGTAGACATAGGCTCTGCCGGTGAAAAGCTTAAACAATACGTGATGTTCGTCGAGCATGCGGTGTTCCGTGCCGTAGAAAGAAGGCCAGCGGTTACACTCTAGCGGGTACTGCGGAGGATGTTCCGTAAAGAGAATAGGACACTTCCCTGCGATCTCCCGCTGCCGGTTCTTCTGATCATGTTTTTCCTTCTTCGCCTGCCACCGCTTGTAGTTTGATCTCCAGGAG
>Ga0187870_1002578_pt1 | contig 14890 bp, 11 predicted proteins | sample June2016WEW_13_1_3_FD_132974 | JGI IMG/M metagenome (GOLD analysis project Ga0187870, IMG submission 132974) | Peatland microbial communities from SPRUCE experiment site at the Marcell Experimental Forest, Minnesota, USA - June2016WEW_13_150 | ecosystem: Environmental > Terrestrial > Soil >... | reverse complement strand
TGGTGACTATGGCGCAGGGGAACCACCCGTTCCCATCCCGAACACGGAAGTTAAGCCCTGCCGCGCCGATGGTACTGCCGCTTGACGGTGGGAGAGTAGGTCGCTGCCAGGCTTTTTTTTGCCAAGTGTCTTCGGTGTAGCGCCAGAGGCCCTTGTGCTTTACTTTACGGCAGCCTTTCCTTAGGGTTTTTCCAAATAAGTACGATTTTGATGGATTATCAAATACAGCTAAAAGGTCTTGCTTGAGCTCTCTAAAAGGACTAAAATGACCAAAGACCAATCAGAATAAGTTGAGCATTGGAGCATCAGAAACATTAGCATTACATTCAGCAAACGCAGGAAACTTGGAAACTCACGGCCATTTCAGGCGGCACTGCATGGGAAAACGAAGGTAATTGAATTGAAACAGCTCCCAGAAACGGAACGCTTCTTGTCGTGCTTGAGCCAAGAAGAGCGCTCTTTGTGGAGATGATTTGCCGTGAGAGCTTCAGCCAAAAAGGCTTCGCGGCCATCAATCCACGAGCTGTTGCCCATAGAAACGGGCGGTGTTGAAGCACGGCACGGTTTTGGAGTCCAAGATCACGCTTCAGCAGGCTTTTGCATCAAAATGCTGTCCGATGAAGAGCTGGAACAAGTATGGTGCGAGACTCAAGACGACATCACTCTCCTTTGGAACGAGGGCGAGTCCGAGATTGTCGAGTTCGTCCAAGTCAAGAGCGCCGAGATGGATCAACTCTGGTCGATGGCAGAACTGTGCAAGAGAGAGAAATCAAAAAAAGGAGATGGATCCGGCACCTCGATCATAGAACGTTCATTGGCAAATGATAGATGCCGCGAGTTCACACGATTCAGGCTGGTCACGGTGAGGCCGATGAGAGGCACCCTGGAAATACTGCGATTGCCAATTGAATCCCAAGAACGCAAAGCAAACGCAAACAAGGCGACCACCTTAAAGCAAGAAATCGCAAAACGCGTGGGGGAGTATAAATCCCTCAATGGACATGGTTGTGAGTATTGGGTCGATCACATTCAATGGGACGTCTGCGACTCAACAGATGCGATAAAGAATAAGAACCTATTGAAGCTTGTGGCGGCAGTAGAAGCCAGGGGAGAATACCTGGCGTATGACCAAATTGATGAATTGTACGCGAAGCTGCTAAATCTGGTGCGGGATGCTGCAATGGAACGTGATGTGCGGGCCAAGAAGAAGATCACCCGCGGGCAGTTTCGCGAATGGTTCGCAAGAGCCATAGAGAGTGCGAATCCACATTCCGCTGTAGGCGGCGCTAGAATGAAAGAGAAAATGGTTGCTGCGGGGATAGCTGGAGACCAAATCGCTACCGCCCTTGAGCTGAAACGTCGCTACCGCCTAGAAGTGCTTACGTCAAAGTACTTGAAGATGGACCAACGGAGGCTTATGGAGGGAGAGATCCAAGCCAAGCTTCAGCAGCTTAGAGCGATGCTCGATGCCGGAGAAATGGTTAGTGATGGTCTTGAGTTTCACTCCATATGCCTACAGGCTCTTGATTCGATTCGCGCGGGGCTAATAGCAAGTCCCATCCCCCCATTGGATCTCATGCAAGGCTATCTATACAATCTGACTGATCGGTGCTTGCACCGGTTCATGAGGGTGTCGGCATGAAATCGATCAAGAATATGGGGTATCTCCCAGCCGGAGAGTCACTTGTCGCAGATGAGCTCCTAGAGTTGCACGCGGCACGTTTGTTGTTGCTCTTTCGGTGCTGCGGTACAAAAAGCAGAAAAAGTGGGAGCCGCGGAATCAACGGACTTACGAAGATGGCGAAACTGGACTTCTTTGTACGTTACCCGCAGTTTTTCGCGGAAGTCTGCAAAAGGCTTGGGCGGAGGATTGATCGGCTCGTCAACACGACTGAATCGGCAATGGTCAGGTTCCACTATGGTCCCTGGGACAAGCGTTACTACCACGTTCTTGCATATTTGGAGGGAAGGAAGCTTCTAGTCGCAACTCGAATAGGGAGCGGCTACTACCTTGGTCTCACCGAAGCGGGCGAAGACCTGTCCAATAGGCTCCTGGAGAGCAGTGATTTTGACGAACTGCAGGAGCAGATGATTCAAGTTCGGAAAGTGCTCGGCGGCAAGAGCGGAAGCTTTCTGAAGAACCTAATCTACGAGACTTTTGAGGAACAAGTGGCCAAACGGCAACTCGGCGAGGTGATTCACTGATGGCAAATAGACTTGTCATAGAAAAGGCAACTCGCACGCAAGGCGGAACCTCAGAAGAGACGCTTGAGTTCGGTAAGGGAGTAAACGTCATTGTAGGGGCTCCAAATACTGGGAAGACCGCTTGGCTACGAATGATTAACTTCGTTCTCAGCAGCGATGACAAGGCCGAAGACGCCATGGGGAACGCGTTGGCGACCAAGTATGACTCGGTAGCTCTTGTCGTGAGAATGGATGATGCAAAATACCTCGTGGAGCGAAAGTGGAAGGAGGCTGGAGCAAGAACCAAGGTGTATGTGGATGAGCAGGTAATGTCATCGGATGAGTTTTGCCAATTCGTGATGGGAAAATTGAAGATTCCGATTCTACATTACCCCCAGGGAGATCCATTTGGGCGCCGAACGTGGCCAGAGCTGAGTTGGAGGAGCCTATTTAGGCATTTATATCGACGACAGCGCCTGTGGGGGGACTTTGCCGACCAGCAGCCCGAGAGTGAACAGCTCGCATGTATTCTGCAATTCGTTGGACTTGCCCAACATCTTTATTCGGAAGAGTACGAGAGCCTAGTACTAAAACAAAAGAGCATAATAGAGCTGACCGCCCGAAAGGATCAGTTCATTGACATGCTTCGTGAGGTGTCGAAGGACCTCTTGGATGAATCTACGCCAACTCTTGAGATGACACCCGAGTCCCTGTCAACTGCGGTCCAACAAGTTGAGAACGACATGGCTGAAGCCTCGACGCGTCGTAGTAAGGTCCTTCAGACGTTGGCGATAGACGCGAGTGCGAGGCTTGAAATAGAGCCTGTCATTTACGAAAAGGCTAGCGCCGAGCTCGCTCAGGTGAAGTCTCACTTAGCAGAACACTTACGGCGGTTGCACGATATAGAAGTTCGTCTAGCCGAAATTCGGCAGTACCAGGAGACCCTTCGGAATGAATTGGCCCGGCTTAAGCGTGCTCAGAGCGCTGGTAGCCTTCTATCAGAACTGAGGGTCACTCATTGCCCGGCCTGTGATCAGGAGATCCATCGGAGGGATTACGATTCCAGCACATGCTATGTGTGCGGCCAAGAAACTCAAAGAACAATCGGCGTTGAAGGGGAGAAGAGGCTTTCCTTTGAGGTTGAGCAACTCTCGGGTGAATTGAAAGAAGCCGACCAACTCATAGCCGCGCTAACGGCAGATCGGGGCATGACCGAAGTCGAAAGATTGAGAGCGCAAGAAAGCTCCAAACGACTCGAGGACATGCTACGACCTATTCAAATAGCGGCAGCTCAGATTTTTCCTGCAGAGGTGTCATTCCTTGATATGCATGTTGGGCAACTCCAAGAACGAGCGCGTCAATTGTCGCGCATACAAGCCGCTCTGATAAAACGAGAGAAAATCAATGAGCAAATAGTCGCAATCCAGGCGGAAATAGGATTCTTGGAGAGTTTAGTGGCGACACATGCCCGGAACCTTAACTTTGGACAGGCAAGCGATGCGCTTGAAGATGGCATGAACAACTATCTAGCTGCTATCAAAGGTGCAAATCCTCGAAGCTGGACGCTGGATTCTCCAGTAAGGTTCCACCTTCGCGAGCGCGGGTTTGGTGTCACCGTAGGCAATGAAGATTGGAAGTCCAAGCTGGGAGGGACACTGACTCTATATTTTGTTATCGCCTATCAGTACGCCTTAATGCAATTGCGGACGAGATCCGCCAGTAACTTCCCAGGCCTGCTTCTGCTAGACTTTCCCGCCCAGCTAGAGGATGGGACTTCGATCGCGGACAAAGAGAACTTTGTCCTCGAGCCTTTTCTCAAGCTCTGCAACGAAACACTGAACGGTGAGGCTCAAGTGATTGCGATGGGCAGCGCCTTTAAGGACTTGCCGGTGTCAAAACGAATCGAACTCACAAGAGTCTGGGAATAATTGAAGGTCCCCCCCAACTTTTATAGGCAGAGAAAATCAATTGGCCAGGAGAGCTGACCTTACCCCGGCTAAGGTGCCGCGCATTTCCTCTAGAAGTCACTGGCCGCTTCGCGAAGGGCGTCAGGTATCCCATCCCTATGGGATCATCTGACGGTTCCGCTTTTTTGGGTGATAGATCTCCGGAATGACTAGCTGCGAGATACGCGAAAACCCCACACTCGCGGAAGCGGGCGAAGCGGAAAGCCCGCAGGCGCCGAGTCAGGCTGAAAGCCACGCGAGCGAACGGCACTGCCCGCCGGAGAAGGCCGTTCGCCGAGGACTTGGAGCGAAGCACGCGACCAGCCCGAGGGGGGAGCGCGACGGGGCCTTCCGACAGCGAATGAGCGCCTGCGGGCGGGGCACGCTCAACACGGAAGTCAACGCCTTGCTTCGCCGATGGTACTGCCGCTTGACGGTGAGAGAGTAGGTCGTTGCCAGGCTTTTTTATTTGCCAAACCATTGTAATTCTCCAGCACCTGCTTCGTCTACATATGGAAAACGACAGAATTGGAACCTACCGTGCTATCACATGTCGCACTTCGCGGCACTGCCTGTCTCTTTCAGGAATGCAGTGAGACTGCGTCGTATTTCGTCTATGCTCTCATTCCACATTCTGAAAAGGATTCTGAACCTTAACTCCCTCGTACTCTGCGCCGTCACTCAGATCCTCGGAATACAACAGAGCCGCTTTGGCAAACCGGGCACTGGCTATGATCTGCGCATCCCAATAGGAAAGCTGGTAGCGTTCCTGAAGTCGGATGGCCTCCAGCACCGTGGCCTGGTCCACCGCCTGGACCCGGAACGTAGAGAACAGCACGATTTGTTCGCGGGCTGAATCGGGCGCGAGCGGGGTCTTCAGCTTGCGTGTCACGGTCACCCAGAACTCGGCAAGCACCTGGGTGGAAATGGACCCTGTGCCCGAAACAATCGCCTGGCGGATCAACTCACGGGCCTGGGCACGCTTCTCCGGGAAGCTGGTGTCGTTCGCGTACACCAGTGTGTTGGTATCGAAGAAGACCGGTTTATCGCTCATGTATCTCGTCCCGGCTCCACGAAACTCCGTGCGACGAGGCAGAGCTCTTTTCGAATAATCGATCCAGCTCGTCGGCAAGGAACTCTCTTCGGCTCCCCTCGCGACGGATGAGATCTGCAAGGAAGCTGCGGAAGAGATCGGAGATGTTGGTGTCCATGTCGATTGCGATTTTCCGCGCCTTTTTCAGGAGCTCCTCATCAATGCTCATGGTTACATTGGCCATACCTTGCCTCCCATGCCTTATTATGCGCTGCACATAATAAGTATAGTCTATCCTGATGCCGGAAGGAAGATGTGGGGAGCCCGAACTCCCCAGGGTCCTTCTCAGCCTTTGCGCCGAAAGGCACGCTCCCCTTTTCGGTTGCCGATCGAGCTTCTGCGGTATACTGTAGGGTCGCAAATGTCAGTCAAACCAACGGAAAAGGGACCGCAATTCGAATGTCAAAGTTGACACTAAGCCAGCTCTCCAACCTTCTCTTTCGCGCGTGTGATGATCTGCGCGGCAACATGGATGCTTCGGAGTACAAGGAATACATCTTCGGCATGCTCTTCCTGAAAAGGCTTTCCGACCTCTTCGATCAGGAGCAGGAGCAGCTCAAGAAGAAGCTTCACGCCAAAGGAATGGCGCCTGCCAGAATTGCCAAGCAGATCGAACAATCTGACATGTATACCTTCTTCGTCCCCGAGGATGCGCGCTGGGCCAAGATCAGACACGTCAAGACAAATGTCGGATCGAAGCTCAACAAAGCCCTCGAAGCTATCGAGGATGCCAACCCCGACACGCTGCAGGATGTGCTTAAGCACATCAATTTCAACAGGAAGATCGGCCAGAGGACCCTGGACGATGATACCTTGTCGAACTTCGTCCAGAACTTCGAAAAGATCCCCCTCAGGGACGAGAACTTCGAGTTCCCCGATCTGCTGGGAGCGGCATACGAATACCTCATCAAGTTCTTTGCAGATTCCGCAGGCAAAAAGGCGGGCGAATTCTACACACCCGCCGCCGTTGTTCGAACCATGGTGGAAATCGTCGAGCCGCAGCATGGCATGGGTATCTACGATCCCACATGCGGGTCCGGCGGCATGCTGATACAGAGCCGGGACTACATGATTGAGTGCGGCGGAGATCCACGAGATCTCTCGCTCTTCGGCCAGGACAGCATCGGAACAACGTGGTCCATCTGCAAAATGAACATGCTCCTGCATGGGATCAATGACGCCGATGTCAGGCAGGAGGACACGCTTCGCAAGCCACAGCACAAGGATGGCAAAGGCGAGCTTCTCCGATACGACAGGGTTCTGGCCAATCCGCCTTTCAGCCAGAATTACATCAGGAAAGACATCGAGTATTCGGGGCGATTTGCGGTATGGATGCCGGAGAAGGGCAAGAAGGCCGACCTCATGTTCGTCCAGCACATGCTGGCTGTCCTGAAATCAGATGGACGTATGGCCACCGTCATGCCGCACGGTGTTCTTTTCCGCGGAGGTGAAGAACGGGAAGCCCGGCGGCACTTCATAAAGCAGGGCTGGCTTGAGGCCGTGATTGGCCTGCCCGCTGGCTTGTTCTATGGTACGGGCATCCCGGCCTGTATCCTGGTGATGAACAAGAAGGACGCATCGACGCGCAAGCACATAGTGTTCATCAATGCGGACCGGGATTATGGAGAGGATAAAGCACAGAACTTCCTGCGAGCGGAGGATATCTCTCGCATCGTTCATGCCTACCGTACCCTCGCGGGTGGGAAATCTGATGAAATACCGGGATACGCGCGTCGCGTCCATGTGGCGGACATCGAGGCGGATTTCAACTGCAACATTCGGCGGTACGTGGACAACGCACCTCCACCGGAACCGCATGATGTTCGCGCCCACCTCCATGGTGGAGTGCCGAAGACTGAAGTCGATTCTCTCGATCACTTCTGGAGCAACTATCCCGATCTGCAACGGCGATGTTTCGGTGACCGCAAGGGTACGACCACCTACCTCGACTTTTCTCCCGAGGTGACTGATCGTCGGGCGCTTGCCTTGATTGTCAGCGATGATACAAGCGTCGCTGCTGCCCATGCCGGCTTCGTTACAACGCTCGATACGTGGTGGAGGAAACATCTGCCGGAGATCGAGGCCCTTGCGCCGGTGAATAGCAGGAAGGGCAATGTCTATGCGCTAAGGCGCGACCTGATCGCTTCCATCGACAAGGCGTTTCAGAACACCACGCTTCTCACCGCGCATCAGATTCGCGGAGCTTTTGCGCGCTATATGGACGAGCTCAAGGCGGACTTGAAGTCCATCGCGGCAAGCGGGTGGGGACCCGAGCTGATACCCGACAGCATTATTATTGAAAGCCAATTCCCCGAGGTCCTTGCCGACATGGAAGCAAAGCGCACACGACTTGCTGAGCTAAGCTCCCTTTTCAGCGCGGCAGATGAGGAGGACTACGAGGACAGCGATGACATTGGCGTCCTTCCCAGCGACGAGGTCAGGGAGCTCAAGTCCAAGCTCAAGGAGCTCAGGGGTGAAATGAGGATCGCCAAGCGCGACCCTGCTAAGGGCGACTGGCACATGCTCGAAGCGGAGGCCGATGCAGTTGAGGCAAAGCTTGCCCGCCACAAGGCGCTGGAAGACGAAGCCAGGCAGCTCAAGGCCGAGCTGCGTGCAACGGAGAAGAAGGAGGATGATCTCGTTGCCGCCGCTCGGGAGAAAATCGGCAAGGATGATGCCCGTGCCATCATTGTCGAACGAATGCACCAGCTCCTGGTGCAGACCTACCAGTCATATCTCAGGGCGGACCAGCGTGCGTGCATCGCCGCTCTGGAAAACCTGTACTCGAAGTATGCGGTGACCGCTGAAGAGATCGAGAAGAAGCGCGAAGTGGCGGCAGCCAAGCTAAAGGGGTTTCTCAGGGAGCTGGGGTATGAGTGACTACAAACGAGTACACTGGACTCCTACAACAATCGGGGAGATAACGAGACAGCTATCGAGCGGGGGAACGCCATCGACCGAAGTGCAGTCGTTTTGGACAGGTTCCATTCCTTGGATCACGGGAGCGGACTTTATGGAATCTGGAATCGGTGAGTTTCGTCGCTTTGTATCCGATAGCGCGGTTCAGCAGACGGCTACAAACGTCGTACGACAGGGAGAGCTTCTTGTTGTCACGCGTACAGGAGTCGGTAAACTAGCGATCGCGCCATGTGACATCGCCATTAGCCAAGACATCACCGGGCTCTATCCCGACCGCGATAGGGTTGATGTAAGATTTCTCTTCCATCGAATGAAACTTGGAGTCGAGGCCCTCAAGAGACTGAATCAAGGAACAAGCATCAACGGAATAGTCCGCGACGATCTGCTGTCCTATCGATTCAATCTTCCGCCGATGCATGAGCAGCAATTCATCGCTGAAGTCCTTTCGACTCTAGACGAAACCATCCAGCAGACGAAAGCGTTGATAGCAAAGATGCAGCGAGTCAAGGCGGGAATGATGCATGACCTTTTCACTCGGGGGATCCTGCCGAATGGCGAGATGCGCCGCCCGCGCGAAGAGGCTCCCCAGCTCTACAAGGAGTCATCGCTCGGGTGGATTCCGAAGGAATGGGAGGTACGACGTCTCGAACAAGTCGCCGAAGTCAACAGAGGGAAATTTAGCATTCGTCCCAGAAATGACCCACGATACTATGGTGGAGAGTTCCCGTTTATCCAGACTGGAGATGTAGCCATCGCGTCAGGTCGAATCGTCTCAGCGTATACGCAGACTTTGAATCTCCTAGGCCTATCCGTTAGCCGCTTGTTTCCAGTCGGCACAATAATGGTAACCATTGCTGCCAACATTGCAGACACTTGCATCCTGGGGATTCCTATGTGCGCTCCAGATAGCCTTGTTGGTGTTGTCCCGAAGCAGGATGCAACCAGGAGATTCATAGAACTATGTATTCGCCGGCGAAAACGCTGGCTTGAGAATGGAGCGCCTCAAACAGCGCAGAAGAACATTAACCTAGAGGACCTTAGGCCGCTGTGTATCCAGTATCCGCAGGAGGAAGAGCAAAGCCAAATCTCTGAACGATATGAAGCAATTGACAGACAAATAGGTGAGTACGAACGCGTCCTAAGAAAACTTGAAATGACGAAATCCGGCCTTATGCATGACCTCCTCACCGGCCGCGTTCGCATCCCCGAATCGATGCTGACGAGGGCGGCCGCTACGACCTGAAGTCTCTGAGCGTACGGCGCTTCGACGGCCTGCCATGAATTTCCCTCTTGCGCTGCTCGATTTTCATGGTATGCTATATGTCGATGGTCGAGCGCAGCCAACTGCTTGCCACGCTGAAGAAAGCCCTCGCGCGTAGTCGGGTAGTGGTCCTGACAGGGCCGCGCCAATGCGGGAAAACCACGCTTGCGCGCCAACTACTTAGCGAGACGTCGATCAACTATTTTGATCTTGAGGAGCCGGCGGATCTCGAACGACTGTGCGAGCCAATGACGGCGCTCACGGCGTTGAAGGGCCTGGTCGTGATAGACGAAGTGCAGCGCCGGCCAGAACTCTTCCCTATCCTTCGAGTGCTGGCGGACCGACGGGACACGTCGGCCAGGTTCCTGATCCTCGGAAGCGCCTCCGGTGACCTCTCACGCCAGACGTCGGAAAGTCTTGCGGGGAGGATGGAGGTCGTGGCCATTGGCGGCTTTTCCTTGCAGGAGCTGAGTGTCAACGCAGAGGATAGGCTGTGGCTTCGGGGAGGGCTGCCCGTTTCCTATCTGGCCAGAAACGATCCCGATAGTAAGGCATGGCGCAAGAACTTCATCCAGTCGCTTCTGGAGCGAGACTTCCCGCAGTGGGGAGTCCGCGTGCCCGCGGTTGCCCTGTTGCGGTTCTGGACAATGCTGGCACACTATCACGGCCAGACTTGGAACGCCGCGGAACCTGCCAGAGCCCTGGGCGTTAGCGAGTCCACTGCGCGCCGTCACCTTGACCTGTTGACGGACGCCTTTGTCATTCGGCAGCTTCATTCCTACCATGCGAATATCAGCAAGCGCCAGGTGAAGGCGCCCAAGGTGTATGTCCGGGACACAGGGCTCCTGCACCAGCTCCTGGGAATCGCCACCCAGAAGGAGCTTCTCAGCCATCCAAAGGTAGGAGCATCCTGGGAAGGGTTTGTCATCGAGCAGGTCATGGTCTCCCAGCCATACGATGAGGCGTTCTTCTGGTCCACGCATCAGGGAGCGGAAATCGACCTGATCCTCCGCAGGGGACAAAAGCTGCTTGGTGTGGAATGCAAGCGCACAGATGCACCTCGCATGACGTCGTCAATTCGAATCGCTATGGAGGATGTGGGACTGGCTCAAGTGGCTGTTCTCTACCCGGGGACAAAGCGATACGCTATTGCTGATGGGGTGGAGGCGGTGCCCGTGCAGACCCTGGGAAAGATGAAGTCGTTGTTCGAAGGAAACAAGTCGTGAGTGAATACCTGTACGTCGAAAAACCCTTCCTCGACCAGCTTGGAGGCCTGGGGTGGAAAGTCATCGACCAGGGCCAGGGGATCATTCCCTCGGAGCCTGCGGCGAGTCTCCGCTCCAACTTCAGGGAATGCATCCTGCCTGAGGTATTCCGCAGCGCCGTGCGGTCCATCAATCTGACGGAAGACGGCAAGCCTTGGCTTACGGAAAAACAACTCGATGATCTGTGGGACCAGATCCTTCGACAGCCCCACCACCGGCTGCTGGAGGCAAATGAGGCGGTGCAGGGCCTTTTTTTCAAGGCGCAGGTCGATGTCAACGAGATCACGCGCGAATCGGATCCTGTGGTCAGCCTTATCGACTTTGTTCATGCTGAACGCAACCAGTTTCACGCCATCAACCAGTTCCGCGTGGACACCCCGGGATGCGTGAAGGCTTTCATCACTCCTGACATCGTTCTGTTCGTGAACGGCATGCCCCTTGTCGTGGTTGAAGCCAAGATAGCCGACCAGAGCATGGCAAATCCCATGTTTGCCGCGTTCGAGCAGCTCACCCGGTATCGAGATGAACGGGAGGACACGCATCGGGCGGGCCTGCGGGAAGGAGAGCCCCGGCTGTTTTACACCAATGTCCTCCTTGTTCGGACCTGCGGAGAAAAGGCTGAGTTCGGCACCATCTCCGCGGGGCATGAGCACTACTCTTCATGGAAGGACACCGGGCTGGAGAGCAATCGCAGCTATGTGCCGCCGCTTGGCGTCGAGCGTGAGCAGGAGAGGCTGATCCAGGGACTTCTGGACCCTGAAACGCTCCTGAACGTGCTCCGCACCAGCACCGTTTTCATGGACACGGATTCGGGGAGGCGGATCAAGGTGGTCTGCCGCTATCAGCAGTATCGAGCGGCGCGCAAGATCATCCAGCGGCTGCGGGAGGGCAAGACTCCCCAATCGCGCTCTGGAGTGGTGTGGCACACGCAGGGTTCGGGCAAATCCCTGACCATGGTCTTTGTGGCGCGCATGATGAGGGCATCGGCGGACCTGCAGGATTTCAAGATCCTCCTGGTCAACGACCGAATCGACCTGGAGAAGCAACTCTCTAGAACGGCCCGCCTCATTGGCGGCAAGATCAATGTCATCGAATCCACCACGGCGCTTCGTAAGCATCTTTCCACCGGCGCCTCCGACGTGAGCATGGTGATGATCCACAAGTTCATGGAGCGAGCGGAGCCCTTGCCTGATTCTCTTGCCCGCGCGCTCTCCTCGGGTTCGAAGAAGAAGCGCGCGCTGCCGACGGGAAAAACCTTCGGAGTGATCAACCCGTCGGACAGGATCATCCTCATGATCGACGAAGCCCATCGCACGCAGAGCTCGGACCTTGGAGACAACCTGATCGAGGCATTTCCGAATGCGACGCGCATTGCCTTCACGGGCACTCCGCTCGTCACGGAGCAGCATGGTGACAAGCGCACGGTAAAGCGCTTCGGCGATTACATCGATACGTACAAGCTGATGGACTCGGTGCATGACGGCACAACACTGCAGATCCTCTATGAAGGCCGAACGGCCGACACGGCGCTCAAGGACCGGCACGGATTCGATTCGGGCTTCGAAGATCTATTCAAAGACCGTACGGATGAAGAGCTGCAGGCGATAAGAAAGAAGTACGGGGCGACGAGCGACATCCTGGAGGCGGAAAACCGGATTGCCGCCATCGCCCGCGATCTCGTGAATCACTACATTGACAATGTGCTTCCCGAGGGGTTCAAGGCTCAGGTGGTATGCCACTCCAAGCTGGCTGCCGTTCGTTACCAGAAGGCCATACGGCAGGCGCTGCGGGAGCGCATGGACCGAGAGAAGGCCAGGGGCCAGTCCGATCCGGAGATGATAAGAAGCATCGAGTTCCTGAAGGCCGTTGTGGTCATCTCCGCCGAGCCGACGAACGAGCCTGCGTCGTTCATCGCTGTCCGAACGGAGGCCAGGCATTTGAATGCCGTCGAGAACTTCTGCAGGCCATTCAACATGGTAGACCCGGACAAGACGCTCACCGGCATTGCCTTCCTGGTGGTTTGTGACATGCTGCTCACGGGATTTGATGCGCCGGTGGAGCAGGTAATGTACATCGACAAGAAGCTCCAGGAGCACAACCTCCTGCAGGCAATCGCACGGGTCAACCGTGTGGCGGAGGGCAAGGAGCGGGGTTTCATCGTGGACTACATCGGGCTTGCCAACCATCTCACGCGCGCGCTGTCAATTTACGCCCAGGAGGATGCGGCCGACATCAGTGAGGGCCTTAAGAGCATTCAGAGCGAATTGCCCATCCTCGAAGAACGCTACCAGCGGCTTTTGCAGCACTTCAGGTCCGCGGGGGTCGAACGGATCGCGGGCTTCGTCACAGGCAAGCTCTCAGGAGCCGCTGAGGATATAGTTGTAGTGCAGGCAGCCCTTGCGGTGCTGAAGAATGTCAGGCAGCGGGCGGATTTCGAGGTCTTCTTCAAGAAGTTCCTTCTGAGCTTGAATCTCATCCTTCCTGATGCGGCAGGCCATGCCTACCGGGGTCCGGCGGCGCGCTTCGGATATCTCCTGCAGATGGCGAAGGAGCGCTACAAGGACGAATCGATGGATTTCGGCGATGCCGGCAAGAAAGTGAAGGCACTGATCAACGAGCACCTCATCAGCCTGGGCATCGATCCGAAAATTCCTCCTATCGAGCTTCTCTCCGACGATTTCGTTGCCAATGTGCAGAAGCACGCGCTGGGGAGCGCCGAGGCCAAGGCGAGCGAGATGGAACACGCCGTCCGCAAGCATTGCACCATCCACTTCGATGAGGACCCCGCCTTCTACAAGCGTCTCAGCGAGAAGCTGGAAAAACTCATTCAGGATCACCACGACAACTGGGAAGTGCTGGCCGAAGGCTATGAGCAGCTCCGCAAGGAAGCGCTGCAGGGCCGAATAGAGACCGTCGAGGGTCTCACCAGGGAAGCCACTACCTTCTACGACTACGTCCTTGAGCTGGCCTATGACGGCGGGCCGGTTCCATCAGAAGCGCAAGCGCCATTGAAAAGGCTGATGTCATTGATAGTGTGTCTCATGCAGGACACAATTGGTGTTCTGGACTTCTGGAAGAAGCCCGTTGAGGTGAAGCGGCTCCGCGGAGATATCGACACAGAGATCCTGCTCGCTGACATTCCCGCGTTGAATGCCAGGCATGAACGGATAGCCGTAGAGATGGTGAGGCTCGCGGAGAAGCGGAACGAGGAGCTGTTGAAGTGAAGGACGGGGAGACGAACCAGGTCAACTACGAGGTGATCCGCAGCAGTCGTTCCACGGCGGACATCATCATAGAGCGGGATGGCAGCGTGCTTGTACGCGCGCCAGAATGGGCAGATGACAAGCTGATAGATTCCATCGTCCGGTCAAAGCAGTTCTGGATCTTCCAGAGCCTTGCCGAATGGCAAGACGTGAACGCCACCCGAGTGCTCCGCGAGTACAAGAACGGTGAGGGCTTTCTCTACCTGGGACGGGCTTACCGGCTTCTGCTGGTAGGGGAGCAGGCAGAGCCGCTTCGGCTGGAGAATGAACGCTTCATCCTCCGACGGGCCCTGGTAGAGCACGGTGAGATTGAAGCGGCAAAAGAGGCGTTTCGGAACTACTACATCTCTCGAGGTCTCGAACATATTCGAGGCCGGGTGAGCTACTATGCGCCTAAGGTAGGCGTGATGCCGTCCGCCGTTGAAGTCAGGGAATTGGGAAACCGCTGGGCCTCATGCTCTCCCACGGGCGCCCTTGCCTTCCATTGGAAGTGCATGATGGCGCCGACCACCATCATTGACTACATCGTCGTCCATGAATTGTGTCACTTCCGTCATCTGGACCACACAGACGCGTTCTGGAATGAGGTGGACAAGATAGTTTCGGACTATCAGGGCCGCAAGGAGTGGCTGCGCAAGAACGGCGCCGGCCTGGACGTGTGAGGGTGACAGCCTCGAGATGGGCGACGCCTTCATCAGGCTGACATCAGCCAAAACAGGACGCGTGAGCGGGCGGAGGGGCGCGAAGCGGTCCGAGCGAAGCGAGGACGGAACCCCCGAAGCACGCGACCCGCCCGAGGGCCTATTCTGATGATGCCACCTGAAAGCAAAAGAACGCCCTCGGGCGGGGCACGCCCAACACGGAAGTCAACGCCTTGCTTCGCCGATGGTACTGCCGCTTGACCGCTCTCGCTGTTTGCTCCGCAAACAGCTGCCGCGCAAGGGGTGGGAGAGTAGGTC
>Ga0187870_1002576_pt1 | contig 14898 bp, 12 predicted proteins | sample June2016WEW_13_1_3_FD_132974 | JGI IMG/M metagenome (GOLD analysis project Ga0187870, IMG submission 132974) | Peatland microbial communities from SPRUCE experiment site at the Marcell Experimental Forest, Minnesota, USA - June2016WEW_13_150 | ecosystem: Environmental > Terrestrial > Soil >... | reverse complement strand
GGGTGGTGACTCTTCCGGAGGCCAACATCGACGCTGCCACCGGGGTGAGCGGAAGCAGCCCGGCCTTTTTGGCGGTCATCCTGGAGGCTCTGGCTGACAGCGGTGTGCTGCTGGGGCTGCCGCGACAGGTGGCGCTGGAGCTGGCAAGCCAGGCCATGCTGGGCACAGCCAAGCTGGTCCAGGACACCGGACTGCATCCGGCTATCTTGAAGGACCGGGTGAGTTCACCGGCCGGTACTACCATTACCGGGTTGCAGGTTCTGGAGAAGCACGGAGTCAGGGGCATCCTGATCGGCGCCGTGGAGGCAGCGGCCAAAAGGGCGGCGGAACTCTCGAGGTTCGAGGTTTGAGGTTCGAAGGGGAAGGCTGATCGAACATCGAAGATATCGAACATCGAACGTTGGAGGCTCCAATATCGAGTAGGCTGCGGCAGGCTTCATTTTAGGAAGAAGCTGAGTGCTCTCATTATGTGATATCTTACAGTGGCGGTGATTATGCTGAGATGTTGAATATCTCTCATTATGTGATATCCGTTGTCTCCATAGTTTTCGAGATCTACATCTGGCTGATCGTGGCCAGGGTAATTCTTTCATATATTCGCATCCGCACATACCATCCGGTGCTGCGGTTCATCTACGAGGTAACCGAACCGGTGCTGGGTTTTTTTCGCCGCCTCCTGCCGCGGACCGGGGCCTACGATTTTTCGCCTATTTTGGCTTTCTTCTTTGTTTGGGTGGTTGAGCAACTGGTGATCGCCCTGTTGACATTTCTTTTTGCGGTAGTCAGGTAACTGACGTGTCCTGGATCAGCGCCATTCCCGACGGTATCAGAATTCAGGTAAAAGTACAACCGCGGGCGGCCAGAAACGAGGTGGCCGGCGTTGCCGGCGACTGTCTCCGGGTGAGACTGACAGCCCCTCCTGTAGAGGGAGAGGCGAACAAGTTATTGCAGAAGTATCTGAGTGAGGTTTTCCACTGCAGTCCCGGGAGCATACGCATCATCCGGGGGTCGACAGGACGCCTCAAGCTGTTGGAGATCACGGGGATCGGAGAGGCGGATGCCTTGAAATTGGTTGGCGGGAGGCCGTAGATCGTGAACAGACTCAGGTTGGCGATAGGGATTGTCCTTCTGTTGACTTTGACGATAGCAGCGGCCGGATGTGCCAAAAAGAAGGCGGCGCCTGTCCCTGTCCCCCAACCCCAGCCGGTGAAGATGTTCAAGGTGGCTTTTGTCTACACCGGCACGGTGAACGATAAGGGCTGGACCCAGGCCCAGGATCAGGGGCGGCAGTATCTTGAAAAGCTCTTGCCTGGCGTGGAAACCAGTTACGTGGAAGCGGTAAACCCGGGCGACGACGCCGAGTTGATGCTGGCGGAGCTTGCCGAGAAGGGCAACAGGGTGATCTTTGCCACGGACAGCAGTTACTCGGATGTGGCGCTCAAGGTCGCCAAGCGGTATCCGAAGACGGTGTTCATGGTCTGTTCGGGCGCCAAGACGGCGCCCAATGTGGGGGTCTATGCCGGGCGGATGTACCAGCCCCGCTATCTGGCCGGCCTGGTGGCGGGCAAGATGACCGGACATGGTCTGATCGGCTACGTGGCAGCGGATCCGGGCGCTGAGGAGATCCGGGACATTGACGCCTTCGCCCTGGGTGTGCAGAAGGTAAACCCCAAGGCTAAGGTGCAGGTGGTTTGGACGCACAGCCGCCTTGAGCCGCAGTTCGAGAAGGATGCCGTGACCAGCCTGATCAAGGACGGGGCGGACATCATCGTGCAGCAGCGGGACGACCCCACGATGCGCCCGCCGGCGTCCGAGAGAACCATCCATTTTATCGGGTCCGACGGCGATCTGTCGAAACCGGCGCCGATAGATGACCTGGTGTGTACCGGGTGGGATTGGGGACCGATCTTTGCGGCGACGGTCAAGGCGGTACAGGATGGAACCTGGAGCAGCGGCCAGGTCTGGGGGGGCATGTCCGACCGCACGGTTGATCTGGCGCCCCTCAATCCGATAGTGCCGGAAAACGTCGTGACGCTGGTGGAAAGCCAGAAAAAACAACTGTTGCTGGGTAAAAAAGATATCTTTACCGGTCCGCTCAAGGACCAGCGCGGCGTGGTCAGGCTGAAGGCCGGCCAACGGCTCACCGACAGCCAATTGCTGAGCATGAACTGGTTCGTCGCCGGTGTCAAAACCCCACCGGCCACGCCTGCCACGGACAAGTCAAAGCCCTAGACTTGCCGTCTGTCGTTGGAGCACGACATTGTGAAGAGCCGATCGTCACGGTTTGGATGTTGCCCCGGGTAGCTTTTTGGTTTACAATTTATCACAGATGACTACCCGCTCTAATACCCCCGCTTCTCTGAAGCGGTGGGATAAGAGCGGCTACATCACTGTATTAACGAGTTACCCGATGGCTAACCGCCACTAGACTCCCACTGAAGTGGGAGCTAAGTGGCGCTAAGCCTCTGGATCAGTGCAACTATGGCTTCCGCCTTCGCGGGGTACCCGACCCAGAGGGTACCCCGGCCGGCTCGGCACAAGCCAAGTTTTACTGATAAGCTTCAGTGGGGGGAAGGCAATCCCCCACTGAAGCCAAGAACTTGTTGAACCGATGATAAGGGGACTGAGGGTGGTACCGCGGGAACGTCTCGCCCCTGAAGGTTGAGAGGTTCCCTTTATTTTTGCATCGAACGAGGTGGCATCATGGAGTATAAAGATACTTTAAACCTGCCGCACACAGATTTCCCCATGAAGGCGAACCTGCCCCAGCGGGAGCCGGAGATGCTGCGCCGGTGGGAGGAGATGGACATCTACCGGAAGGCGCAGCAGCAAGCTAAGGGTAGGCCGCAGTTCATCCTGCACGACGGCCCGCCCTATGCCAACGGGGATATTCATATGGGCACGACCATGAATAAGATCCTGAAGGACATCGTGGTCAGGTACCGGAGCCTGGCCGGCTACGATGCCCCTTACGTTCCGGGCTGGGACACCCATGGCCTGCCCATCGAACAGCAGGCAATCAAGGCCCTGAAAGTGGACCGCCACCAGGTAGATGTGCTGGAGTTCCGGCGCATGTGCAGGGAGTATGCCCTGAAGTACGTGAACATCCAGCGTGAGGAGTTCAGGCGGCTGGGCGTCCGGGGGGACTGGGACCACCCCTACCTGACCCTGGAGCCGGCTTACGAAGCGGTACAGATCGGCATCTTCGGCGAGATGGCCAGGCGCGGCTTCATCTACAAGGGTCTGAAGCCGGTCTACTGGTGCGCGGACTGCGAGACCGCCCTGGCCGAGGCGGAGGTGGAATACCTCGAAAAGGAGTCACCGTCAATCTACGCGTTGTTTACTGTTAAGGATAGCCGGGGAGTATTCCCGGTGGATGACCGCACCTTTATCCTGATCTGGACCACCACGCCCTGGACGCTGCCCGGCAACACCGCTATCAGCCTGCACCCGGACTTTGACTACACCCTCGTCGACGTGGACGGGGATAAGCTGCTGGTGGCCGAGCCGCTGCTGTCCGGGGTGCTGTCCCTGCGCGGCAGGAAGGAGGCCGCCCGGATGGGTACCTGGAAGGGCGTCCGGCTGGAAGGGATCCGCTGCGCCCATCCCTTTTATGACCGGGATTCGGTGGTGGTGCTCGGGGAGCACGTCACCCTGGAGCAGGGCACCGGAGCGGTGCACACGGCGCCAGCTCACGGCATGGAGGACTTCGAGGTCTGCCAGGCCTATCAGATCCCGGTGGTCTCCCTGGTGGATGGCAGGGGCCGGTTTGTGCCGGAGGCCGGCCTGTTTGCGGGGCAGCGGATCTGGGATGCCAACCGGAGCGTGATCGATGAACTGAATCACAGGGGTCTGCTGTACCATCAGGATAACATCACCCACCAGTATCCTCACTGCTGGCGGTGCAAGAGGCCGCTGCTGTTCAGGGCGACAGAGCAGTGGTTCGCCTCGGTGGATGGATTCCGGAACGAGGCGCTGCGGGCGATAGATCAGGTGAAATGGATCCCGGAGTGGGGCAGGGAGCGCATCTACAATATGGTGGCGGAGCGCGGCGACTGGTGTGTATCCCGCCAGCGGGTGTGGGGCGTACCAATCCCGATCTTTTACTGCAACAAGTGCGGCAGGACCATCATCAACGAGGAGACCATCGCCCGGCTGCAAGACCTCTTCCGCAGCCACGGCTCGGATATCTGGTTCGAGAGGCCGGTTGCGGACCTGCTGCCCCCCGGGTTTGCCTGCCCTGACTGTCAGGGACGGGATTTCCGCAAGGAGAGCGACATCATGGATGTCTGGTTCGACTCCGGCTCCAGCCACGCCGCGGTCCTGGAGCAGCGGGACGGCCTGAGATGGCCGGCCGACCTCTACCTGGAGGGCAGCGACCAGCACCGGGGCTGGTTCAACTCCTCCCTGTGCACCTCTGTGGCCACCCGGGGCGTCGCTCCCTACAAGGCGGTGCTGACCCACGGCTTTGTGATCGATGAAGAGGGGCGGAAGATGTCCAAGTCCCTGGGGAATGTCATCGATCCCCAGGACCTGATCAGGCAGTTTGGCGCCGATGTGCTGCGGCTGTGGGTCGCCTCCTCGGATTACCGCAGCGACGTGGCCGTTTCCAAGGTGATCATGAACCAGTTGGCCGAGGCCTACCGGAAGATCCGCAATACCTTCCGCTTCCTGCTGGGGAACCTGTACGATTTCGACCCCGGCCGCGATGCAATCCCCCACCAGGACTTGAACCCACTGGACCGGTGGGCGCTGATGAGGCTGCACCAACTGATCCAGCGGGTGACCGCGGCCTACGACGACTACGAGTTCCACGTGGTCTTCCACGCTGTTTCCAACTTCTGCGTGGTCGACATGAGTTCTTTCTACCTCGATGTGACCAAAGATGCCCTTTACTGCTCCGGCGCCGGTTCCAGGGAGCGGCGGAGCATTCAGACCGTGTTCTTCGAGGTGGCCGGCGTCCTCGCCCGGATGCTGGCCCCGGTGCTGAGCTTCACCACCGAGGAGGTCTGGGGGTATCTGCCCGGCGCCAGGGAGCAGTGTCCGAGCGTTCACCTGGCCGCCTGGCCGAAGGTGGAGCGCGCTAACTTGGACCAGGCCCTGGAGGCCAGGTGGAGCCGCATCCTGGAGGTGCGCGAGGAGATCACGAGAGCGCTGGAAGAGGCCCGGAAGCAGAAGCTGATCGGCGCCTCCACCGAGGCGGAGGTGGCCCTGTACCCGGAGAACGAGGAGTCTGCCCGGTTGTTGAAGGAGATCGAGCCGGAACTGAAGCAGTTGCTGATCGTCTCCGGGGTCAAGGTGCATGAGACCTGGGAGGCGGCGCCGGTCGGGGCAGTGGCTGACAGGGGCGCCAGCCTGCAGATCTTCGTGCAGCAGGCCACCGGCCAGAAATGCACTCGCTGCTGGCTCCACGATCATTCAGTCGGCCAGTTTTCCGATCATCCCCTCCTGTGCCGGCGCTGCCGCGAAGTCGTCATCGATCATTGAAAATTGCCGTTTTGGGAAGAATTAATCCAGGGGTATTTTTCGTGCAGGACGTCGGGCAGGGGCTCATCAAATCCTTGAAGGAGCGGATTGAGCAACTCTCGCTCAATCTGGAGCGAATGAAATTGGCGGAGTATGTCGAGCTGCTGAACAGGCCATGGCGGCTGTTCTACATCAACTTCATGTCGGGGCTGGCCCGTGGCCTGGGGATTGCGGTCGGTTTCACCGTGCTCAGCGCGGTGGTCCTGATCGTGCTGCAGCGGTTGATGGTGCTGAATCTGCCGGGCGTGAGCAGCTTCATCGCCGAGATCGTGCACCTGGTGCAACTACAGCTCAAGGTACGCGGCATATAACAAAGTAATGAGTAATGAGTAATGAGTAATGAGTAATGAGTAATGAGTCTAAAAACCCTTATGAGCTTGCGTTCGAACGCAATAATGTAAATCGCTCACAAGCTTTGACAGACTTTAGCAAACGTTGGCACGTTTCTACCTTGAAATCTAGGGCATGGAGCGAACCTACAGAAGAAAAGAAGCGTGATTATACTCATCACTCAGCACCCATCACTCATCACTTCAAAATTGGAGGCTCTAATTTTGAACCAGGATCGGCTGCAATATTACCGTCAACGCTTGGAGGAAGAGCGTGCCCAGGAGCGAGAGATGCTGGGACGCCTCGAGGAAGGGCTGCAGGGAATGGGCCAGCGGGATGCCCTGGCCGAATTGTCGGTCTGTGACAACCATCCGGCGGATATCGGGACGGAAACCTTCGAGCGCAGCAAGGACATCGGCCTCCGGGACCGGGGGCAGGTGCTGCTGGCCAAGATCGACGAGGCCCTGGCCCGGGTTGCCGGGGGCACTTACGGGCTGTGCCAGCATTGCGGGGCATTGATCCCCGAGGAGAGGCTGGAGGCGGCGCCTGCGTCCGTGCTCTGCGTTGGCTGCCAGGAGGCAGAAGACGCCCGGGACAAGGACAGAATACGCCCGGTGGAGGAACAGGTTATCTCCATGCCGTTCGGAGGGATTCCGGGGGAGGATGACTCTACAGGCAACGAGTACGACGGAGAGGATAGCTGGGGGGATGTCGCCAGGTACGGCACCTCGTCGGATACCGTGCGCCATAGTGAGGATCAGCATCTTCATGATGCTGACGGTGATGTGGAGAAGATACCGTACCGGCGCGACCGGGACGGGGTGTTATACCAGGAGTAACAGAAGTCTGAGCAAGAGGTCGGATGTCGGAAAAGACTTAAAAGCGTTAAATGAAAGCATGCAAGTCTTTCATCAGGCATAGGTCTGAGGCCGGGCGCCAGCGTGGTGGGCGCGTCAGAAGTCAAAAAAGGCTCAAGAACAATAATAGAAATCATGTAAATCTTTCATTTGACATCTGACTTCCGGCATCTGACCTCCGATTTGTCCGTCCGGAGGGCCAGTTTGATCTGGTGTGATCATGAGATTAGGATATTTTGCCGATAGTTACAGGCCATATGTCAGCGGCGTGGTGCAGTCGATAGATACTTTCTCCCGCGAGCTCCGGCGCCGCGGGCATTTTATTGAGGTTTTCGCTCCCCGCTACCCCAAGTGCAACGACTCGGACGACCCTGAGGTGTACCGCTATCCCTCGTTCCACACGCCTTTCTACCCGGAATTCTACATCGGCATACCCCTATCCTGGGGGGCCAAGAAATTCGTGAGCGACCTGCATCTCGACCTGGTTCACGTTCATTCCCCCTTTTCCCTGGGGCACGTGGGCGCCTCCATGGCGCGGCGCCTGGGGCTGCCCCTGGTCTTCACCTACCATACCCTGTATGATCAGTACGTGCATTATTTTCCGTTTGCCAGGCGCCTGGCCCAAAAGACGGTGGTTTCCATCGCCAGTCAGTTTTGCAATCGCTGTGACCTGGTGGTCACCCCCACCGGGGTGATCGAAAAGCTCTTGCGGGGCTACGGTGTCAAGGTTCCGATCGTTTCCATCCCCACCGGCATCGACACCGGGCTGTTTGAAGAAGGCGACCGGCATTTTCTCCGCAACTGGTTGGGAATTGCGCCGGAGGAGAAGATCATGCTGTTCGTGGGCCGGCTCAGCAAGGAGAAGAACCTGGACTCCCTGTTCAGGGTCTTCGGCAGGGTGCTGCGGGACGACCGGGGCGTGACCCTGGTGCTGTCGGGAAGCGGGCCCGAGGAGGAAGACCTGCGCCAACTGGCGGTGGAAATGGGGATCGCTGACAAGCTGGTGTTCACCGGACGCCTGTCCCATGAGGAGGTGGCCGGCGCTTACAAAAGCGCGGACATCTTCGTGTTCCCCTCTGTTACCGAAACCCAGGGCCTGGTGCTGGCGGAGGCGATGGCCGCCGGCCTGGCCGTGGTGGCCCTGTCCGCCTTCGGGTCGGTGGCGATCGTCAATGACGGTGTCACCGGCTATCTCTGTGATAGCGAGGAGGCGTTCGCGGAACGCATCTACGAGCTGCTGCAGGACCAGGCGCTCCGCCGGCGCATGGGGGAGGCCGCTATCGCCAGGGCGCAGGGCATGACGGCGGAGAAGATGGCCATCCGGTTGGAAAGGGCGTATCAGGCATTGATCGCTAAGGATCGGGAGGCCCTGGAGCAACTGGCCGGAGAGGAAATCTAAGGGGGTAACCTTTTTTGGGGCTGTACTTTTTAGTGTCGCTGGCTGTCTTCGCCCTTGACCGGCTGTCAAAGTGGCTGGTCGCCAGGTACTTCACCCCGGGGGAATCGGTCACGGTCGTGCCTCACATCTTCCTGCTCACTTACGTGGAGAATCCCGGCGGCGCCTTCGGTATCCTGGCCCACCACAGGGATCAGTTCGTGCTGTTGGGCATGGTCCTGCTGGTCGTGATGGTGGCGGCCAGCTTCTACCTGGGCCGGAGCAATCTGGTCCTGAACCTCGCCCTCGCCTTCCTGACCGGAGGAGTCATGGGCAACCTGGTGGACCGCCTGCATACCGGATACGTGATCGACTTCCTGGATTTCCGGGTCTGGCCTGTTTTCAACCTGGCGGATACCTTCATCTGCATCGGCGCCGCCCTGCTGGCGTACATGCTGCTGTTTCCGCGGCGAGGCGGGAAGGATGATGAGGCTTCATGAGCAGCGGGGCCAGCTACAGTTTCGAAGCGCCCCCGGAGGCGGTGGGGCAGCGTCTGGATCATTTCCTGACCGGACAGGAGCCGTTTCTGAGCAGGAGCCAGGTGCAGCGCCTGATGGTTAAAGGCTTGGTGCTGGTGAACGCCCGGCAGGCGCGCCCCAGTTTACGCCTGCGGGCGGGCGACCTGATCCGGATGACCGTTCCCCCGCCTGAGGAGGTCACCCTCGCTCCGGAGGCGATCCCCCTGGACATCGTCTACGAGGACGAGGACCTACTGGTGGTGAACAAACCGGCCGGGATGGTGGTACACCCGGCGGCTGGGCACCACCGGGGCACCCTGGTCAACGCCCTGCTCGATCACTGCCCGGACCTGTCCGGGATCGGGGGTTACCTGCGCCCCGGCATCGTCCACCGCCTGGACAAGGATACCTCCGGACTGCTGCTGGTGAGCAAGTCGGACCTCGCCCACCAGGGCCTGTCGGCAGGGCTGAAAGCCCGCCAGATCAAACGGAAGTACCTCGCCCTGGTATGCGGCGAGGTGCGCTCCGGGCAGGGGTTGATCGACGCCCCCCTGGGGAGGGACCCGAAGGACCGCAAGCGGATGGCGGTGGTCGCCGGCGGGCGCACGGCCCGCACCCACTACCGCATTAAAGAGCGGTTCACGGGCTATACACTGCTGGACATGGAACTGGAAACCGGGCGCACCCACCAGATCCGGGTGCACCTGGCCTATGCCGGCTACCCGGTGGCCGGGGATCCGGTCTACGGGCCGCGGCGCAATCCCCTGCACCTGCCGGGTCAGGCACTCCACGCCTACCGCATCGTCTTCACCCACCCCCGGACTGATGAGCCGCTGACTTTCGAGGCGCCGCTCCCGCCGGTATTTAAAGATGTCCTGGACCTGCTGCGGCGTTCATCGCAGAAGGGTTTTTAAAAGGCTGGTCCGGGAAGAAACCAGGGCCACCCTTTTTGACAAACCATCCTAAAAGAGTTACTGTATTGAGGTTTCTATCCCTTTCAGGCTCTGGCCCAATCGCCTGCCGGCCTCACGCGCCACCGCCAACTCCGACTCATCCGGAATGTAGGGGATGTTGATGGTCTCTTCGGGCATCTCCCAGCCCATCCCCCTAATTACCTCCGCAACCTCCCGCGCCCCCTGGCCGCCCCATCCGTACGAACCGAAGGCCATGCCGATCCGGTTCTTCGGGCGCAGACCCTTGAGGTAGGTGAGCAGGGCACTGACCGTGGGCAGCATGCCGTTGTTCAGGGTGGGCGTGCCGATCAACACCGCCTTGGCGGTGAGCACGTCGGGGACGACATCGGAGATGTGACTGGTCTGCAGGAACCGCATGGTAACCGGAATCCCTGCCGACTCCAGCCCTTCCTGCAGGGCGAGGGCGATCTTCTGGGTGGAACCCCACATGGTATCGTAGGCGATCACGGCTTTGGCGTCCGATTCGTTGTTTGCCCAGCGGTGGTAGACCTGCAGCATCCTAGGGATGTAAGACCGCAGGATCAGGCCGTGGCTGGGGCCGATCATCTCGATTGGCAGCGTGGCTGCCACCTCAAGGGCCTTGTCCACCTGTTCGCCGTAAGGAAAGACGATGTTGGCGTAGTATCTGGCCGCCTCCTCGTGGACGACATCCCAGCCCACCTCGTCGTCAAAGCGGGCGGCGCTGGCGATGTGCTGGCCAAAGGCGTCGTTGGGCAGCAGCAGTTTGTCCTCGGGGACGTAGGTGACCATGGAGTCCGGCCAGTGCACCATCGGTGTGTGCACGAACTTCAGTGTGCGCCGGCCCAGCTTCAACTCGTCGCCGGAGTTGACGATGACGTAGTCCCATGACTTCTTGTAGTGTCGCTCCAGCCCCTTTTTCCCCTTGGGCGAGGTGACGATCCGGGCCTGGGGGGCGGCCTCAAGGAACTTGGGAATGCTCCCAGAGTGGTCCATCTCCACGTGGTTGACCACCAGGTAGTCGATCCTGGCGGGATCGACGACATCCCTGATCCTGCTCAGCATCTCATCGAACAGGTAGTGCTTCACGGCGTCCACCAGGGCGATCTTCTCATCCACGATCAGGTAGGAGTTGTAGGTGGTGCCCCGGGGGGCGGTATGGCCGTGAAAGTACCGCAGGTTCCAGTCGATGCCTCCGACCCAATATACCTGCGGCTTGATCTCCAAAGATTTCATCGTAATGCAACCTGGTTCAAAAAACCTCACAATAACTAACAAGTGTCAGTTCTTGTGCGTCCGGCCTCCCCATGACCAGGATTTCGCTCCTCTCGGATTGTATTTATCCGCTCCTGGAAGCGGATATGCGACAGGGAGACCTCGGCCCGGGAGTTGGGTCTTACCGATAATTTACCCCATGATGGCCGGCGTGTCAAATGCAACCACTCCAAACCAGGGAAGCACTTTTAAGTTCCAGGGCTGCGTTTAAGAGGGGTGCATGGGCACATCTGCCGGCCCGTGGCTGCAGCCGATGCTTCCGGCAACGCTGGGAACCGCCAGGTTTTGTTTGCGTTTAAAAGGTGATCCTTGTTTAACTGGTACTTGGCTTCAGCGGGGGATTGCTTTCCCCCACTGAAGCTTAGAACCAGTTAATACAGTGACGTAGCCGCTCTTACCTGTGTGCCCGTTTTCCCGGTGTGCCGGCGGGTTTTCAGCCAAGGCGGAGCCTTGAGCCGGCGTTCAGGCCGGGCGTTAGCCCGGATACGGGTGCCCACCGCTTCGGAGAAGCGGGGGCATTAGAGCGGGTAGTCATCTGTGGTAAAATATAGGCAGACTGGGTGGCAAGAGAAAAAGGCGCCTTGCTGTAAAACTGGAACAGGGCGAGAGAGCATGAGCCACTTGTATAGGTGCAGCCTTTCAGAAGGACCGGTTGAGATCGGGAGGGATAGCCTGATGCCGACAGAGGACGCAGTTAACGAATTGTTTCGCAACGTCACCGATATTCCCGGCTTTTTAATGGGCCATGCTTCCGATTACGATGCCCTGACCGGTTGCACTGCCGTGCTGTGCCCGGAGGGAGCGGTCGGGGGTGTGGATGTCAGGGGGGCTTCCCCGGGCACCAGGGAGACCGACTTGCTGCGCCCCGGGTGCCGGGTGGAGTTGGTCCACGGCGTGGTGCTGGCCGGGGGCAGCGCCTTCGGGCTCGATGCCGCCTGTGGCGTGGTCCGCTATCTGGAGGAGCATGGCTACGGCTACGACACCGGCATTGCCAGGGTGCCGATCGTTCCGGCGGCGATCATCTTTGACCTGCATACGGGAAACAAGAACGTGCGCCCCGATGCCGCCATGGGTTACAACGCCTGCCTGGCGGCTACCGCGAGTAAACATCCCGAAGGTTGTGTGGGCGCCGGCACTGGCGCCACGGTCGGAAACCTCTATGGGCCTGCCTGTGCCACCAAAAGCGGTCTCGGCGCCTGGTCCCTGCGGCAGGGTGACCTGATCGTGGGGGCGGTGGCGGTGGTCAATGCCCTGGGCGATGTCGTCGATCCGATCACCGGGGAGATTGTCGCCGGGCTGCGTGATCCCCGGCGCGGCATTTTCCTGAATACCAAGAAACTGATGGCAGGAGGCGAGGTAAGTCGCAATCTGGCAGGAACCAATACGGTACTGGGTGTAGTGGCGACCAACGCCTCGCTTACCAAACAACAGGTCAACCGGGTGGCCTCGCTGGCTTGCCTGGGTCTGGCCCGCACCATCAGCCCGGCCCATACCGGGTATGACGGTGATACCATCTTTGCCATGGCAAGGGGGTTGACGCAGGCCAACCCCGATCAGGTGGGGATTTTGGCTGCTGACTGCGTGGCTCAGGCTGTGATCAGGGCAGTGCGGGAGGCGTGGTCATTGGGCGGTGTTCCGGCCGCCGGCGATCTCTGATATTGGCAGGTTGTAAAAGAAAAAACTGCCTTAGACATAGACAGCGCATTTGGTGCCGGGAGTGCGGTGTTTCGTTATACGCACGTTTTTAATCTAGTGCAATAATTTACCACAGATGACTACCCGCTCTAATGCCCCCGCTTCTCCTCCTCCGCATCCGGGCTAACGCCCGGCCTGAAGAATGCGGAGCACAGGCGCATCCGGGCTAACGCCCGGCCTGAAGAATGCGGAGCACAGGCGCATCCGGGCTAACGCCCGGCCTGAAGAATGCGGAGTACATGATTTTACTGATAAGCTTCAGTGGGGGAAGGCAATCCCCCACTGAAGCCAAGAACTTGTTGAAAAATAACCGAATAAGGTATTATAGGAAGTTGGGTTCTTTGAGGAAGGCGTGATTTAAAGCGGTGATTGAAAGCCGAGGGGAATGCCCGCAATGTTAGCGGCCTCTTCATCGGTTGCAAACAGATCGTCGGAAGAGACATCCCGCAAGGCGGTCTTGCCCAGTGCCCTGGTAGATATCCGCATCTCCTCAGTACATGCCCGTAGGAAATTGGCAAGATGATTGGCCCCATCCTTGGGGTCGAACTTGTTTTTGTACTTGCCTGTATTCCAGAGCAACTGGGTTGGCGGTTCTAACGGAAGTGCTTTGAAGACCTGCGTATGCATCATGGCGATCAGGGCGATCGTTCCAATATAGACGCCGTCTGCACCCAGGGCGAGGGCTTTCAGGAAGTCCCCCGGCGATTCCATACCGCCTCCGGCCAGCAGGGAAACACGGTCGCGCACATTTTCGCGGTCTAGAAAACGGGATGCCCGGCAGAGAGCGAATGCTAGCGGCAGGCCGAAGTTATCCATCAGGGTTGCAGGTGCGCTGTGAGAAGCGGCCTGGCCGCCGTCAAGGGCGATCACATCCACTTCCGCATTCAGGGCTATTGCCAGGTCGCGCTCGAGATACTTGCTGCAGGACATCTTAACGCCGATCGGTACCCCTCCGGTGATGCTCCTCAGCTTAGAAACGAGCACCCGCAGATCCTCAGGCTTGGAGACCTCCGGCAGCCGGGAGTAGTAGACAGCTTTCTCGCCGCGCTTCAGTCCGAGCGCCTTACGAACATCAGAAGGAAATTCGTTCCATCCGTATGCGCTGCCTATGCCTGCCCACCCGGCATGCCCGATCTGGATCTCGATCATATCGGCCTGACGCAGTATCTCCGGGTCGTGGTTCCATTTAGCGCGTGGATACTGCACAATCAGATACTTGGCGGCCGCCCTCTCCCAGTCGGTGAAGGGCCCGTCGCCGTTGTTGGTGGCAGTGCCTACCTTGGTGGCCGCTTCCGCCAGTGCCAGCTTGGCCTGCTTGCTGAGGCCCGTGCCCCATGCCATGCCGCCGATCAGGATCGGGATATCCAGCTTCATCGGCCTGGCTGCCTTTTTGCCCAGCACCAGAGTGGTGTCGACCTCGACCTCATTTTCTGCTGGAAAACGGTGCAGTTGGGCGACGTTGAACCGCATGTTGCTGAAGTCAGGCATGGGGAAGGGGGTGCCCATGGGGCGCATCAGAGCCTTCCCGGATTCAGCCCTTAGGCTTGTATCCGCCAAGAGAATTGCATTAGTGCGGCTCATGCTTTCAAATGTTTCAAAGAGATTTTCATCGTAAGGCTGCGTGAGCATCTTGGATCCGGACTGTGAGACAGAATACTTAAACACTAGCCGGCCTAACAGGTATGCGCCCGCCGCTCCCAGAGCGCTCAGCCCCATTATCTTGCCTACGCTTTTTATATAATCGCCGTTTTTTTGATCCATGACAGCCACCCCTGGACGAACTAATTGTTTTTAAGACGTTGGTCGATATGCCATAATGATGTTCGCAACTTTTGCGGCCTGTTCATCGGTTGCGAACATATCGTCTCCAGAGAGATCCCGTAGCGCGGTCTTGCCCAGTGCCCTGGCAGCCATCCGCATCTCCTCCGTAGAAGCACGGAGGAGATTGGCAAGGTGCCTGGCTCCATCTTTGGGGTTGAATTTGTTCTTGTACTTGCCCGTGTACCATAACAACTGGGTTGGGGGTCCGAACGGGAGTGCTTTGAACTCCTGATTGTGCATCATGGCAATCAGAGCAGCGGTGCCGATAAAGACCCCGTCCGCACCCAGGGCGATGGCTTTCAGGAAGTCTCCCGGCGATTCCAGACCGCCCCCGATCAGCAGGGATACCCGGTCGCGCACCTTTTCACGATCCAGAAAACGGGATGCCCGGCAGAGAGCGTATGCCGTCGGCAGGCCGAAGTTATCCATGATAGTTGCGGGTGCGCTGTGATTAGCGGACTGGCCGCCGGCAAGGGCGATCACATCCACCTCCGCCTCCAGGACAATGGCCAGGTCGCGCTCAATATCGTTCCCGCACATCATCTTCACGCCGATCGGCACGCCCCCGG
>Ga0187870_1002574_pt1 | contig 14913 bp, 10 predicted proteins | sample June2016WEW_13_1_3_FD_132974 | JGI IMG/M metagenome (GOLD analysis project Ga0187870, IMG submission 132974) | Peatland microbial communities from SPRUCE experiment site at the Marcell Experimental Forest, Minnesota, USA - June2016WEW_13_150 | ecosystem: Environmental > Terrestrial > Soil >... | reverse complement strand
TTGAGGGTTCGGTCGCGTCTGCAAGGCAAAAGAGAAAGGCCCGGTATGCAAATTGGTCATGTTACGGACGTTCCCAAAGAGAGCATTTCAGCAGAAGGAAGCCACGGCGCAGGTCTGCAGTGGCTGCTGTCAAAAAAAGACGGCGTGCCTCACTTTTTCATGCGCTTGGTTACCGTGGAACCCGGCGGCGTGATCCCGTTGCACAAGCACGAAGTCATCCACGAGATGTTCATTCTCCGGGGAAAGGGAGCAGTGTTGCGTCCGGATGGCGAGATCCCAGTCGCCGAGGGCAACTTCATTTATATGCCCTCAAACGAGATTCACGGCACGAAAAACACGGGAAGCGAACCGCTGCAGTTCATCTGCTGCATCAATGAAGTCCGGTGACACGCCTTACCTGCCGTATCCGGGACCGCGGAGAACTTTGCCGGGGAGCGCGTCGGTCATCTTGCCCCCGTCAATAACGGGGACACCGTTGACCAACACGTACTTCATCCCCTGGGATAGCTGGTTCGGATTCTCAAAGGTGGCGAGGTCGCGCACAGTTTCCGGATCGAAAACCACGAGATCCGCCCACATCCCTGCTTTGAGCACCCCTCGATCCACGAGGCGCATGCGTTGGGCCGGCAGAGCGGAAAACTTCCGGATGGCATCTTCCAGCCGCAGTTTCTTCTCCTCGCGCACATATTTGCGCAAGATGCATGGGAAAGTTCCATAGGCGCGCGGGTGCGGGTGTTCCCGGCCCAGTATCCCGTCCGGTGCGGTTCCCTGCGAGTCATTGTCGACGGAGACCCAAGGTTGCTCGAGGGCGAGAGCAACATCGTCTTCGGACATGCCGAAGACCGCGACGGATGTGAACGCGTCATCCTGGATCAAGAGATCGAAAATCGTGTCTATCGGGTCTTTGCCCCACATGGCGGCAATTTGAGCAAGGGTTCTGCCCTGCAGCGGCAGGAAAATCGGGTTGTGAACGACACTGACCAGAATGGCTTCCGGACCGGGTATTTCCTCCCATTCGTTGTCCCAGGCATTACTAGGAGTTTGCATCTCCTTGCGGATGCGCGCGCGCATTGCCGGATCCTTCAGCCGCTCCACCAGCTTTGCGTCGCCGCCTTCGTGCGCCCACGGCGGGATAAAGGCTGAGAACGAATTGAACCATGCGGTATAGGCATACGTGTTGGCGCTTATGTCCACGCCGGATCGGCGCGCCTCCTCGATGTGGGCAATGATTTCCGGCATGCGTCCCCAGTTGCTTTTTCCGGCGGCCTTCAAATGCCAGATCTCGACGGGCGTTCGGGCTTCTCTCCCGATGCGGATCGCTTCATCCAGCGCGGGTAGAATTGCGTCACCCTCGCTGCGCATGTGGGTAGCGTAGATGCCGCCGAAACGGGCGCTTTCGGCGGCGAGCGCAATCAGTTCCTCCGTTTTGGCATAGGGAGCCGGCGCGTATTGCAGGGCCGTCGACAACCCCGCGGCGCCATCCTTCATGGCTTCGCGTACGAGGGATTTCATTTGTTCGAGTTCGGACGTGTCGGGAGTGCGGTCCTTATCTCCCAGGACCATGCGCCGCACCTGGGTAGCGCCGACATAGCTTGCCAGGTTTATCCCGATGCCTTGTTTTTCCAGACGGGCAAAGTATTGGCCGAACGTCCGCCAGTCCGGCGTGATATTAAAGTGTTGATAGGTGATGCGGTCGGCAGCCAGGATGGCGTCGTTCAGCGGAGCAATGGACCCGCCTTCTCCGGTGATTTCGGTGGTGATTCCCTGGAAAATTTTCGACGGCAGGTGTGGATTGACCAGGACGGTCAGCTCGGATTGCCCCAGCATGTCGATGAAGCCAGGCGCTACCACCATACCGGCAGCATCCAGCACGCGCTTGCGCGGTGAGTCGGTCAGATTGCCGATCGCCGCGATTTTCCCATCTCGAATCGCAACATCGCCGGTGTACCATGGCGAGCCGGTGCCATCGATGATGTGGCCGTTCGTGATCACGAGATCAAAGGCTCGCGCAGCGGAATTCCGCGCAGCCTGGTTGCATCCGTATCCCGCCAGCAGTCCAAGAAGTAGAAAGGCCGGAATCCTTTTCATCATCCGCACCATCCTTTTGTGAAGTGATTTGGCGCAGAGCATAACATTCCGCGCAAGACAATGAAACCACCTAGGAAGCCCTTTCCTCTTGCGCGGCAGCGGGGATGATTTTATCCTGAGGGCGCCTTCCATCCTGGAGAGATGTTTTATGAAAAGAGTTTTGCGGTATTTGATTCCGGTCCTATTGTGTGCAGTTTCGCTTTGTGCCACGCGTGCCGGATACCCTGTGGTGCAGGATACCGGCGTGGCATCGACCACCGGGCTTGTGGTTTCCTCCCAGTCGTTAGCCTCGGACGCGGGCGCGGCCATTCTGCAGAAAGGGGGCAACGCCGCCGATGCCGCGGTGGCGACTGCGTTTGCACTCGCTGTGACGTATCCCTTCGCGGGGAACATCGGCGGAGGCGGATTCATGATTGTCCGCGATCCTTCCGGCAAAGCCACGACCTTCGACTATCGGGAGAAGGCGCCGCTGAAATCCACGCAGACGATGTACCTCGACGCCCAGGGGAAAATCGACCGCAAACTTACCGCCGAGGGCTATCTGGCGCCAGGAGTCCCGGGTACGGTGCGCGGTCTCGAGTTGGCCCACAAGCGTTTCGGCAAACTCCCCTGGAAAGAAGTCCTCAATCCGGCAGTTCAGTTGGCGGAAGACGGCTTCGTCATGACGAAAAATCTGGCGAATGACCTCAACCGTCAACTCAGCGGCGTGATGGGGAAATACCCCGCTTCGGTGGAAGCTTACGGCAAGCCTGGAGGAGGGAAGTGGGCTGAGGGTGATCGGATCGTTTTGAAGGATCTGGCGAAGTCCTTGCGCGCCATTGCCGATCAAGGCGCCGATGCGTTCTACAATGGCTGGATTGCCGACCGAATCGCCGAGGACATGAAAGCGAACGGCGGATTGATCACCAAAGAAGATTTGGCAGCGTATAAGGCCGTAGAACGCGCGCCCGTCACCGGAAAATATCGCAGCTATGAAATTATCTCCATGCCTCCGCCTTCCTCGGGTGGCGTCGGTCTGATCGAGATGCTCAACATCCTCGAGAATTTCAATCTGAAGAAAGACGGACGCTATGCGCCCGAAACCCTGCACCTGATCATCGAATCAATGCGGCGCGCCTACCTCGACCGCGCGCGTTATCTGGGCGATACGGACTTTGTTTCGGTTCCCATCGCGCAGCTCACTTCAAAGGAATATGCAAAAAAACTCGCGGCCTCGATCGATCCCGCCAAAGCGACCAGCAGCGCTGAACTTGGAAAGGACATCGTCACAGTTGCTCCGGGTGCGGAGAGCGACGAAACCACGCATTTTTCCGTGATTGACAGGAACGGCATGGCTGTTACCAACACCTTCACGCTGGAGGGCGGCTACGGCTCCAGGGTCGTGGTTAAAGGCGCTGGGTTTCTGCTCAACAACGAGATGGGCGACTTCAACAAGAAACCGGGTGAGACCAATCTGACCGGCGACATAGGCACCAAGCCAAACCTCATCGAGCCTGGAAAACGCATGTTGAGCTCGATGACGCCTGCGATCGTGACGCTGAACGGCAGAGTGGTCTTGATCACCGGCTCTCCCGGCGGGCGGACGATCATTAATACCGTCTTGAGCATAGTGCTGGGAGTGACGGAATTCGGCATGAACGGACGTGAAGCGGTCGATTCCCCGCGCATGCACAATCAATGGTTGCCGGATGAAACAACCTTTGAGGAGGGCGCAATTCCCGCGGAGGTAATGGCACGTCTGAAACAGATGGGACACAACATCCGCATGCAGGGAAAGCAGGGGGACGGGAACTCGATCTTCGTGGATTCCGCGAAGGGCGTGGCCTACGGCGTCAATGACCACCGCAGTCCGGATGGAAAGGCCTCTAAATAACAGAGGCGTGCGCCCGGCCGCGGGATGCGATCGGGCGCCGCACGACTCTAAGGTTGCGGCAACCGACAGGCTCCTAGGCCCCTATTTCTTTCTGTCGATGATGGTGATGATGTCCTTGGCCTGGCCGAGATGGACCGGGTCCTTTCCCGACACTACGTACTTCGCCAGATTTTCCTTGGCGAGCTTGGGATCCTTCTTGCTGATCCAGTACACCATCCCCAGTTCATAATAAACTTCGACGTTCTGGGGCTCGGTCTTGATTACCTGCTGGAAGGCCGAGATCGCCAGATCCGCTTGCGCGTCCTGCTGGGCCCATTCCTGTCCAAGCTTGAACACGGAGATGCCGCCCTCGGCGAACGCCGCGAAAGCCTGGTCATATTTCTTATCCGTCAGGAGCTGCTGCCCGGTGATCTGATAATGCCTGGTCAAATCCTGCTTGTATTCGGGTTTCTGCGGATCGAGTTCGATGGCTCGTTTGTAGGCCGAGACTGCATCGTCAGTCTGGTGGAGCTGGGTGCGCGTCTTTCCGATCTGGTCCCAAATCCCCGCCTGTCCCTTCGGATCCGACAGCATGGGCAGAGCGTCCTCGTATTTTTTCAACGCGGCTGTGTAATCCTTGGAGTTGTAAGACGCATCCGCCTGTGTGAGAACGTCGCGGACTTTTGCGATGGCGGCCCTCTGCACAAGTTGCTGTTTCAGATCGAGGTAACCCTTGTCGTCCTTGTTGAGCGCGATGGCCTTATCGATGGCGTCTTGCGAGGCATCGAACTGATTGTCGTAAGCCAGGGTGAGCGCAAGGTTGTAATAGGTGTCTGGATCGTCAGCGGATAGCTTGAGAGCTTCCTGATAAAGCGTGATCGCCTGCTTAAAGTTCTTCTTGTTCAATTCGTCGTTGGCCTGGACTTTGATCTTCAACGAGGGGAGCAAGGTCACCATCCTCTGGATTTGCTGCTGAACTCCCAGAAATGGACTGGGCACCAACCCTCCCTTGGCATCCTTCTGAGGGGGGGCGCAGAGCAAGGCGGCGACAATATTGGAGTCCTTTTGGAGGGTTGCCAGCGCCTCGTCCCACTTCTTTTCCTGGAGCAAAGTGTAGGCCAGGTAGTACAAGGTGTCAGGGGACGAAGGGTTGATTGCGAGAGAGGCCTTCAGTTGCTGTTCGGCTTCGTCGAATTTGCCGCCCTGCATAAGAGGCGATGCCTGGCCCGCGATGTCCAGGGCCTGCCTAATCAGCGCCGGATCCTCGAAGTACAATTTCTTTGCGGGGTCTCCGGGCAGACTAGTGACTGTGACGTTCTCTTGGGCGCCATTCCTCAGACCAGCCAATTCGTACAATCCCGGCGCGCGGCCATCCGGCCGCGCCACGATCCGGAAAGCACCGTCATCCAGCTTGTCGAATTTTGCCACGCCCTGGGCGTCTGTCTTCTTTTCCTGCCATTTCGGTTTTTGATTCGCGTCTACCCACTTCGGGTCCTTCAGCGCGGTGATCTGCACCTTGGCGCCCGCGATGGCCTTGCCGGATTCGTCCACGCATGTCACGGTCAGCGTATTGTTATTGGCGGCAAGAACCAATCCCGCAATCAGCAGGACTGATAGAGTTACACCTAATCCGAATAATGATTTCCTTGTTAGTGATTTCATCGCAATCGTCTGCACAAATGAGGTTAATGTTTTGACCTGAGCATCAGGCCATCGCCTGCTCTCCGTCATGCCTGGGCCGCTCCGTCCCAAAGCAAGAACTCGGAAACACAATCCGTGAACTCCCGGGAGCGAGCGAAATTGAGCGGCGGGACGTATTATGACACAGGTCGTGCTTTTCCTAATGAAAAGATTTGCTGGATGCCACTGCCCGACTCTTCCGGGGATCCTATCAGGATTGTCTTTTTTCTCCTCGCAAGGCAGGAGTGCGCACGAATTCTGGCGGGATGATGTTACACTAAACCGAGGGACTATGGAGGAGGCGACATGGTCATCAAGATTCTCTTGGCTGACGATCACAAGATCGTGCGCGACGGATTGCGCGCCTTGATCGACACGCAGGCGGACATGGAGGTTGTGGCCGACGCTGCGGACGGGCGCACTGCCGTGCAACTTGCCAAGGAGCACTTGCCGGATGTTGCGATCTTGGACATCAGCATGCCTGACCTCAACGGGATCGAGGCTGCCAGGCAAATATTGGTCGAAGCGCCCCGCGTGAAGATCATCGCTCTCTCGATGCATGGGGACGGCCGCTTCGTAAAAGAAGTGTTCAGAGTCGGGGCTTCGGGATACCTCCTGAAAGATTGCGCGTTCGAGGAACTTGTAAACGCCATCCACACGGTGGTCGCCGACCAGATCTACCTCAGTCCGCGTATCACCCATGTCGTCCTCAACGACTACCTGAGCAAGCTTCCGAATGCCAAAGCTTCTGTATTCTCCGTTCTGACGGCCAGAGAGAGGGAAGTGCTTCAGCTGATGGCGGAAGGGAAAACCACAAAGGAAATTGCTTTTTCACTGGATCTGAGCGTCAAAACGGTTGAGGCGCACCGCCAGAAAATCATGGAAAAATCGAACATTCACAGCATCGCGGAGCTCACGAAGTATGCCATCCGCGAAGGTCTTACCTCGCTCGAATCCTGATCACCCCAGCCTGGATGGGCGTCGTGCCCCCGCGCGGCTACTTCTTGATCGGGGTCGCCTGGCGCTCCAGATCGATTTTCTTCAGCCGCTCCAATTCGTCGGTCAGCTTCTTGATCTTGTCGTCGCGAGACTTAGTGTCTGCCTTCAGTTTGTCGATGTCGCCTTGGAGACTGAGAATGAAGCGTGCCTCCGGGCTGTAAGGACTTTGCGGGAAGTGGGAAAGCAGGAGCTTGAACTGCTCCAGTGACCGGGCGCGACAATCGGACGATGTGCACGCCAAAGCCAGTGCGAGGCCCAGCTTGAAAGTGGCTGCGTCCTTGAACTGGGTGACGAGATCCTGCTGGACATATTGATTGTAAGAGCGTGCCGCGTCGGCATATTTGCCGCTCTGGAAATAGGCCTCTCCATCTCGAAAATCTTTGGGAACCCGCGCCGCCGGCAGCTCCGGCGAGGTTGTCGGAACGGAACCCGGCGGGGGGGATGCAGGCGCCTGCTGAGATGTCGTTGAAGGGAACGCTGGGCGGACAGTATTTTTGTGGCAGGAGGCCGCAAGCAGGAAAACTCCAATAACATAAAGCGCCACCCATCTGCCTGACAGCCGTGTTGCTTGTTTCATCATTCCCTATCTTATATCGGAGAGGATTCCGTGTACATGGTGTGGCTGCGGCCTTCCGCCGGCGGCAGCGCCAGGTAAAAAACGCTGCCTCCGCCAGGATTATCTTCGACCCAGATCGCCCCACGATGGGCTTCCGCAATGGTCTTCGAAATTGCCAGGCCCAAGCCGGCGCCCTGGCCAGGAACCTTCGTCCCCTGTTTGACCTGGTGGAACTTCTCGAAGATCTTTTCCTTGTGCTCATCGGGCACGCCGGGACCTGAATCGGCCACGGATACCAACGCCAGCGGCTTTCCCCGGTTCCGTGAAAGAAACGCACTCGGCCTGGACGCAGGTGCGCCGGCTGAATCAGGCGCCGCACTGGTTACGCGCACCCGGATTTCCTTGCCTTTCGGCGAAAACTTGACCGCATTGCCGATCAGGTTCCGAATGACCTGCATGATGCGGTCTCCGTCGCACTCTACCATCACGGGATGCTCAGGCGCTTCAATCGAGAGCGCCAGGGCCCGTTCGTCGGCCAGCGGCCCGAATTCCGCCGCCACTGTCCGCACAAGACTCGTCAGGTCGGCGCTTTTCAATTCATACGCCATGACTCCCGCCTCCATGCGGGATACGTCGAGCAGGTTGCCGATCATCGCCGACAGGCGCCGCGTGCCGGCGACGTTGAGTTCGAGCAGCCGTTTTTGCTTGTCGTTGAGCGCGCCCGGCATCTGCTCGAGCAAAAGTTGATTGATCTCCTGCATGGATGCCAGCGGGGCCTTCAATTCGTGGGACACGTGCGACACGAAGTCCTTCTTCATCCGATCGAGTTCATCGAGCCTGCGGGTCATGGTGTTGAAATCTTTGGCCAGCTGGCCGAACTCGTCGCGGCGCGAAGTGTCCAGCCGGTAAAAGAACTTGCCTTCCGCGAGCGCGCGTGTTCCTTGCGTGAGCTGTTTGAGCGGCGCGGAAATGGATTGGACGATAAGCATGGAAACCAGCGCAGCAAGGATCAGCGAAACGGAGGCGACGATCCAGGAAAAGGTCTCCGCCATTTTGCTGCTCTGAAGGGAGGCTCTCACTTCAGCATCGATGCTTGCGCGCGCTGCTTCGTAGACGCTGTTGGTTTCGTCTTTCAATTGTGTCAGCCGGTCCGTGAGCACGGCGGGCATTTCTCCGCGGCCCTCCGTTCCGATCGACCGCCTCTGGAGCGAGACCTCATCGGAAAAGCTGTTCCAAAAGCCGGCGAGGCGGTGGATCTCGGCCTGCTCACTCTGAGGGCCGGTAAAGGATTCGACCTTGTGCAGATCTGTCTCAAACAGCGAGCTGCATTCCTTCAAGGGTTCCAGGTAATCGGGATCCTGCGACACGAACGACTTCTGTGCAAAGAAATCCACCATGTCGAGGTCGCGCATCATCTGCAACGCCGTATCGGCAGTCTGGAAATTGACGTCCGCAAGCCTCGAGACCGTGGCCTGCATCCGATGGAAGCTCACCAACTGGTACGCTAGCAGTCCTGACATCATGACCATCAGGATTGCATAACCCGCGATGATTTTCGTGGCGATCTTCATGGGGTGTCGACACCTTGTCAGAGATTCCGAATCCGGACGAGCTACTCCACTCCATACGACTTGAGCTTATTGCGGATCGTCTTCACATCCAAACCCAGCCGCCGCGCCGCTTCCGCCTTGTTGTTGCCGGCGCTTTCGAGGGTCCTTAGAATCAGTTCCTTCTCGGCCCCGGCTGCCGTGGAACCCGCGGGAAGCACGATCCTCGCGGACGAGCCGGCTTGCGGGTCGAGCACATAAGCAGGCAGATGAATGGTTTCGATCCAGGAGCCGCGCGCCAGGATCACTGCGCGCTCCATGATGTTCTTAAGCTCCCGAACGTTGCCCGGCCACGAATACGTCTGGAGAGACTCGAGAGTTTCCGCGCGCAGTCCCTCGACCTGGCAGTGGTGCTTCCTGTTGAACTCGCGTATGAAATGCTGAGCCAGCAAGGGAAGATCGCTCATGCGTTCGCGCAGCGGCGGCAGGGAAACCGTGAAGACATTCAAGCGGTAATAGAGATCTTCCCGCAGGCGGCCTTCCTCGACAGCAGCTCGCGGATTCAGGTTGGTTGCCGCGATCACCCGTACATCGACCGCAAACTCGTGGCTGCCGCCCAGCCTGCGCACACGGCGGTCTTCAATGACGCGCAGAAGCTTGGGCTGGAGCGCCAGCGGCATTTCGGCAATCTCGTCGAGAAGCAGCGTTCCCCTGTTGGCCAGCTCGAAGCAGCCGGCGCGCACGCCGGTCGCGCCGGTGAAAGCCCCTTTTTCGTGACCCAGGATTTCGCTCTCCATCAGATTCTCGGGAATGGCTGCTGCGTTAACAGCCACAAACGGACCCGCGGATCGGCTGCTCAGCTGATGGATGAGGCGGGCCGCCAGTTCCTTCCCGGTTCCACTCTCTCCGGTGATGATCACAGAGGCGTCCGTGGAGCTCAAGTTGGCGATGAGGCTGTAGATCTCCTGCATGGGCTTGCTGCGGCCAACGAGGCTTCCATAGCCCGCATCCTGATCCAGCTGGGAGAGCAGGCGCTGAGATTTGCGCCTCAACTCGATGTCGTTCTCAGCCGCCCGCAGGATTGCAATCAACTTCGCGTAGTCCAACGGCTTGGTGACAAAGTCCTGCGCCCCTTCTTTCATGGCCTCGACGGCAAGATCGATGCTGCCCTGCGCCGTCACCAGGATAACGGGCCGAACGGGGCGATCCGCCTTCAGCGCGCGCAGCAGATCAAGCCCGGACATACCGGGCATAATGACATCGGAAATGACCAAGTCGGGATCCCAGCTCTGCGCCAGCGCCCTGGCTTCCGTAGCATTTTCGGCGAGGCGCACCTCGAATCCCCAGTCCTGCAGGCGCATCTCCAACACTTCCCTCATGGCTTCTTCGTCGTCAACCACGAGTATTCTGGTCTTGCGGCTTGCCATAACGCTGTCCGATGCCCGGCTGCGCGCGACAGCGCGCACGCGCCTGCCTCATTCTGATTCCTTAGCCCCCTCATAAACCAGCGGCCCGCCGCAGATGATCGGTGTTCCTGAAACGCCTGCGAAGGACGCGCCCGCGCTGGGCTGACGCCTCCACGTGAATCCTCTACAAGCGCGTAGTATAACCACGCGCAGGCACGCCAGAGAAGGCCATTCTGAGCGGGTATGAATTTGCGCTTGATCGACCCAGCGCTTGAAGGATAGTCTGTGATTCACAGATTTGCATCAGCCGCTGGCCTGAATCCGACAAGCCGGGGATTACGAAAACATGATTGAGACAGACTCTTTGACCAAAGAATACGGCAGCAAGACGGCGGTGGATCGCCTCAGTTTTCGCGTGGAACGCGGCACCATTTTTGGATTTCTCGGCCCGAACGGCGCAGGCAAATCCACGACGGTGAAGGTCCTCACGGGCCTGCTGCGGCCTACGGGGGGACGCGCTCTGGTGGCGGACTTTGACGTCGTCGATCAGCCGCTGGAGGTCAAGAGCCGCCTGGGGTATGTGCCGGAAACCGGCGCGCTGTACGAAAGCCTCACACCGGCGGAGTATCTGGAGTTGGTGACCTGTCTGCACCATCTGGATCCCAAAGCGGCCGCAACGCGCATGGACGAACTCCTGGATCTTTTCGGGATCCTGGATGTCAAACACCAGCGCATGACCGAATTCTCAAAAGGGATGAAGCAGAAGGTGCTTATTTCCGGCGCGCTGATCCACAAACCTGAAGTGCTCTTTCTCGACGAACCGCTTAACGGCCTGGATGCCAATGCGGCCATGATCTTCAAAGAGCTCCTCAAAAAGCTCGCGGCACAAGGCAAGACCATACTGTTTTGCTCGCACATCCTCGAAGTGGTCGAGCGCATCTGCAGCCGTATCCTCATCATCAACGAGGGGAAGGCGATCGTGGAAGGCACGGCCGGAGAGATTTGCAGCTCGACAGGTTGCGCCACTCTCGAGCAGGCATTTGGACAGCTCACAGGCCAGCGAGATGCGGGACAGGTGACGGCCGATTTTCTCGCGGCGCTGGAGAAGGTCTGATGCTGCGCGCCATGATGACACTGCTGGGCGTCGACTATGAACAGTGGCTCGCCCTGACACGCACTGCAATCAGGCTCGATCTGCGCATGGCCAGTCTGGGACCGGCCGCATACCACAGAACCGGAAAGAGCGAAGGCGCGGCCAGGCTCCTGATCATGCGGTTCCTGATCTACGCGTTCATGGGCGTCATGTTCGCCGGCCTGGTGCTGATCAATAAGGACGTGCTCCTAACCGGCACGCTGTTCCTCTCCTACACGATGGTCATGACCGCGATGCTGGTGCTGATTGACTTCGGCGCCGTTGTGATTTCTGCGGAAGACTTCTCGATACTTGGGTATCAGCCCGTTTCCTCGCGCACCTACTTTTTTGCACGCCTGACCAACGTCCTGGTTTACTCGACTCTTCTCTCACTGGCTCTCGGGCTGGCGCCGATCGTGACGTTTTTCTTCACCCTTGGATTCCGCCCGATTCTCGGGATGGCCGCGCTCGGCGCAACCCTGCTCGCGGGCGCGGCCACCGCACTGTTCCTCGTTCTCATCTACACCGGTCTTCTGAAGGTGGTCCACCCCAGGAAGTTGCGCCGAGCCGCCGGTTACATCCAGATGATGATGTCGTTTCTTATTTACGGCGGGTACATGTTTGTGCCCAGGCTGATGGATGCCCGCTTTGTTAAAACAGCGACTCTGAGCAAATCGATCTGGCTATTTCTGCTTCCGTCGACCTGGTTTGCCAGCTACCTGGATCTGGCGGCCGGACATTGGGGAATACGGGAAGTGTTTCCGGCGTTGTTTTCCTTGCTGGTTCTGGGTTTTTTGCTCAACAGCGCACGGGGAAAGCTTGCGCTGGAGTATTCAGATCACCTTTCGTCGGTGATGGCATCCAGCGAAGGAGTCAAGAAGGCCGCGGAGACCGCCGGACGCGCGGCGCTGGTGTTTAAGAAAGGCGAAGCTCGCGTTGTGGCCTTGCTGGTGCGCAATCAGTTCAAATACGACCAGAAATTTCGCATGGCGGTGCTTGGCATTTTGCCGTTGACCGTTCTTTACTTGTTTATGGGATTGCGCAGCGGCCCCTTGCACGACCCGTTTGCCGGTTCAGACTCAGGACTCAGCCAATCCTGGCTGCTGTATTTCGCGGTACTGATGTTCCCCTCGATGTTGAAGGCTACTCTGACCTACAGTGATTCTTATCAGGCATCGTGGATCTACTACGCGACCCCGGCGGACCGAACGCAGCTCGTTCTGTGCTCCAAGGACTTTGTGATGGCTTATTTTGTTGTTCCCTATCTGGTATTCATCGGGGTCGTTTTCTTGTACTTCTTCAGAAATGTGGGGCACGTCCTTTTGCTCCTTAGCGTTCTGGCGCTGTTGTCCCACTTCTTCCTGCAAATGACCGTGTTTTTCCAACCCATGCTGCCCTTTTCTCAACCTCCTCGCAAGGGACAACGCTCAGGGAATGTCATGGTCGCGCTCATGTTAGGCCCTTTCGCTGCCATGGGACTGCTGTATGTTTTTTCAGTCTGGATCTATCGGAATCGGCCGTTGCTTCTGGCCGTTCTGGTCGGCATGGCCGTGGCTGCGTGGTTGTTGGAAAAAGCTCTCAAGCTGCGAATTCAGAACCGCACTCAATCCCTGGAATATCAGGACTAACGGCTCTCATCGGATGACCTTGAGCCAACTGCTCTGAGGACGTGAGAACAAGCCTCGATGGTCCCCGGTGATCGTGATCTGCTGAGTTGCCTCGTTCCAGCGAATCTGAGCAAGGCTGGACTTTCCCTTTTCATAATCGTACGTCGTGCCGTCATCCTGATATAAGTCGAAGCGCGCATCCGCCCCGGCAAACACGGTCAGTTCCACTTCTTTCTGATCTGCTTTCGTGTTGATAATGTCGTTGCCGATTGGAATGATGGAGCCAGCGCGCACGAATAAGGGCAGCACGTCCAGCGGCGCGTCCGCGGAAACACGCTGGCCGCCGGGATATTTCTTGCCGGTCCAGTAGTCGTACCAAACTATCCCCTTGGGAAGGTACACTTCGCGCGTTACCTTCCCCCTTTCCACCACCGGCGCCACCAGGAATGCCGGGCCGAACATGTATTCGTCCTTGATGTCACGAACTTCCGGGTCTTGAGGAAAATCCATAAACAACGCTCTCATGAAGGGAGCGCCGCTCTCGGTTACCGAGTGGGCCAGCGAATAGATGTAGGGCAGCAGGCGATAGCGCAACTGCAGATACTTGACCAATGCTTTCTCCGCGGGTTCGCCGCAAGACCAAAGATACTTGCCCGGGGTTGATCCTTCCGCCCGAAACGTGGGACAGAAAGCGCTGAATTCGAAGCTGCGAACCAGAAGCTCCGAGTCGTCCGATCCGGCGCCGTTGCCGCCGGAGCCTCCGATGTTGGGAGACCAATAGGCCAGACCGGAAGCGGCAACGTTGAGCCCGAGGGGAACTTGCTGCCTGAGTCCCTCCCAGTCGGCAGGGGCCTGGGTGGATCGAAGAGAGGCGCCGTAGCGTTGGGATCCCAAATAAGCGGTGCCGGAGAGAATGAAGCAGCGATCCTTCAGATTCTGGCGGTGTCCCTCGTATACCGCTTTGGTTTGCAGGGAAGGATAAAAGTTCAGTGCCTCGGCGCTGCTTCCTGCTTGAAGAGCCAAAGCCTGTCCCGGCGTGTCCTGCTCGCTCTCATTCAGCCACCACGCATGAAAACCTTTGGATGCGTAGTTTTCCAGGATCATATTCCCGAACCAGGTTGCGCAGGAAGCCTTCGTGGTGTCCACAAGCGCGCTGTCCGCGCCGGAAATCGAATTCAGGAGAGTTTGGCCGTCTTTGTTTTTAACCAGACAACCCATGGATGCAAGGGCGTCGAAGCGGCTCGACCCTTTGACAATGTTGGGCCGGCAGGAAATGATTGCCTCATACCCTAGCTTCTTGAGCGCTGCATTCATGGCGCTGGGATCGGGCCAGGATTTTTCATCAAGATTCATGCCCATCTGATGGATCACGAGCATGTCTCCCGCATAGCCCTTGTCGCGATAATTACGTGCCGCTTGAAGCAGCCCGTCTTGTGTCAGGTAACTCGGATTGCCTTGAATGAAGCCGAGCGCAGATCGTGGCGGCATGGGAGTAGTCCCGGTCAGGAGTCGATAGCCGCGATATAAATCTTCGATCGTGTTTCCGTAGATCACAAAGTACGAAAGTGCGTTGCCGGCTTCTGCATCCCAGGTCGTCTGCCCGTTTGCTCCGGGCGTGACCGTTGTTCTGGATGGATTGTCGAATACAAAAGCGTATCTGTGATTCGTAACCAGAAGCGGGATTGCGACATTTGCATCTTTACCTTGCTGTGACGCTCGCCAGAGCGGGACAGTTTTCCCCCGCAGATCCATCCAACCGTCCTGATGCTGCCCCAGACCATAGTACGATTCGTCCTCCAGCGCCTGAAATTCGGCATGGGCATGAAAGGTCGCTTCTCCCGCCGCGGCCGCCTCTTTCAGATAGTATTGCGTCGAGCTTAGGAGCACGTTCTGCTTTGGGTCGAAAAAGGTCATTTGCGCGGTTTTGCGGTCGATGCTGACGGCCAACTGGCTGGTTGCGAGCTTGAGAGATGTAGGGGTGGACTCGACGCGGTATTTGGGAGCCGGGGGAGCCGCGTCCAATCCCCACAAGGGCAAATCGGATTT
>Ga0187870_1002573_pt1 | contig 14918 bp, 13 predicted proteins | sample June2016WEW_13_1_3_FD_132974 | JGI IMG/M metagenome (GOLD analysis project Ga0187870, IMG submission 132974) | Peatland microbial communities from SPRUCE experiment site at the Marcell Experimental Forest, Minnesota, USA - June2016WEW_13_150 | ecosystem: Environmental > Terrestrial > Soil >... | reverse complement strand
GAGGCGGTCAAGGTTATGGCCAGGATTGCCGAACGCACCGAGGAGTCGCTGAATTACGCCCAGTTGCTGCAGCAGCGGAGGGCTTCCACCAGCCCCACCATCACCGACGCTATCAGCTATGCCACCTGCACCACCGCCCAAGACCTGGGGGCGGCGGTCATCGTCACCTCCACCAAGTCCGGCTTCACGGCCCGCAACGTTTCCAAGTACAGGCCCAAAGCTCCGATTGTGGCGGTCAGCCCGAGCGAGCAGGTATGCCGCAAGCTGTGCCTGGTCTGGGGAGCGCAGCCCTTGAGCGTGCCCGTGATCAACAACACCGACCAGATGATCAAGGAGGCCGTGGAAATCAGCCTGGCCAAGGGGCTGATCAGGTGCGGCGACCTGATCGTGATCACCGCCGGCGTTCCTGTCGGGGTGACGGGCATGACCAACCTGCTCAAGGTCCACATAGTCGGCGAGGTGCTGGCACGGGGGACCGGGATCGGCAACCGGGCGGTGATCGGCAAGGTGCGTATCTGCAAAAAACCGGAGGAAGCAAAGTCGAGGGTGAGCACCGGCGACATTCTGGTAACCATCAATACCGACCGTGACTTCATCCCCGGCATGCAGAAGGCCGGGGCGATTATCACCGAAGAGGGCGGAATAACCTCCCACGCCGCGGTGGTTGGCATCAATCTGGGCATTCCCGTGGTGGTGGGGGTGGGAGGCGCCACCGAGATCCTGCGCGACGGCGGCACGATTACAGTTGACAGCATGCGCGGGCTGATTTACAAGGGGGCCACCACGGTTCTCTAAGGTAGAGGCGGGGGGAGGACGTTGTACCACGATTATCTTCTTGCCCTGGCTGAACAAGGAAACGTGGAAGCATTCTGGGCTTTGACCGAACAGCATCTCGGCATGGTCTTCAACAAGATCTGGTTCCTCACCGGAAGCGCTGACGAGACCAGGCGAATGATGAAAAGCGGGCTGGTCAGGGCCTGGATGCAGGTCCAACTGACGCGGGGGCTGCCATCTTTCCCCGTTTTTTTGAGCCGCACGGTGATCGAAACCGCTCTGACGCAACTGAACAGGCCTGCCCGACAGGGGCCACTCTCCTCGCTTGACAGGGAGTTGGAGGCTGAGGACAGCCGGTTGATAGCCTGGTTCCGCCGGCTCAACCACCTGCAGCGCAGGGTAGTCATCCTGCGCTACTTCGAGAGTCTGACCCTGAAAGAGATCGCCTCCGTTCTCGGAAAAAGTGACGAGCGGGTGGCTTCAGCCTTGATGGAGGCCCTGGAGTCTTTTGAAATGCCGTAGGGGAGAACTGGTTGATGGGCTCTGACTGTGATTACACCCGGAAGCATCTCTGTGCCTATCTGGGGCGGGAGATCGAAGTCAGGGAAGGGGAATGGATCAGCTTTCATCTCCAGCACTGCTCCGACTGCCGCGCTGCCTATCTGCAGTTCTATAACAGGCAGGATCATTTGCGCCGTGCCATGAGGAACTGGGCAAGCGACAGCCGCCTGCCGGATGGCTGGAGCCTGGACCTCTGGAGCGGCCTGATGGCCTTCTGCAACGATGCCGGAAGACGCCGCGGACTGATCTGGCGTATTTGGGCGTCCGGCCGGCGCATCGTGAGATGGACCGCCATTATCGCCGTAGTAATTGCCCTGCTTATTTTTATCTCCCCCTTTTTCTTCTGGTTGGCAAATCGACTGCCCTATTACGGGCCCTGGGCGTCGAGGCTGGTGGCGCCTGTCATGCGCACCCGGCTTGACCGGTGATTTTTTTTGGGGTAGAGTGTGTAGCAGAGGTCAGAAGCAAGAGGTCAGAAGTCGGAAAAAGCAAAAAACTTCTACCGTAAATTGGATATCCGACATCCGACTTCCGGTCGCGTCTGTTATGCGGACACCCGCTTCTGAAAACAGAGGCATGATGCAGTGCCGGTACCGGGTGCCGCGCCTGCAAGCAGGCACCAGATGGGAGTGGCCGGAAAAAACATTCCGACATCCGACATCATGCATCCGACATCTGTGTAGGGGGGATTCAAGTGCTGGAGATCGTGGATCTTCATGTCGAGGTGGACAACAAGCCGATCCTGCAGGGGGTCAACCTGCACGTCAGACCCGGCGAAACTCACGTCCTGTTTGGCCCCAACGGCTCCGGGAAGACAACCCTGGTCGGGGCGATCATGGGCTTTAGCCGGTACCGGATCACTGCCGGGAAGTTCGTGTTTAAAGGCCGGGACATCACGTCCCTGTCTGTTCATGAGAGGGCGGAACTGGGTATCGGCCTCGCCTTTCAACGCCCGCCGGTGCTAAGGGGCGTCTCTTTGGCAGATTTGCTCAAGATCTCCGCCAGGGGCCGGAGTGGCAACCCGGATGATGCAGCCAAAACCCTGAACTTGGATGGTTTTCTGTCCCGGGACGTCAATTATGGTTTCTCCGGAGGCGAGGTCAAACGTTCCGAGATGCTGCAACTGCTGGCTCAGGAGCCGGACCTGGTGCTCCTGGACGAACCGGAGTCCGGGGTAGATCTGGAAAATATCGTCCTGATCGGACACGCTATCAACCAACTGTTGCAGAAGGACGGTGTAAAAGGCCAGGAGTGCTCCCGGCGGGAGATGAAAACCGGCCGCCGGAAAGCTGGGCTGATCATCACCCATACCGGCTACATCCTCGATTACGTCCCTGCCGATGTGGGACACGTCCTGTACGAGGGTAAGCTTTCCTGCAGCGGGATCAACCCCCGTGAGCTGTTGGGCTGCATTCACGAGATGGGATACGGCGAATGCACCCGGTGCGTGATGTGAGGAGGAAGATGGATGGCGGACGAACTGCATGCCAAGGCCAAGAGCGCGGCGCTCAAAAAGGCTACCTTTGGAGAAGAGATCGATTTCGGACTGTATAAAGATCAGGGTCAACTCCACGATTACCTGCCCAAACTTGAAGACCTGCCCCGGGCCGAGCAGCAGGACATGCTCAAGGTAGGGGTCGACGTCTCCGGGAAAGGCCGGACCGGCACTTATATTCAAAAGGACCATTCGGTGATCCACAACAGCATCAACCAGGACGGCCTGGAAGTGATCAGCATCACCGAGGCCCTGGAGAAGTACTCCTGGCTCCAGGATTACTATTGGAAGAACGTGGCGGTGGATGCGGACATGTACACCGCCCGGGCGGAACTGCACCGGGAGCACGGCTACTTTATCCGGGTGCTGCCGGGGGTGAAGACGGTCTGGCCGGTCCAGGCCTGTCTCTATATCAGCCAGGAGGGCCTGATCCAGGACGTGCACAACATCATCATCGCCGAAGAGGGATCGGAGCTCGACATCATCACCGGCTGCACCACCGGCCACGGAGTGGATGCCGGGATGCATATCGGGGTGTCCGAGTTTTACGTCAAGAAGAACGCCACCATCAGCTTCACCATGGTGCACAACTGGGCCGAGAATGTGGCGGTGCGCCCCCGGACCGGCTGCACGGTGGAGGAGGGTGGGGCCTACCTGTCCAATTATATCTGCATGAAACCGGTGCGCAGCCTGCAGATGTACCCCACCGCCACCCTGCTGGGCAAGAACAGCCTGGCCCGGTTCCACTCCATCCTGGTGGCCCAGCCGGAATCCCACATGGACGTGGGTTCCCGGGTGATCCTGCGGGGCGAGGGGAGCCGGGCGGAGATCATTGCCCGCTCGGTGACCAGGGGCGGCTACATCATGAACCGCGGCCACCTGCTGGGCGAGGCGGCGGGGGCCAAGGGGCACCTGGAGTGCCGCGGCCTGATGCTGTCCCCCCGCGGGGTGATCGCCGCCATCCCGGAGCTGGAGGCCCGTGTCAGCGGGGTGGAATTGTCCCATGAGGCGGCGGTGGGCAAGATCGCCGAGGAGGAGATCGAGTACCTGATGGCCCGGGGCTTGTCCGAGGAGGAGGCCACCGCCACCATCGTCCGCGGTTTCTTGAACGTCAAGATCATGGGGCTGCCGCCGGTGCTCGAGCAGGAAGTGCAGCATGCGATCGAACTGAGCGAACTGTCAGGGCTCTAGGGTTGCTGTAGGTGGTAGTCGTAAATAATCTTTGATATCCGGGCGATCTCCCTGAAGCCGGACTTCACCTCCGGCTGGCCGCGGGAGAGGATCGCCAGCAAATAGGGGCGACCCGGCAGGAAGATGATGCCGACATCGTTGGCGACTCCATCCAGGTCGCCTTCTTTGTGGGCCACCCGGACCGAGTCCGGCAGCAGGAGCGGGAGACCATAGTGCCAGACCGGATGCGCCATGTCATCCAGCAGCCTGGCGCCCAGGTCGGGTTCCCTGGCAGCAAAATCCAACACCCACCGCAGGCAACAGGCCATGTCACGGGGGGTCGTGCAGTGTTCCCCGTTTGGTTGGGGATGCTTCATCCCCAGTTGCTCCATGTAGCGCAGAACGTTCGGAGCCCCCAGGAAGCGCTTGATCATCCGGTAGGCGATGTTGTCCGACAGGGTGATGGCCACCCCGGCCAGGGCGCGCAGGGTAAAGCGGTCCCCTTCTGCCGCGATGTATTGCAGGTAGCCCGAACCGCCGCTGTAGTCGTCAATGGCCCGGTAGGCCAGCCGCTGTTCCAGGGTATGGTGTCCGGCTGCCACCTGTTCATACAGGTAGAGCACGTAGGCCACCTTCAGGCAACTTGCCTGAACGAACAGCTCATCCTCGTCGATCCCGAAGCTCTTTCCGGTGTTCACATCCTGGCAGCAGATCCCGTAGCTTCCCGGCTTCTGCGCCAGGTAGCGGCGCAACTCCGCAGCCAGGGGGGCGTAGTCGATGCCTTCATCGATACTCATGAGGCACACTCCCTTCCATGCGGCCACCAGTCAAACCCTGCATTGCCGAGCATGGTTCAATGACCACCGTATGCCGCCGCCCCCAAGAATATGTCGATCCTTTCCCGATGTGGCCGTGATTTGTGCTTTTAACGGGATGGTGCTATAATTAATCTACAATTTGGACAACGAGCAAGCAGTCCGGGTGATCGCGCCTGCCAGAGCCGAAAGGTGGCAGGTGAGGAAAGTCCGGGCTCCATAGGGCAGGGTGCTGGGTAACGCCCAGTGGGGGTAACCCTAAGGCAAGTGCCACAGAAATGTGAACCGCCCCGCGTGATTCACGCGGAGCAAGGGTGGAACGGTGCGGTAAGAGCGCACCAGCGGTCAGGCGACTGGCCGGCTAGGTAAACCCCACCTGGAGCAAGACCGAATAGGGAGGCTATGGGGTGGCCCGCTCCGCCTCCGGGTAGGTTGCTGGAGGCCTCAGGCAACTGGGGTCCTAGAGAAATGATCATCGCCCTCAGACTTTGAGGGAACAGAACCCGGCTTACAGGACTGCTTGCCCTGGAAAGCAAGGCGCGAGGAGGGAACAATGAGTTCCCGGCTTCGCGCCTTTTTATTTTCCGTTAACGGTTCGGTGCTATTATGAAAATCTATGTCCGCCCTCCGCAAACCAGCTACCTGCTTGGGGTTAGAAGAGCGTTTGGCCCACTAGACTCATTGGTTATCTTTTTGGGGCAGTTGTTATGAAAGTTAGGGGATTTCGTTTTTTAAGAGGCGGGGTTCAACAAGTTCTTGGCTTCAGTGGGGGACTGCCTTCCCCCCACTGAAGCTTAGAACTCGTTAATACAGGGACGTAGCCGCTCTTATCCCACCGCTTCGGAGAAGCGGGGGCATTAGAGCGGGTAGTCATCGCGGATAAACTATTTTTAATGGCAGACACAAGAACCGTCCCCTATCTTTTGTGTTGAATGGTACCGGTTGTCTCTGTATGGTAAAATTGGATCACAGCGCGCCACCGGTCCATGCGCCCGGAGTGCTCCGGGCGCAGGAGAATAGCCGTATAAGGATCAGTATATGTTAAAGCTTGAAATCAGGGTCTGTTTTGGGGGTTGACGGCATGGAACTGCCCCTTCCCGAGGCGGTCAGGAGGGCCTGCGCCTTGCTGGCGGCAGACAGCAAGCAGGCCTACGTGGTTGGTGGGGGGATCAGAGACCTGATCCTGGGAATTACCCCGTCGGATTGGGACCTGGCCACGGATGCCTCACCCCGCGAAGCGGCCGCCATTTTCGCCAGGGCCGGCTGCAAGGTGCTGCCGACAGGGGTCAAGTATGGCACGATCACCGTATACATAGGAGACTTTCCGATAGAGGTGACCACCTTCAGGATCGAAGGCGGGTACCGCGACCGGCGACGCCCGGACGGTGTCCACTTTGTGGGGGAGATCGAACAGGACCTGGCCCGGAGGGACTTCACCATCAACGCCATCGCCTACGACCCGCTACGGTCGCTGATCACCGACCCCTGCTCCGGAATGCGGGACATGGCGGACCTGCAGCTCAGGGCGGTAGGCGACCCGGAGGCAAGGATCGGCGAGGATGCCCTGCGGATCATGAGGGCGATCCGCATCGCCGCGGATTACGGTTTGCGTATCGAGTCCGGAACCTGGCACGCGATTGTCCGGAATGCCGACCTGATCAACAAGATTTCGGCCGAGAGAACGAGGGATGAACTGAACCGGACGCTGATGGCCGCCAACTATATGGATGGGTTGCAGCACCTGCTCCAGGCCGGGCTGCTGTTCCTGATCATCCCCGAACTGAGCGAGAGCTGGCTTTTTCCCCAGTTCCACCCCTCTCACCAGCACGACGTGCTGAACCACACCCTGGAGGCCATGCGCTACGTCCCGGCTGACCTGGAGTTGCGCCTGGCAGTCCTGCTGCACGACGTTGCCAAGCCCCGGTGCTTCAGCCGCGGCGCCGACGGCAGGGGGCATTTTTACGGCCATAACCTGATGAGCGTTCAGATGGCGGAGGATATCCTGCAACGGCTGCATTACAGTATTCGTACCGTCAGGCAGGTCTCTCTGCTGGTGAGGGAGCACATGTTGAGCCTGCAGATGCGCCACCCGGCCATACGCAGGCTGATCTCCAGGGTGGGGCGGGCAGCCATTCCGGGCCTGCTGGCAGTCAAGGAGGCGGACCTGCTGGCTCACAGCACCGATCTCATCGTGCATACCCTGCCTGAGTGGGAGGCCTTTCAAGCCCGTTTGCATGAAGTCCTGGCGGAGGAGGCGGCCTTCAACCTGAGCGATCTCGCCATCAACGGGACAGATCTGCTGGAAGCCCTGGATTGCCAGCCCGGGCCGCTGATCGGGGCGGTCCTGAAAGCCCTGTGGGACGAAGTGCTGGCGCAGCCCCAAAAAAACAAGCGCAGCTACCTCCTGACCAGGGCCGGGGAGATCAAAAAAGTAATGAGTAAAAAAGTGATGAGTAATGAGTCTAAAAAGAATCAAAAAAAGTAATGAGTAAAAAAAGGTAACTGCTCAACCTGTAAAAGATTAAGACAGGTGATCTCAGCTCGAAATGGTTTGGTTGGCTTGCTAATGCCGCTCCACCCCACCCAGTGGGTGCCCGGGGTGCTCATGATGTTCGCTGCGCTCACCCAACAAGGTGACCACATGTAACAGGTCGCTCACCAGCATCAGCCAGCCAACTACATCGTCCGGGTGGTATTTCAACTGACGTAAAATTGAATTAGGTTTAACCTGAGTAATTACAAAAAAGTAATGAGTATGTCATCACTCATCACTCATCACTTTTTTACAATCCCAACCCCAGGCGCTCTCCCAGCATGACGGGGAGACCTGCCCGGGTTACTTTATGCCGGGTCAGGTTGAAATCGTAAGGAACGTGCCTGAAGGTGACGGTGTTGCCGTCCCCGTCATAGATCAGGTATGATGCCCCCGGCTTACCGTCCCGGGCCTGGCCGATGCTACCGGGATTGATCAGGTACAGCCTGTCATCCTGCAGGCTGAATTCGAGAGGCTGGTTCTGCTCCAGTAACTCCCGGGTTGTCTTGCGGTCATAGGAGTATAGGGCGCGTTGGTGGGTGTGGCCGAAGAAACAGACGGCCAACCGGGGATGCTGCGATACCAGGACGTCAAAGGCGAAGCTGGCGCTTGCCGGGGAAAAGATGTAGTCGTAGGGGTGGCTGGGAGAGCCGTGTACTGCCAGGAACAGATCATCGACCAGCGCCTGCTCCGGTAATTGCGTCAGCCACGCCTTGTTGTTGTCGGAGAGGTGGCGCTCGGTCCACAGGAGGGCTTCCTGGGCAACCGGATTAAAATCTTCAATGCCGCAGATGCCGACCACGGCATCGTCATGGTTTCCTCTCAGGCAAAGAAAGCCGCGGCTGCGGCAGAGTTCCGCGCACTCGTTAGGATTGGCATAATAACCGACAATGTCGCCCAAGCAGACAACCTTCTGAACATCCTGCCGGTCAATGTCCTCCAAGGCCACCTGGAAGGCCTCCAGATTGGCGTGAATATCGCTGATTATTGCATAGCGCATCCGGTTGCAGGCTCCCTTCCGGATTTGCCAGAATCTCCGGAGTACCCTTCTATTTTCGGAGACATGCTGATGTTTGTCAATAACAAGTTGTTTTTGGGCCAGGCGCGAGGGGGAGCGCCAGACTCCCGGAACCTCGCCCGCTACTATCAGGGAGCTGAAGCAGGGAGGCTGGCGCCTTGTGATAAGCTCTAAGCTGTCGGCCGGCAGCAGACGCTTGCGCCTTTGACAGCAGTCGTTAATGCAGCCGCAGCAAGAGGACATGAGGTGGGTTTTAAACGATCAGTTCCTCGTCTACCGGATAGGTCACGCTTCCGTTGCACTGGGGACACTGCAGCAGGTGGACGCACTGGCCGTCCCCGGTTACGGTCCTGTCCCAGGCGGTTTCGACATCCTGTCCTTCATAGTGGCCATAAGGATCGCAGTAGCTCTCCAGTCCGCCGTAATCGATCATCTTGGCGCCACAATCCGGGCAGTTATGCTCAAGCTGTGACAATCCGTTGCAAACCGGGCATCCGGTGCCCATTCTCTTCACCTCGCTTTTATGAGAGCCAGTTAATACAGTGATGTAGCCGCTCTTACCTGTGTGCCGTTTTTCTTTCAGGCCGGGCGTTAGCCCGGATAACGGCGCCCACCGCTTCGGATGTACTCCGCATTCTTCAGGCCGGGCTGTAAGCCCGGATGCGGAGGAAGCGGGGGCATTAGAGCGGGTAGTCATCTGTGGTAACCATATTGTCCGATAATCTCCCCGGGGTTATGCATCCCGGGGCGGCGGTATTGTATGATGAATACATTGCTGCAAGCAGTTGACTTTCTATAACCCATATTTCATAATTAGTTCATGAAAACGGAAGACTGTAGTCAGGCGAGTTCAGGTTTGTAAGCGGGCGAAGATGTCCTCGGCAGGAACCAGTTCCCAAGAGGGCATTTGTTGTTTATCCGGGGCGGTTCCGGGTCCCCGGTGGACACATGAGGCGAGACGAGGGCAAGCCTTACGGCTTTGTGAGAGGTGTAGGGGATGGAACGGGCGCGCATAATGATAGCGATGGCAAAGGACGAACAGCGGAACAGTCTCAAGCTGCTGCTGGCAAGGGGCTCGTACCAGGTTGTGGGCGAAGCCGGGGACGGATCGCAGGCGCTACGGCAGGCCAGGAGCCTTGACCCGGACCTGGTACTGACAGATGTTGACCTGCCGGGCGTTAACTGTTTTGAACTCTGCAGGGCGCTCAACCAGGATAGACGCACCCCGGTGCTGTTGGTCTCCCAGCAGGCCTTTCTCTTTCTCCAACTGGAGGAGCGTTTCAAGAATTACCCGATCTGTTATGTGACCAGGCCGCTGTCGGAATATAACCTGTTTCCGGCCATCGAGAGCCTGTTCAGATGCCATAAGTACATTCAGGGCCTGGAGGCGGAGATCGCCGACCTGCAGGAGAAGATCGAGACCAGGAAACTGGTGGAGCGGGCCAAGGGCCTGCTCATGGAACAATTGAGAGCGAACGAAGCCGAGGCCTACCGCCGCATGCAAAAGCAGAGCATGGACAAGTGCCTGTCGATGCGCAAGGTGGCTGAAGCCATCATTCTGGCCTACGACTTGAACAAGTGACCGGCGCCGGTCTGAAAGCGCTCTTGAAATGCTTGCCCAGCCGGCGCTTGGCCGGGTATAGCGTGGGGTCTCTGACGTAACTATTCAGGGTAGTCCATCACAAAGCTTACGGCTGACGGAACCCCACCAGAGGGTACCCAACCCTTCGAGCTAAGATGCCGTGCTTTTAGATCCTTTATTAGGCAGCCTGAGCAGTTATAAAATGATAAAATAAGATAACAAAACGCAGGAGGTATTTCAGGAAATGATCACCAAGACCAAGGAAGACGTGCTCAGCATTGCTCATGACCGTGGAGTGCAGTTCATCAGGCTCCAGTTCACCGATATTCTGGGGACTCTTAAGAACGTGGCCATCACGGCGGAGCAGTTGGAAAAGGCCTTGACTGAAGGGATCATGTTTGACGGTTCATCGATTGAAGGGTTTGTCAGGATTGAAGAGTCCGACATGTACCTGATCCCGGACACCAACAGCTTCACCATTTTTCCCTGGCGCGGCCGGGACGGATCCGTCGCCAGGCTGATCTGCGACATTTACAACCCCGACGGCACGCCCTTTGTGGGCTGCCCGCGCTATGCCCTGAAAAAGGTGCTGGCTGAGGCCAGGGAACTGGGCTACACCATGAACGTCGGCCCCGAGGCGGAATTCTTCCTGTTCAACACGGATCAATCAGGCCGCCCCACCGTTACCACCCATGATGAGGGCGGCTACTTCGACATGAGCCCCCTGGACCGCGCCGAGGACACCCGGAGGGACATAGTCCTGGCCCTGAAAGAGATGGGGTTTGACGTGGAGGCGTCCCATCATGAAGTCGCCCCCGGGCAGCACGAGATCGACTTCCGGTACGACGACGCCCTGACCACTGCCGACAATGTGGTCACCTTCAAATACGTGGTGCGCTCGATTGCCCAACTGCACGGGTTGCATGCCACCTTCATGCCCAAGCCCGTGTTCGGCATCAACGGTTCGGGCATGCACGTCAACCAATCCCTGTTTGCCAACGGCACGAACGCCTTCTATGATCCTTCAAAGCCCCTGCAGCTCTCCAGCGTGGCCATGCATTACCTGGGTGGGTTGCTCACCCATGTCAGGGGCTTGACGGCCATCACCAACCCGCTCGTCAACTCTTACAAGAGGCTGGTGCCCGATTACGAGGCGCCCGTCTATATCGCCTGGTCGCCCCGGAACCGGAGCCCGCTGGTGCGTGTTCCCGCCCGCCGGGATCAGGGGACCAGCTTCGAGTTTCGCAGCCCGGACCCGTCCTGCAACCCGTACCTGGCCTTTGCCGTCAACCTCAAGGCGGGCCTTGACGGCATCAAGAATCAGATCGTGCCGCCCCCTCCGGTAGACCAGAATCTCTTTAAGATGTCCGAGCAGGAACGGCAGAGCCTGGGCATCGGCTGCCTGCCCGGCACCCTGGGAGAAGCCCTGGAGGAACTCAAGCAGGACAAACTGATCCAGGAGGCCCTCGGCCCCCACATCTACAAAAAATTCGTGGCCGCCAAGACCCTCGAGTGGAATGAGTACCAGGTCCAGGTGCATCCCTGGGAGCAAAACATGTATCTGAACAAGTATTGATCGAGCACGAAGATCCTTTGATTTGAAGCAGTTTGGAATAAGTTTAGTGGGATCGGCACTTTTGAATGTTCCAGAAGACTTTGAAACCAGAATGCTGGATTTAAAAAAATACGAGTATATATACTCCCGCACTGCGGGCATTTTTCTTCAGCTTTCCACTTCTCCCTTTCCACAGTATCCGTAACCGGGGGCAGGATCTATCCCATGGCAGTAAGTACATTGTATTCAAGCGTATTGACAGGCAAAAGTAGATTGTAATTTACAACAGGTGCTGATATAATCGCAAATACGAGTATTTAAGCCTAGTAAGTGGGGGACGGAAGCATGGAGAGGATCGACAGTCAGGGCCTGCATTACCGCGATTTGAACGAGATGATCAGGCGCCTGGCGGAAGAAGGGATACGGGAGTTTCAGCTCGACAACGTCAACGGACAGCGCTATCTGGGTACCGGCCTGGCGTATCCCGATATCAGGATGGTGGTCAACGGAGTGCCGGGCAACGACCTGGCCTCATTCATGAACGGCCCGGAGATCACGATCAATGACAACGCCCAGGATGCCATCGCCAACACCATGAACGCCGGCCAGGTTACGGTGCACGGCCACGCCGGCGACGTGCTGGGCTACGGGATGCGCGGCGGGCGGCTGTTTATCAAGGGAAACGTGGGGTACCGGGTGGGGATCCACATGAAAGAATACAAGAAGCAGGTCCCGGTGTTGATCGCCGGCGGGACGGCGGGGGACTTTCTAGGAGAATATATGGCCGGAGGGATCCTGGTGCTGCTCGGTTTGGAGCGGCAGCCGGGGGTGCCTCTGGCCGGTGACTATCTGGGGACGGGCATGCACGGCGGTGTGATCTATTTGAGAGGCGAGGTCGACCCCTTCACCCTGGGCAAAGAGGTGTCCGTCTTCGATCTTGACGAGGCGGACTGGAGTCTCCTGGGCCCGCACCTGCAGGATTTCTGCGCCGGCTTCGGATATAGTTACGATGAGGTTTGCGCCGGGAAGTTCTGCAAGCTGATACCGGTTTCCCACCGGCCCTACGGAAGGCTCTACTGCTATTAGGCCAGAGGGAGGAGTCAAGGGTTGGACTACCAGGTGATTGTCATCGGGGCAGGCCCGGGGGGCTACCCGGCAGCCCTGAAAGCGGCCCGCATGGGGGCCAGGGTCTGTATCGTCGAGGCCAAGCAGGTCGGCGGGACCTGTCTGAATAGAGGTTGCATCCCGACCAAGGCGCTGGTGGAAAGCGCCTCGGCGCTGAGGCGCGCCCGCAAGGCCGGGGAGTTCGGGGTGGAGGCAGGCGAACTCGCCCTGAACTACAGCCGGGTCAGATCTCGTCAGGAGGAGATCGTCACCAGGTTGAGGGCTGGGGTCCAGTTCCTGTTGGAGAGCAACAAGATCGAGCCGGTGCGGGCACACGGGCGCCTGGCCGGCAGCAACCAGGTGGACCTGGTATTTGACGGCGGCAGGACCGAACGGATCACCGGCGACAAGATCATTGTTGCCACCGGCTCGGAGCCCTTGCTGCCGCAGTCCATGGGCTATGACGGGGATGTGGTGCTGTCCAGCACGGAGATGCTTCAGTTGGAGGAACTCCCCGAGACTCTGTTGATCGTCGGTGGGGGCGTGATCGGCTGCGAGTTTGCAGGGATCTGCGCCGCCATGGGCGTCCAGGTGACCCTGGTGGAGGCCCAGCCGACCATCCTCCCGTTCATCGATGAGGACCTGGCCCGGAGGCTGCAGGTCATGCTGAAGCAACAGGGGATCGACCTGAAGACCAAGACCAAGATCCTGGAGGTGGCCCGGGACGGGCGGCGCGCCAGGGTCTCTCTGAGCGACGGCGCCGAGGTGGTGGCCGACAAGGTGTTGATTGCGGTCGGCCGCAGCCTGAACACGGCAGGCATCGGACTGGAGCCGGCAGGAGTGGCTACAGCCTCCGGAACAGTAGTCATCGACGATAATATGGAAACAACCGTCCCCGGCGTCTACGCAGTTGGTGACATCACCGGGAAGGCCCTGCTCGCCCACGTGGCCACCGCCCAGGGAGCGGCGGCAGCGGCAAACGCCCTGGGCGCCTCGCGGACGGTGGATTACGGCGCCATCCCCAACTGTATCTTTACCTATCCGGAGATCGGGAGCGTCGGCATCACCAGCCGGGAGGCCAAGACCCGGGGCATCCCGCTGAAGATCGGCAAGTCTCTCTTCATAGCCAACGGCAAGGCTTTGTGCGAGGGCGAGCCGGACGGCTTCGTGAAGGTGCTGGCCGCTGCGGACACCGGCCGTATGTTGGGCCTGCATATCATCGGACCGCACGCCACCGAACTGATTGCCGGGGGGGCGCTGGCAGTGCGTTGGGGGCTGACCCTGTCGCAGTTCAGCGACACCATCCACGCCCATCCGACCCTGTCCGAGGCCGTGAGAGAGGCGGCAGAGGCGGCTGGGGATTGAACGAGGTTCGAGGTTCGAAAGAGAAAGGCAAATCGAACATCGAGCTTCGAGAAGGCAAACATCCGTTTTGCGGGAGGGGATCTCAGGGATGGATATAGTGCTGCCGTTTCTGGCCGAGGGCGTGGATGAGGCCACCGTATCCTTTTGGAAGGTGGATGAAGGAGACGACGTGGCGACCGAAGATGAACTGGTAGAGATGTTTACCAGCAAGGCCGTCTTCAGCGTTCCCTCCCCTACCGGTGGTATGGTGGAAGAGATCATCGCCACAGAGGGAGAAGTGGTCAGGGTCGGCCAGGCTCTGTGCCGCATAAATGAGAAGTGAGAAGGGCCAACGACTATCTTGAGAGGAGAAGCTCATGGCCAAACGATATGCGGTTTTTTGGGGATGCCAGATACCGGCCCGCCTCCCCTTTTTAGAGAAATCGACACGCCTCATATTGAAGCGGGTGGGCATCGAGCCGGTGGACCTGCCGGGCTTCACCTGCTGCCCGGACAGAAGCGTGGTGGGCAACTATTCGGAAGAGACCTGGATTCTGGTTGCGGCCCGCAACCTGGCCCTGGCCGAACAGTCCGGCCTGCCCCTGCTGACACCCTGCAACGGCTGCTACAGCACTCTGAAGACCGTGCTCGGCAACATCATGGATTCGGCAGCATTGAGGGAAAAAGTGACCTCCCAGTTGAGGACGGTCGGCCTGGACTTCCAGGGCAAGGCCGTGGTCAGGCACCTGATCGAGGTGCTGCACGACGACGTCACCCCGGCCCGGATCAGCGGACTGGTCACCCGCCCGATGCGCGGGCTGAAGATAGCCGTACACTATGGCTGCCACATGATGCGCCCGGCTAACCGGCTTCGCTTCGACGATCCTCTGCACCCGGAGAAATACGATACCCTGGTCAGGGCGCTGGGGGCGGAATCGGCGCCATACGAGACCAAGATGCTCTGCTG
>Ga0187870_1002572_pt1 | contig 14918 bp, 14 predicted proteins | sample June2016WEW_13_1_3_FD_132974 | JGI IMG/M metagenome (GOLD analysis project Ga0187870, IMG submission 132974) | Peatland microbial communities from SPRUCE experiment site at the Marcell Experimental Forest, Minnesota, USA - June2016WEW_13_150 | ecosystem: Environmental > Terrestrial > Soil >... | reverse complement strand
TAACGCCCGGCCTGAACGCCGGCTCAAGGCTCCGCCTTGGCTGAAAGCCCGCCGGCACACCGGGAAAACGGGCACACAGGTAAGAGCGGCTACGTCACTGTATTAACTGGTTCTAAGCTTCAGCGGGGGAAAGCAATCCCCCACTGAAGCCAAGTACCAGTTGAAAATACCCGAAAGGGGGAGAAGAGAGTCGTGAAGAGATTTGGACACAAGGATCTCCTGGGGCTGCAGGACTTGACCGCAGAGGAGATCGAGCTGATCCTGGATACGGCTGCGCCCATGAAGGAGATCCTCAGCCGGGAGATCAAAAAGGTCCCGACCCTGCGCGGGCGGGTGATCGTCACCCTTTTTTACGAGAACAGCACCCGGACTCGCACCTCCTTTGAACTGGCGGCCAAATACCTGGGAGCGGACACGGCCAGCCTCTCGGTAGCCACGAGCAGCGTGCAGAAGGGCGAGAGCCTGGGCGACACCGCCAAGACCATCGAGGTGATGGGCGCCGATGCCATCATCATCAGGCACTCGGCCACCGGGGCGCCGCACCTGCTGGCCCGCCTCCTGGACGCCAGTGTGATCAACGCCGGGGACGGCACGCACGAGCATCCCACCCAGGCTCTGCTGGACCTGTTCACCATCAGGGATAAGAAGGGCGGCATCGCCGGGCTCAAGGTGGCCATCCTGGGGGATGTCGCCCACAGCAGGGTGGCCCGGTCGAACATCTGGGGCCTCACCAAGCTGGGGGCCGAGGAGCGGGTGGTTGGACCGCCCACCCTGATGCCTGTCGACGTCGACCGGCTGGGGGTGGCCGTGTTCCATGACTGGCGTGAGGGCCTCAGGGACGTGGACGTGATCAACGTGCTGCGCATCCAGTTGGAGCGTCAGCAGAGGAGCCTGTTCCCCAGCATCAGGGAATACCACAGGCTGTTCGGCCTTGACGAGGAGAAGCTCCGGGTGGCCAGGCCGGACGTGCTGGTGCTGCACCCGGGCCCGGTCAACCGGGGGGTGGAGATCACTCCGAGGGTGCAGGACGGCAGTCATTCGGCGATCAACGAGCAGGTGACCAACGGGGTGGCCGTCAGGATGGCGCTCCTCTACCTGCTGCTGAGCGGGGGTGACCTCAGTGCCAGTGCCATATCTGCTTAAGGGCGGGCTGGTCGTCGATCCGCAGGCGGAAACAGTCGAGCGGCTGGACTTGCTGATCGAAGGCAGCCGGGTGGCGGCAATGGCCGCGGGCCTGTCAGCGCCGGAGGCAGAAGTAGTCGAGGTTGCCGGCTGCTATATCCTGCCGGGCCTGATCGATCTGCACTGCCACCTGCGGGAGCCCGGGGAGGAGCTCAAGGAGACGATTGCGACCGGGACCCGGGCGGCAGTCCGGGGCGGTTTCACGGGCGTGGTGGCCATGGGCAATACCAAACCGCCGGCGGACAACCGCACGGTGATCGAATTCGTCAAGCGCCGGGCCGAGGCCGGGAGCGTCCCGGTCTACCCGGTGGGATGTGCTACCAAGGAGCGCAAGGGCGAGGAACTGGCAGAGATCGGCGACCTGTTCGAGGCCGGGGCGGTGGCCCTGTCCGACGACGGCAGCTCGATCATGAACAGCGAGGTGCTGAGGCGGGTTCTGGAATACAGCCGCATGTTCGACCTGGTGGTGATCAGCCACTGCGAGGACCGGGAACTGAGCGCCGGCGGCCTGATGAACGAGGGCTTCAACTCCACCGTGTATGGCCTGCGGGGCATTCCGGCGGCGGCGGAGGAGGTCCAGGTGGCCCGCGACCTGATCCTGGCGGAGATGACCGGGGCCAGGCTGCACATCGCCCACGTGAGCACTGCCGGCTCGGTGCGCCTGATCCGGGACGCCAAGCAGCGGGGCGTCCGGGTGACCGCGGAGGTCACCCCGCATCACCTGTGCCTGACCGATGATGCGGTCAGGTCTTACGATACCAACACCAAGGTCAACCCGCCCCTGCGCTCCAGGCAGGATGTGGCGGCCCTGATCGCGGGGCTGTTGGATGGCGCCATTGATGCCATTGCCACCGATCACGCCCCCCATACCCAGGAGGATAAAGAGGTGGAGTTCGACCTCGCCCCCTTCGGGATCTCCGGTCTGGAGACAGCGGTGCCCCTGATCTGGGAGCACCTGGTGGAGACGGGGATATTGACTCCGGTGCAGGTGGCGCAGAAGATGGCTTTAAACCCGGCCCGGATCATCGGGCTGCCCGGGCGCCTGGTCAGGGTCGGCGCCGAGGCCAGCCTCACGGTGATCGACCCCCGGCAAAAACGCCCGGTGCAGGCGGAGCAGTTTGCGTCCCTGGGCAGGAACACGCCCTTTGACGGCTGGGAACTGCGGGGCTGGCCGGTTCTGACGATGGTGGGCGGAGTCGTCCACAGGCAATTGGTCGATAGAGTCACGGATACGCTGTAGGAGAGGTGTACGCAGCATGATCGCTTATCTGGCCTTGGAAGACGGCACGGTACTGCAGGGAACGGCCTTCGGCAGCGAGGGCCGCCAGTTCGGCGAGGTGGTTTTCAATACCGGCATGACCGGATACCAGAAGATTCTCACAGATCCCTCCTACTGCGGGCAGATCGTGGTGCTCACCTACCCGCTGGTGGGCAACTACGGCGTCAACCAGGATGACTATGAATCTGCCAGGCCGTGGGTGCGGGGCTTCGTGATCAAGGAACTGTGCGACTACCCGAGCAACTGGCGCTACTGGATCAAGCTCGAGGAATTTTTGAACAGGCACGAGATCATCGGCCTGGCCGGGATCGATACCAGGGCGCTGACCAGGCGGCTGCGCAATTATGGGACCATGCGCGGATATATAGCCACCGGAGAACAGGACACTGCCCTGCTGGTCAAGGAGGCCCAGTCGTCGCCCTCGATCTCCGGCCAGGACCTGGTGACGGCCTGTACCACCAGAGAGGCGCAGACCTGGGGCGATGGTCCCCTGCGGGTGGTGGTGGTGGACTTCGGGGTCAAGCAGAACATCATCCGTTCCCTGCTGCAGCGGGGCTGCACCGTCCACCTGGTTCCTCCGGCGACGACCGCCGAAGAGATCATGAGCTGCCGTCCCCAGGGGGTGGTGCTCAGCAACGGCCCCGGTGATCCCAAGGATGTCGGGTACGCAGTGGAGACGACCCGCAGCCTGATCGGCCAGTGCCCGGTGATGGGGATCTGCCTGGGGCACCAGATCCTCGGCCTGGCCTTCGGCGGGGACACCTACAAGCTCAAGTTCGGGCACCGGGGCGCCAACCATCCGGTCAAGGACCTGGCCACCGGCAGGGTGGCCATCACCTCGCAGAACCACGGTTTTGCGGTGGATGACGGGAGCCTGCCCGGCAGCGAGGTGATCGTCAGCCACCGGAATCTGAACGACGGCACCGTCGAGGGGCTGCAGCACAAAACCCTGCCTGTCTTCTCGGTGCAGTACCACCCGGAGGGATCGCCGGGCCCCATGGACTCCAACTATTTGTTCGATCGCTTCCTGGACCTGATCAAAGAAAAGTAATGAGTGATGAGTGGAAAGTGATGAGTGGAAAGTGATGAGTGGAAGATAGAGCGATGAGTTTCTTTTAACTCGCCGAGAATCCTTTTACAGGATAAAAAACACGATATCCTTGCCCTATAGGGTCGACTTAGCTAGCTGATTCCGCTCGCTCTCACAAAGCGGGTGCCTTCTGGGGTCGCTTTGCTGGAATGCAGCTAACCTCACTCAATTGGAGTCAAAAGGTATGCAATACTTACTCATCACTCATCACTCATCACTCATCACTCATCACTTGAATTTGTGAGGAGGAACATGCATGCCCCGCAATCCCAATCTGAAAAAAGTGCTGGTCATCGGATCGGGCCCCATCATCATCGGCCAGGCGGCTGAATTTGACTACGCCGGAACTCAGGCCTGCCGCGCCCTCAGGGAGGAGGGCCTGGAGGTGGTGCTGATCAACAGCAACCCGGCCACCATCATGACCGATCAGGAGATGGCCGATAAGATCTACATCGAACCGCTGACCCCGGATTTTCTGGCCCGGGTCATCGAGCGGGAACGCCCGCAGGGCCTGATCCCCACCCTCGGTGGCCAGGTCGGCCTGAACCTGGCGGTTCAGTTGGCAGAGTCCGGGGTTTTGCAACGGTATGGGGTGCTGCTGTTGGGCACTCCCCTGGAGGCGATCAAGAAGGCCGAGGACCGGCAGTTGTTCAAGGATATGCTGCAGGAGATCGGCGAGCCGGTGCCGGACAGCAGGGTGGTGGAGTCGATCGAGGACGCCGTGGACTTCGCCAATGACAGCGGCTATCCGGTGGTGGTGCGCCCGGCCTATACACTGGGCGGGACCGGAGGCGGCATGGCCTGCGATGAGCCGGAGCTGCGGGAGATCATGAGCCGCGGCCTGACCCTGAGCATGATCGGCCAGGTCCTGATCGAGCGCAGCGTGGCCGGCTGGAAGGAGATCGAGTATGAGGTGATGCGGGATGGGGCGGATAACTGCATCACCATCTGCAACATGGAGAACATCGACCCGATGGGGGTGCATACCGGAGACAGCATCGTGGTGGCGCCCTCCCAGACCCTGACCGATCATGAATACCAGATGCTCAGGACGGCCTCGCTCAAGATCATCAGGGCGCTGGGAGTGGAGGGCGGCTGCAACATCCAGTACGCTCTTGACCCGCACAGCTTCCAGTATTACGTCATCGAGGTCAACCCCCGGGTCAGCCGGTCCAGCGCCCTGGCGTCCAAGGCTACCGGCTACCCGATCGCCCGTGTGGCTGCCAAGATCGCTCTCGGCCTGCGCCTCGACGAGATCGAGAACCTCGTCACCCGGAGGACGCAAGCCTGCTTTGAACCGGCCCTTGACTACTGTGTGGTGAAGGTCCCCCGCTGGCCGTTTGACAAGTTCCGGAGCGCAGACCGCACCCTGGGCACCCAGATGAAGGCCACCGGAGAAGTGATGGCCATCGACCGCACCTTCGAGGGCGCCCTGATGAAGGCGATGCGGTCTCTGGAACTGCAGAATAACGGTCTCCTGTACCCGGGCCTGGAGAACATGGACGACCAGGAACTGCTGGACAGGCTGACAGCCCCTACGGATGAGAGGCTGTTCCTGGTGGCGGAAGCCTTCCGGAGAAATATTGAGCGGTGGGCGGGTGCCCGCCCTGGCGGGTGCGGCGGGTGCCCGCCCTGGCGGGCGCGGCGGGTGCCCGCTCCAGCGGGCGCGGAAAAAGAAGGCATTGGCATGGCCAATGATTTGAGAAGTGAGAAGCGAGAAGTGGGAACATCCAACCTCTCACCTCACACCTCTCAAATCCCTCTCACCTCTCAAAAGGCAGGCTCTGAAGCTACGATACAAGCTGAAAGCATACCTGTACATGGGGAGAATCCGAATGACCTCCTGCATCTGATCTCCGATTTGACCGGCATCGACAACTTCTTCCTGCACAAGATCCGGGCGATCACCGATTTGGAAAAGGTGCTTGGCAACTTTCACGATGTCCGCGACCTGGACCCGGAGACGGTGCGGCAGGCCAAGCGGTTTGGCTTCAGCGACCTGCTGATCAGCCGCCTGACCGGAGTCTCCGCTCCGGAGATCAGGCAGTGGCGCTATCGTAGCGGCATCAGGCCGGTGTACAAGATGGTGGATACCTGCGCCGCCGAGTTCGAAGCGGCAACGCCATACTTCTACTCGACCTACGACCTGGAGAACGAGGCGCAGCCCACGCCCAGGCGCAAGGTGCTGGTGATCGGCGGCGGCCCCATCCGCATCGGGCAGGGGATCGAGTTCGACTACTGCTCGGTGCACTCGGTCATGGCCCTGAAGCAGGAGCAGGTCGAGGCCCTGATCATCAACAACAATCCGGAAACTGTCAGCACCGATTTTGACACCGCCGACCGGCTCTACTTCGAGCCCCTGACCCTGGAGGACGTGCTGCACGTGGTGGAGTTGGAGCGCCCGGACGGGGTGATCGTGCAGTTCGGGGGGCAGACCGCCATCAACCTGGCTGGCCCGCTGTCAGCGGCAGGGGTGCCTATCCTGGGCACCGCCGTCGACAAGATCGACGAGGCCGAGGACCGGGAAAGGTTTGAACAGTTGTTGACCGGTCTGGGGATCCGGAAACCGCCCGGCAGAGGCGCCGCCGGCATGGAGGATGCCCTGGCCATCGCCCGCCAGATCGGTTTCCCGGTCCTGGTGCGGCCTTCGTACGTGCTGGGAGGCAGGGCGATGGAGATCGTATACGGCGAGGAGGACCTGGAGAGTTACGTGGCCAATGCCGTGGAGGTCTCGCCCAACCATCCGGTGCTGATCGATAAGTACTTCCAGGGCCAGGAGATCGAGGTCGACGCCGTCTGTGACGGGGAACAGGTGCTGATCCCCGGGATCATGGAACATGTGGAGCGGGCGGGGGTGCATTCCGGAGACAGCATTGCGGTGTATCCGGCGCGCCTGCCGCAGGATGTCGTCGACCGGATTGTCGGCGATACCACCAGGATCGCCCTTGCCCTGCAGGTCCGTGGCATCCTCAACATCCAGTTCGTCTATTACCAGGGTGAGGTTTACGTGCTCGAGGTCAACCCGCGGGCGAGCCGCACGGTGCCCTATCTGAGCAAGATCACCGGAATCCCCATGGTGCGCCTGGCCACCAGGATCATGCTGGGCAAGACGCTGCGCGGCCTGGGCTACAGGGGCGGCCTGGCCGGGACCGGCGCCCTGGTGGCGGTAAAGGTACCGGTCTTCTCCTTCGGAAAGCTCACCAGAGTGGATACCTGCCTGGGGCCGGAGATGAAGTCCACCGGCGAGGTCATGGGCGTGGACTACACTGTTCCCTGCGCCCTGTACAAGGGACTGATCGCCGCCGGTTGTTCTGTGCCGCGCTCCGGTTCGGTGCTGGTCACCATCGCCGACCGTGATAAGCTCGAGGCCCTGCCGCTGGTGGAGGGGCTGTCCAGGCTGGGGCTGGACTTTTACGCCACCCGGGGCACCGCCGCCTTTCTCAGGGAGCGGGGGCTGGCCGTCAGGGATGTCAACAAGATCGAGGAGGGATCGCCCCACGTGGTCGACCTGATCACGGACGGCCGGGTGAACTTCGTGATCAACACATACAGCGGCGGGCAGGGACCGGCCCGGGACGGGTTCCAGATCAGAAGGGCGGCGGTGGAGCACGGGATTCCCTGCCTGACCTCCCTGGACACCGCCCGCGCCCTGCAGGAAGTGATCGCCTTTCTTCAGGGAGGCGGGGAGAGTTCCCTGATTTCCCTGGACGAATATGCGCAGGCTGGGAACATCGCCATGAGATTGAAGGCTGTCAGGCAGGTTGGGGGGTGGTAGTCATGGGTGCTCCAGGGGAATACGCGACAAGGGTGGCTGAACAGTCAGCCCTGGCCGGCGATGTCTTCCGCTTGACCCTGGAGGAGCCGGAGTTGGCTGCGGTTGCCCGGCCCGGGCAGTTTGCGATGCTGGGCTGCGGTTCTGGCCTTGACCCCTTCCTGAGACGCCCACTGAGTATTCACCGGGTGCAGCGCGCAGCAGGAGCGGTTAGTTTTCTGTACCGGGTACGGGGCAGGGGAACAGAATGGCTGGCTGCCAGGCGCCGGGGTGAGCCCGTATCTTTATTGGGGCCGCTGGGCCGGGGATTCCGGTATGAGGGGAATGGCAAGCGGGCGCTATTGGTGGGCGCCGGCATCGGCGTCGCCCCCCTCCTGTTCCTGGCCGAAACCCTGATGGGATTGAACTGGACGATGACCATTCTAATTGGCGCCCGAACCAGGAAAGGTATTCTCTGCCGGTCAGACCTCGAGCGCTACGGTATAGTGCAGGTCAGCACCGATGACGGCAGCGCGGGCCGGCGCGGCATCGTTACCGATCTCTTCCGGGATGCGTTTGTAAAGGGCTCATATGCGCAGATCTACGCCTGCGGGCCACAGCCGGTGCTCGGGGCGGTGCAGCAACTCAGCGCGGATAAAGGCATCCCGGCGCAACTGTGCCTGGAAGAACGGATGGCCTGCGGACTCGGCGCCTGCATGGGCTGTGCCTGCCAGGGAGCGGATCCCTCCCGGATGCTGCGGGTGTGCGCCGAGGGGCCGGTATTCGATGCCTCGGAGGTGATCCTGAATGGCTGACCTGTCGGTGCAGATCGCCGGGATCGGCATGAAGAATCCGGTCATGGTCGCCTCCGGCACCTTCGGGTACGGAGCGGAGTACCGGCCGGTCTTCGACGTCAGCAGGCTGGGGGCGCTGGTCACCAAGGGCCTGACCCTGAAGCCGTGCCCGGGAAACCCGGCGCCCCGGATCTGGGAGACCCCGGCGGGGCTGCTCAACGCCATCGGCCTGCAGAACCCCGGAGTGGACGTTTTTATCAGCGAGATCCTGCCGGTGATGCGGTCCTACGGCATGCCAGTGATCGCCAACATCGCCGGGTTCACCGGGGAGGAGTTCGTAGCCCTGGCCGAGCGCCTTGACGGCTCAGGGGTGGCCGGCCTGGAGCTTAACATCTCCTGCCCCAATGTCAAAGCGGGCGGGATGGCCCTGGGCACCGACCCCTGCCTGGCAGCGTCGGTAGTGGCTGCCGTGGTACGGGTCACCTCATTGCCGGTGATCGTCAAGCTCACCCCCAACGTGACCGACATTGCCGGCCTGGCTAAGGCAGTGGTCGCTGCCGGAGCTGCCGCCCTCTCGCTGATCAACACCCTGCTGGGCATGGCCATCGACGTGGACGCCGGGAGGCCGGCCCTGGGCAACGCCACCGGCGGCCTGTCCGGCCCGGCGATCCGGCCGGTGGCGGTGCGGGCGGTGTGGCAGGTGGCACAGTCCGTTGACGTGCCAATCATCGGCATGGGAGGCATCTGCACCGGGCGTGACGCCCTGGAGTTCATCCTGGCCGGGGCGTCGGCGGTGGCGGTGGGTTCCGCCCTCTTTCACGACCCCCTGGCGGCGGTGAAGGTCATCGAGGAGTTGGAGCGATATTGTGAACGGAAGGGGATCGCAGACTGGCGGTCGCTGATCGGCGCCGCCTGGAAGCGTGGGAACTGACGGTGTCAATAATGCAATAAAGGTTTCGACACGTTCCAGCCGGCGAAGATAACGAGTGGAAATACTCTTGTGATGATTCTTCTAAGAGGCTTCAGCTCTAAGCGGAGCGTGGGCGGGGGAGTTTGCATCAATGGAGGGGGTTTCATGGAAGCCAGGGAGAGACTGATCGTCGCCCTTGATGTCAGTACGTTGGAACAGGCCAGGCGCCTGGTGGCTGAATTGCATGACCTGGCGGGCATGTTCAAGGTCGGCCTGGAACTGTTCTGCAGTTACGGCCCCCGAGCGGTGGAGACAGTGCTCGAACAGGGCGGAGGTGTTTTTCTGGACCTCAAGTACCACGACATCCCCAACACCGTGGCCGGTGCCGCCCGGGCGGCGGTGCGCATGGGCGTGTCCATGTTCAACGTGCACGTGGCCGGTGGGGCGGAGATGATGAAGGCGGCGCTGGAAGCGGCCCGCCAGGATGCCGGATCGGAAGCGATGCCGAAGGTCCTGGGGGTCACCGTGCTCACCAGCCTGGGGGCGGACCAGTTGCAGGACGAGCTTGGCCTTGTTCGTCCTCTGCAAGAGCAGGTGGTGTTCTGGGCGAAACAGGCCAGGGATTGCGGGCTGTCGGGGGTGGTGGCCTCTCCCCGGGAGATCGAGACAATCCGCCAGCGCTGTGGAGACGATTTCCTGATCGTGACGCCGGGAATTCGTCTGGTTGGAGCGGAGCAGGGCGATCAGAAGCGGATCAGCACGCCGGGCGCGGCAATCCGGTCCGGCGCCGACTACCTGGTGGTGGGGCGCCCGATCACCAAGGCGCCAGACCCACGGCGGGCGGCTTTAGCTATTATCGAAGAGATGGAGGCAGCCAATCAATGACCGAAGAACAAGTCCTGGATGCTTTTCAGCGGCATGGAGCGCTCCTGGATGGGCACTTCCTGCTGACCTCGGGGCTGCACAGCAATCGCTACGTCCAGTGTGCCCTGGTGCTGCAGCACCAGGAAGCGGCTACGATGCTGGGAGCCCAGTTGGCCGGGTACTTTAAAGACATGGCGGTGGACCTAGTCGTAGGCCCCGCTCTGGGAGGAGTGCTGGTCGCCCAGGAGGTCGCCCGCGCCTTGGGAGTGAGAGCGCTCTTCACCGAACGTGAACAGGGCCGGATGACCCTGAGACGCGGATTTTCCATAGTGCCGGGTGAGAGAGCCCTGGTGGTGGAGGACGTGGTCACCACCGGCGGTTCCACCAGAGAGGTGATCGACGTGGTTGCCGCAGCCGGCGGTAAAGTGGTCGGCGTTGGGGCGCTGATTGACCGGCACACAGGCAGCCTCGACTTCAATGTTCCGTTCCATGCCCTGCTGCGCCTGGAGATTGCCACCTACGCCCCTGACAGTTGCCCGCTCTGCCAGTCAGGGTCGCCCCGGTGAAGCCCGGCAGCCGCCAAAAGCAGGAGAGTTAGAGCGGGTAGTCATCGGTAAAAAGGGAGATTACTGCACCTTGGCGAAGATGGTGTCAGTTTACCCGCGTGGCGAAGATAGTATCATGCGATCACAGAGGAGGCAATCAGAATGAGCGAAAACGAAGACCTGATTCAAAAAGCCAAGGACAATGCCAGACAAAACTTTCGGGATGGCCTCAATTGTGCTGAATCGGTGTTTAAAGCAATTCTGGACACCGGGGTTACGGACCTGCCCCCGGAGACAGTGGCTCTAGCCTCTGGGTTCGGCGGTGGCATGGGCTTGTCGGGAAACAACTGCGGAGCCCTGGTCGGGGCGATCATGGCTGTGGGAGCGGTGCATGGACGGCGCAACCCGCTGGAAGGCACCTTCCAGGATCGAGTCGACCGCCTGTATGGAAACCCCGGACTTTACCGCTTCTTCAACGGGATGCCTCACGAGTTCAAGGCAAGGTTCGGTGCCTTGAATTGCTGCGAACTTACCGCCCCGTATCTTGCCGCCCCGGATTCCGAATGGACCAATAGGGATCGGCTTAAAAATTGCATGAAGATGGTCGTTGAGACTGCCGGTATGGCTATGGAATATATCCTTAAAGGCAAGGATGAGGGGTACACGCAGGCATTTGGAGAGAATGTGGCCAAAAAGGTATAGCTGAAGAGAGGAGGGCACTGGCTAATGCCGGACATAAACAAACAGATTACTGACTTGGCCTTGCAGAACGATGTAACCTATGTCGGAGTGGCCGGCCTGGAGCCGGCCCATAACGCAATTCTGGAACAGGATGTCAGACCATGAGAATAAAATATGTCCATACGAACATCATCGCCAAAGATTGGGAAAAACTCGCCCAATTTTACATCCGCGTTTTTGGGTGCCAACCGGTATATCCGGAACGGGACCTGACAGGAGAGTGGATCAATCAGGCCACAAACATCAAAGACGTGCACATACGGGGCATCCATCTTTGGTTGCCGGGGTATGTGGATGGCCCGACTTTGGAGATATTTCAGTACAATAAGCAGAATGAAAGCGATGACCTGCCTGCGATCAACAGGCCTGGGTTTGCGCATATCGCCTTCTCGGTTGAGGATGTACAGTCCTTCTATGAAAAGTTGTTGCAAAATGGCGGCAGCAAGTTGGGAGATATAGTCGAGAAAGATATAGAAGGTGTTGGAGTTTTGACAGTTGTTTATGCGAGGGACCCGGAAGGGAATATCATCGAGATCCAAAATTGGAAGTAAGGTTAAAACCGCTCCGTACAACAGAGTGTAAGCTGGGGTGATGGTAAACGTATCCCTATATGATCGGCAGCCCGGAAGTGGGCAATTATCAAGTAGCCTTCGATCATTCGCTGCGAGCCTTCAGGGAGAGGAAGCCTACGGAAATGGACGCAACCTCCGGCTGTGAATATAACCCGCAGCAAGAGGCGTTCAACTTGGTCAGTCTGGGTCAGCCGCTGAGCGTCAGCTATCCGCAAGGCGAGGTCTTATTTCAGGGCACCGGCTTCTGCCCCTTTTGGGAATGGCGGCTGCTGTCGCTCAACTACCTGTGGCGTTCGGACGGCACCCCCCTGGCAGGCGAACTGGTATCGTTCCGGCAGTTGAAGCACGGCCACGTGTTTTACCCGGCATTCGTAAATATGGGAATCGCCCAACTGGCCACCAGTCTGGCCGGCAGCGCCGTCAACACCGATCAAGTAAGGGAAGCGTGCCTGACACTCGGGGGCAGGCTGGAGAGAGGGGCTGAGATTCAGGCAACATTCCCGCTGCTGCCGCGGTTTCCGGTGACGGTTCAGATCTGGCCGGGAGATGAGGAGATGGCGGGCAACGCCAACATCCTGTTCGACGCCAGCGCCACTAACTATCTGCACATTGAAGATGTTGTCGTGGCCGGCAATCTGGTAGCCCGGTTTTTGGTGCAGCACTACGAAATGCTGACAACGTAACATGCATAGAGGAGGCGTATTTTGATATGGAACAGGTGGGAAAGAGGCCTTTCTGCATTGTCGATGTTTTTGCGGAAGAGAAATATGCCGGCAATCAGCTTGCCGTTGTACTAAATACCAATGGATTATCGGATACTGAGATGCAACGAATTGCCAAGGAAATGAATTACTCTGAAACAACATTTTTGTTATCAGGATCAGAAAAGGATGGCGCGTACGATGTCCGCATTTTTACGCCGGAAAAAGAAGTGCCTTTTGCGGGTCATCCCACACTGGGGACGGCATATGTAATACGGCAAGAAATATTAAAAAGACCGGTTGATAGCATATTATTAAATCTCAAAGTAGGTAAAATTCCAGTCTATTTTAATACTGATAGCGGAAGTGAAGTTCTCTGGATGAAGCAGATACAGCCGACTTTTGGGAAGACATTCAGCGTTGACGATGTTGCCCAAGTTCTGAATCTGAACCCCGATGACATTGACAAGAGATTTGTTATTCAGGAAGTATCAACCGGCTTACCATTTATCATAGTCCCCTTGAGGACATTGGAGGCTGTTAAAAAGAGCAGAATCGATAGAGACTGGTTCCAGGATTTAGTCAGGGACAGCGAGGCTAAAGCAATATTGGTCTTTTCTTCCCAGACATATAACCCTCTGAACGATATTAATGTCCGTGTCTTTGCGGATTGTTATGGAGTGCCCGAAGACCCTGCCACAGGTAGTGCCAATGGTTGTTTAGCCGGATATTTGGTCAAATATCGTTATTTTGAAAGTGACAAGATTAATGTCAAGGTTGAACAGGGGTATGAAATTGGGAGACGGTCATTACTATACTTACGGGCACAGGATGTTGATGGCAAAATCGATATCAATGTTGGCGGAAAAGTTGTCATGATTGCCAGAGGAGTACTTGTTTGATGTCGAGTCGTTGTCCAGGATAGAGATGCCTTGGAGGAGGATGCAGCAATATGCCTTGGTGTCCTAAATGTCGAGCAGAATACCGACAAGGATTTAAGATTTGCAGTGATTGTAATACGGATTTGGTAGACGAATTAGAACAGATAAAGAAAAATAGCGGTACTGAATATGATGATGAAGCTGCTTATTTGACTTCGGTGTCTAACAGGATTGAAGCCGAAATGATTGAAGCGCTCTTAAATTCACATGGAATTCCTGTACTAAAAAAGTCCAGGGAAGCAGGCGGATATTTGGATATTTACATGGGTGCAACGATCTTTGGGGTAGATTTATATGTGCCTTCAAAGTTGTTGAAGAAAGCAAAGGAGATCATTGCAAGTAATCCGGAGAATGTTGAAGAAGATGTGCAAGATTACAGTGAAGAGGAAGATTCCAGCGAATTGGATGAGAAATATGATGAAAAGCGGAGAACAAATACCTGGATATTATTGTTATTTTATATTGGGCTATTATGGATTATCGTTACGGTTCTTTACAATTTATTTCAGTGGATAATAAGAAAAATATGAAAAGATGCTGCCTAACTTGACAAAGATTGCAGACCAGTACCTTGCGGGAAGAGGTTGATTACACGGGGGATTGCTATAATATCGAGCCGAAAATGTGGGTAAGGATATAGTCGAGTTATGACAAAAGCCGCCTTGGCGGCTGTTTTCATTCAGGAGTCTCCGGAACTGCCAGCAGGGTCTTGAAGTTCTCGTACAGCACAAAACCAGGGCGGGCCTTGGCGGGTTTCCAGACGTTCTTGCGGAGTGTGTAGTCGACGGGTACCTTGGAGGAGCGCCTGCCATCGCTGTAGTAAGCCGCCAGTTGGGCAGCCTGCTCCAGGGTGGCGTCGGGGATCTCCCGTCCCGGTTGCGACCTGATGATCACGTGGGCGCCCGGGGCGTCCTTGGCGTGGAGCCAGAGGTCTTCTTTTTTAGCCAGGCGCATGGTCAGGTAGTCGTTTTGCCGGTTGTTTTTCCCGACCAGGATTTCGAAACCATCCGCAGACGCGATCTTGGAAACCTGCGGCGGGCTCTTCTGCTGCGGTTTATCCCTGTGAGCAGGGCCTGCCTTCCGCTCTCTGCCTCTCGCTTTCACATAGTGAGCCTGTTCCAGCTCAGCCCTGATCTCGCTCAACTCTTCAACTGTCTCTGCCAGGTCGAGGGCGGTCCTGATGCTGGACAGATATCTCTGCTCCTCCATTGTCTGATCCATCTGCAGTCTGTTGATCTTTAGGGTGTTGCGGGCTTTTTCGTAGCGGCGAAACAACTGCTGGGCGTTCTGGGACGGAGTCAGGGACGGATTCAACTCGATCTCCAGGGGCGGCGCCTCCGGGTCGTAGAGGTTGGGCAGCAGTGCCCTGGTCTGTCCTCTTTCGATCAGGTGCAGGTGGGCGAGGAGCATCTCTCCCCGGGTCCGGTAATCCTGACCCTGTCTGGCATCATCCTGGGATTGCTGCTGCAGGGACAGCTTTTTTTCGACCCGGGCGCTTTCCTGCCTGACCGTGTTGGCGAGGGTGTTCTGCAACTGCTGGAACCGGGC
>Ga0187870_1002569_pt1 | contig 14925 bp, 17 predicted proteins | sample June2016WEW_13_1_3_FD_132974 | JGI IMG/M metagenome (GOLD analysis project Ga0187870, IMG submission 132974) | Peatland microbial communities from SPRUCE experiment site at the Marcell Experimental Forest, Minnesota, USA - June2016WEW_13_150 | ecosystem: Environmental > Terrestrial > Soil >... | reverse complement strand
CCCGTTCTGCTGGACAGCAGAATGGGCGGCCTGTCCTCCGTAGCCTCGGCGAAGGAGGATGGCGATCCATGTGGCATTCAGCCTCTCGACCGGGCTCGGGGTTCCAGAGCCGTTTCGACAAGCTCAAGGCCCCGAGCATGTCGAGGGGCTTGTCGAAGGGCTGGATTGCTTCGTCGCTCTGCTGGCCAGCACTCTGCTGGCCAGCAGAGTCGCAATGACCATCAAAAACCAAACAGATCCACTACCCCTGCTTGACCTGCGCGCACAGAAGTAGCACGGTTGTGCCATGTCCAAAACCGTCCTCTTCCGCACCCGCATCGATGCCCGCCGCAAGAAGAATGCCGAGCGCATTCTGGCGCGGGTCGGCCTGACACCGGGCCAACTCGTCAACATGGTGTTCGCCCAGGTGGAACTGCGGGGCGGCGTCCCCTTCCCGGTCAATGCGACCGATGACGGCTACCTGCCGCATATTCCCAACGCGGAGACCCGGGCAGCGCTACGGGAAAAATCCGTCAAGCGGTTCCGTACGGCCGATGACTTTCTTGCCGACCTGCGGAAGTGAGAACCATCGAGCGCACCAACCGCTTCAAAAAGGAGTACCAGCGGCACGTCGCCGGGACTTCGCTGGAGACGGAATTCGCAGCATTGGTTAAGTTGCTGGTTCAGGGGACTCCGCTCCCCGCCGGTTATCGCGATCATCCGCTTAAAGGTGTGCTGGCTGGATGCCGCGACTTCCATATGCGCGGCGATCTGGTGGTGATTTACCAGGTGACGCCGGACTTGGTGAAATTCTTCCGCGTCGGCTCGCACAGCGAGCTTTTCGGACGCTGATGCGTGAGCTACTGATCGAGCTTTACCTTTTCCGGCAGTCACTGCGCGAAGCCGAGTTGTGGGCCGAGCTTTTTACCGATCCGCGATCCTGCAGGCGTTCCGCCTTCACCCTTTCAAGTTCGCTCAGGGCTTCGGCGGACAAGGCGGCCTCGATTTTGCGCGGCACGAATTCCTGCATGCGGCGCTCGGCGGCGAGGTAACGCGGCATGTGCTCCAACTCTGCTGAGCGGCCGGTTCGGCTTGACCTTGTAGCACAAATGCGCCCAATTGTGCCCATGCCTACAACCGTCATTCGTGCCCGGGTGGACCGTTCCCGCGCCAAGAGCGCCGAAAAGATTCTCTCCCGCCTCGGATTGAAACCATCTGATGCCGTGAACATGCTTTACGCGCAGATCGTGCAACAGCGCGCCATCCCCTTTGCCCTGGTCGATGCCGGCTCCGATTACGCCCGGACGGAATATGGCGTCACTGACGCCGAGTTGAAGCGATTTGTCCGCCGGGCCAGCCAGGAAATTGCGCGCGAACGCAGGGACGGGACGATTCGCCGGCTGACCTCGCCGGATGATCTCCGTTGAGTTAACCCAGCGGTTTCGCGCGCGGATTCGAAAACTAAGTTTGGACCCAACGGCCGTCTTTGCGGTTATAGAGGCAACCGCGGCGGCCTGGGGACATCCTCACCAACATACCGGCCTGGGAATCCGGCGGCTGGCAGCGGACTTTTTTGAAGTCCGCGCGGGGCTTGGCGTCCGCCTGGTGTTTCAGGCGCAGAAATCCATTTTGGTCTTTTATGACGCGGGCACTCATGAGGACGTGAGACGATTTTTGCGCGACCTTTGAGACCGGATTTGTAAAATAGATGGTCGGCTATGGTCGAAAACGACCATTAACGACCTCTGGGCGGATTGCTTTCGGGAAAACGGCGGCCGAAGCGTGGGAGCGTTGAACAACCATCCCAACTGCGCTGCGAGCCTCCACGGTCACGGAAACCGTCAAAGGGCCGGAGTCCCCTGCCCCGCCCTCACCGGCCGCCTGTACTAGAACAGTCACTCGGCATTTCCAGTCATGGATCGAGAAGACGTCTGGCCAAACCTACAGCCGGAGCGACGTCGAAATCGCAATCCGCTTAACGCCTCCGCCGGCGGCTTTGCCGGCCCAAAACAACCTCATTGAACGGTTGCAGCCCCACGACAACATCTTACGCCAAAACCACACTCCCGATATCGCTTTGATGCCGAGCAAGGCTTTGTAGAGATCGTCCACGTTCTGAAAACTCGGCGTATTCAGTCTGTCTACATAGGTCTTCAACATGGTTTCCTTGTAGGATCGCAAAACGCTCCGCCATCCTTCCCCGGCTAGACACCAATCTCAGTACTACGCTGATTTCTTTCCGGCCTTTGGGTCGGCCGCTGCCTTCACCGCAATCTGCATCAGCCGGTCTAGTCCGACGGACCTGAGGCCTTCAATGCTCAGGATTCCTGCATCCTGTGCTTTTTGCATGCCCCGGACTCTATAGAGTAGAAATGCGAAAACGAGAAAAAATAGCCGACGAAGGGGGATCGCCCGCGAGCCCCGCCGCAGCGGCGCGGGCAAGCAGGCTCCTGCAAAGGAAGTGTGCTAATTTGTCATTGCGAGGAGCCCGCGAATGCGGGTGACGAAGCAATCTATCTAGCTGGATCGCCACGTCCGGCTGCGCCGGACTCGCGATGACTAGGCAGAGAGGCGGAAGCACGGGCGCAGCGACTCGACCACGCTCGCTGGAGCCAAGTCTGCGCCCCTACCCTACAAATGTCCGCACGGCGCGAGCGAGGAGAGATCGCCCGCAAGCGGGCTTCCTACGACGCGCCGGTCAGAAAGGCTTTGATCTTGGGGATGATCTCCTCGCCGGCGTCCTCCAGCACGTAGTGCCCGGCGTCAGCGAGATAATGGGCCTGGCTCTGCGGGAAGATCTCCAGCCAGCGGTTATAGAAATTCTTGGTGAAACAGAAGTCCGCCCCGCCCCAGGCAATCATGACCGAATGTTCCTTGAGGCGGCCCAGCCCCCGGTACGCCTCCTCCAGCGGCGCCATGCTCGGGTTTTCCGCGCGGACCGGAATGTCGGCGATAAACCGCGCCACGCCGATCCGATTCGCCCAAGAATCGTATGGAAACAGGTATCCCCGCCTCACTTCCGGGGTCAGCGGCCGCCGATGCACGGCCATCGATGTCGCGGCCCGGGCAAATCCGTTCCATCCGCGCACCAGCCATTCGCCGATCAGCGGCGTCCGGCACAGGCGGATGCGTAGGGGTATCTGAACCGATGGAAACGCTGCGGTGTTGAGGATGACGATGCGCCCGACTTTATCCGGATGTTGGGCCGCCCAGCCGAAGCCAATTGGCCCGCCCCAGTCGTGAACGACCAGATGCACGCGCCGCAGCCCCGAGTGGGCGACGAGTCCCGCGAGATTCTCAATGTGGGCTCCGAGGCAGTAGGGATAATCCTGCGGCTTGTCGGAAAGCCCCATGCCGATGTGATCGGGCGCCACGCAGCGGAATCCCGCCCGGACCAAAGCGCCGATGAGTTCGCGATAATAAAATGACCAGGTCGGGTTGCCATGGAGCAAGAGCACGGCCTCCTCTGAACGCGGGCCTTCATCGACATAGCTCATGCGCGCCTGGCCGCAGGCGAAGATTTTCGGCTCAAACGGGTAAAGCCGTCGCAACCAGCCGGGGAGCGGCGGTCGTCCTGCGGTCATGCCGGTTTCGTGCACTCGGGATCCTGGTTTAACTAGGCCGAGCCAGGAGGCGATGCCATTCCGTTTTGAAACCACTAATCCACACTAATCTCCACTAATCTTTCCGGGGACCGGATTAGGCAGGTATAAGTGCCCATTAGTGTTCATTAGTGGTTAAAAGGAGCACGCCGTCACCATTCGAGCGCCAGCATCATGCAATTGATGCCGCTGCCGATGCCGAGCAGCGCGACCCGGTTGCCTTCGCGGACCGCCCCACCCTCAATGGCCTTGACCAGCGTGGCGGGCAGCGAAACCGAGCCCATGTTTCCCAGCGTCTCGAAGGTCGAGAAGTCCCGGGCAAGATCGAGTCCGAGCGCCTCGTAGAGTTTGCGCCGGTGCATGCGGCCGACTTGGTGGCAGACAAAGCGATCGACCAGCGTCTCCGTCCAGCCCGTCTCTGCCTTGAACGCGGTCCACGCCCGCTTCGCGACATCGACGCCGGCCAGCAGCAACTGCTCGGAATCGGTCTGCATGTCCAGCCCTTCCCTGTCCGCCGCGTCGCCCCGGCAGAGTTCGCTGTGCTCGGTGGCCGACAGACAGATGCCGCCGAGCAGCCGATGAGCTCTGCCGCGAATCAGGGATCGATGGCAGACGATGGCCGCGGCCGCCCCGGAACCGATGGTCAAGTTCGCGAAGAACGGTTTGATCTGGTTGCGATCCAAGGACGCGGTCAGGAGGTGCTGCACCGTGCGCTCCACCAGCGGACGGCCGTTCTCCCCCGCCACGACCATTCCGCACTGAATCTGCCCGGATTCAATCATGGCCGCAAGGATCGTGAAACCGTTGAGGAAGCCGAGGCAGGCGTTGGAAACGTCAAAGATCTGCGCCCGGGGATTGAGGCCGATTTTGCGATGGGCAAACGCCGCCGTGGCGGGCTCGAGCAGATCGCGGCAGACTGCCGTGTGCAGGAACGTCTCGATCTGCTCCGGCTTGAGCGCCGACCGGGCGAGCACCGTGCGGCCGGCCGCCGCGCTGGCATCGGACGGCCGCGTACCCGGAGGCCAGAAGCGCCGCTCCCGGATGCCGCTCATCAACTCGAGGCGTCCGAACGGCAGCCGCAGGCGTTCGTAAAGCGGCCGCAGGCGCTCCTCCAGGCTGGCGGAGGTCCACGTTTCCTCGGGCAGCGCCACCGCGATCGACTCGATGCAGACGTTCTCGAAGCGCATGATTCAGAAGTCAAATGTCAAGAGTCAGGCGAAATCACACAATTGTAGGAGCGAGTTTACTCGCGACTCCGAGCGAGGATCGCCTGCAAGCAGGCTCCTACAGGACACGCCCTTCGGCATGCCCGCCTTTGGCCTGTTGACCATGTGGTATGCATCGTTGCCGCAAGGTCGGGAAACGGTTCGCCTCATGCGCCCTCTGACCGCTGACTTCTGCCCTCTGACCTCTGCGCCGAAGGCGCCTCCGGCCGCATCGCCAGCCGGATGACATCCTTGTCGAAATAATTGCTGCCCAGGCCGGCGTCGACGACGAGCGTAGCGCCATTGAGACCGCTGCTGCGCTCGCTCAGGAGAAAGACGGCGGCATTGGCCACCTCCTGGGTTTCGAGCGCGCGTTTGCGATACGTTAGTTTCTCCGCGTACAGGTAGCTTTCCAGGTACCCGGGAATGCCGGCTGAAGCACTGGTCTTGAGCGGACCGGAGCCCACCACGTTGAAACGGATCCCGGTGTCGGCACTGAAGGACTTGGCGAGAAACCGCACGGTCGAATCCAGCGCCGCCTTGATCGGCCCCATGTAGCCGTAGTTGTCAGGCGTGACCAGCAGGGACGAGATGCCGATGGTGACAACGGAGGCATCGCGGGTGAGATGCGGTTTGAACGCGCGCGCGATTTCCACGAGGGAGAAGCACGAAACTGTCATGGCCTGAAGAAAGTCCGCCCGCTTGGTTTCCTGAAACGATTTGAAGCCCTCGGCATAGCGGGCGAACGCAATGGAATGCACCAGGCCGTGCAGCGGTCCATACTTGGGGCCGACTTCCGCCGCCAGCCGTCCGGCGGCGCCCTCCTCCTCGACATCGCACACCTGGACGGCCCGTGCGCCCATCAGCCCGCCCAGCGATTTTTTGCGCGCCTCCGAGCGGACGCTGTAGATGACGCGCGCCCCCTGCTCCTCGAGGGTTCGGCCAACGGCCCAAGCGACACTCTTCGGGTTGGCGACGCCGAAAACGAGGAAGGTTTTCCCTTCGAGCGCGAGAAAGCTCATTGCGCGGCGGGCTTGGCGGGCGGCGGGTTGGAGCCGTTGGATGACGCGTCCACCAGCGCGACGCCAAAATCCACCGTGAGCACCTTGCGGTTGTCGGCGGTGCGCACCGATCCGCTCATAAACATGAAACGCCCGAGCCGGTCCTTCAGCTTGACGTCGATGATGAGCTCGTCACCCGGCTTCACCGAGTTTTTGAACTTCACCTCGGTGATGCGGGTCAGCACCGGGGTGTAGTGGCTCAGGTCCTCCCCCTTGGCGGCGCACTGCTTCGTGAGAAAAATGCAGCCGGACTGGAACACCGACTCGCAGATGAGCACGCCGGGCATGATGGGATTGCCCGGATAATGCCCCTTGAAATAATCCTCGTCGGGGCGGACCCGGCGGCGGGTCGTCAGCGTGTCCTCGGTCTCGGCGATGATTTCGTCCACGAACAGGAAGGGCGGTCGATGGGGAATGAGCTTTTCGATGGGCTCCATGATGGATCAAAGGGATGGGTTTGGGGTAAGTCGCCGCGTTGGTCAGGCTTTCGTCATCACTGGTTCCACGGTCGGTGTAGCCGCTTCTCGTTTTTCGGCAATCAGGTATTTATCCATATTATTGGCAGTAATCACGCCATAATTTATAGTGCCCAGCCACCCTGACATGATAATACCCACCGAGCCGGCGTGGTAAAGCCCGGGCAGCCGGGAGGAAAGGTCCATGGAGACCTTCAACCCCTCGAACTTCGTGCCAAAGGAGGTGCCCATCCAGTGTCGCGTGTAATGTTCGATGGTCCGTGGCGTGGCCGCCTCGGCCCAGCCGATCCTGGACCGCACCCCGGGGACGAAGCGCTCGAGACAGGTGATCGATTCTTCGATGATGCGCGTTTTCTCCCGCTGATACGCCTCGGCGGACAGGCGGTTCCAGTCGTCGTACCGGGCATTGAGCGAGCAGACCACGGTGTAGCGTCCGGAGCCGGGGCGCGTTTCCGGATAGTAGACCGAGAAGGTGCGGCTGGTCGAGTGAAAATCGACGAGCTCTTCGCTCGTGAACCGGGTGGAATCGGAAACGAAGATGAGGTCGCCGATGGGGGGGATGGATTCGCCCTGGCGGATGCCGAGGTAGACCTGGCACGAGCTGGTGTTGATGCGCACGGCCAAGGCCTGCGCCACAAACTCCGGCGGGAAATGCTCCGCGCCCACCAGCTTGAGAATGGTGCCCTTGATGTTGGCATTCGAAAGCACGGCGCCGCAGCGGATGGTGCGGCCGTTGGCGACGACGCCGGCGACCCGTTTGCCACCGGCCGCTGCTTCCACGAGCACCTTCTCGACCATGACGTGTTTGCGGAGCTCGACGCCGTTGCGCTGCAGCTCCCCGGCCATCTTTTTGATGAGCAGATCGGTGCCGCCGCGAAACGTGTACACGCCCTTGCTCATGAAGTTCGAGAACACGATGCCGTAGGTGATGGCGGGGTCGTCGAGGGAGGAGCCGTTGGCATAGGCGATGGGCTCCATGAGAAAGCGCTTCACGTCATCCCGGCCCGGGAAATAGCGCTCCAGCATCTCGCCCGTGGTCTCCGGATTGTTGTCGTAAAAGTTCATCGCCCGCAGGTCGGTGAAAAACCGCTCCACGGTATCGGCCGGCACCTTGAACTGCTCAATGAGCAGCCGCGTGAAATCCGGGCGGTCGAAGGTGGTGGTGAGGGCGAACTGCGGATTGACGAAGCGGATGCCTTTGAGCTGGACGATGGAGTCGGCGATTTCCTGCGACCAGTATTTGCGCGCCGACTTGATCATGCCGACGGGGAAGCCGTGCAGCGAGATGTCGAAGATGTGTCCGCCCTTGCGCGTGAACCACGTGGCCAGGCCGCCCAGCTGGTAGTGATGTTCGAGCAGCAGGACCTTGTGGCCGCACTTGGCGAGGCAGTTGGCGCCGGTCAGGCCGGCGAGCCCGCTGCCGATCACCACGACGTCATAATAGTCGTCGACTCCTTTGAGCCAATCGTAAGCCATGAAACGTTCCACTAAGCACAGTCGATTCTCGGTGGGCAACTGGGAATTTGGGTGCCTTGCCCCGCCGGGAAGCCTCACTCGCGGGCTCCGGGATGCAGAATATGGAGGTTGGCCATGGTAATGCCGCTGAGCATCGCCCCGATGACCCCCAGCAGCCCCTGATCGGTGCCGCAGAGATACAGGTTTTTCAAGTGGGTGCGTCCGTCGCGGATTTTGCGCGGCGCGCCATAGACCGCTCCCTGAAGATGGCCGGTGAATCGTGCAATGGTGCGCGGCGTGAAGATGTCGGTGGCGAGCGTCGCGGCTGCGAGAGTCCCTTCGGGAACCGGCGGCAGAAAGCGACCGGCACTGCGCGTCATCGCCGCCAGCCAACTTTGCTTGTCGGCGCGGTAGCGCTCCTCCGGCAGATGCGCCCACTGATCGTAATTCGCGAGGCAGGTGATTCGTAACTGGCCCTCCGGCAGCCCCTGACCGGCAAAATCGAAATTATTGGGGAAGCAGATGACTCCGCTCCGGAGGTCGACCTGCTGTCCCGGCCGGGCGTACTCGAATCGTTCCGAGTCGTTGAAGAACACGATGGTGTCGCTCCCCCACCCCAGTTCCCGCGGCTGGCATTTCAGCACCCGGATGCTTTCGATGAAGGAGAGCCGGTCCATCGAAGCCTTGGCGAAGGCGGACCGGTCGTCCATCGTTGAAACCGCCAGAAGCTGTTGGGTTTCCTCGCTGCCGATGGAGGAGATCACATGCTCGGCGGTGATTTCCGCGCCGTCATCGAGCCGCAGGGCGGCGGCGCGCCCATCGCGCTCGATGATGCGCGCCACGCCACATTTCATGCGCCGTTCGCCGCCCGCCGCGCGGTATTTCTCCAGCAGCACCCGGATGACCCGGCGGATGCCTTCGGGCGGACGCGCGAGGCCTTCGAGGAAGATGGCTTTGAACATGATTCCGAACTGGGCGAAATCCATGTCATTCTCCTTCGCGCTGCCGTAGTACATCAGCGGGCAAAGCAGCATGTCTTCGAGCAACCGGTCGGTGATGTGCCGCCGGACGATCGCGCGCGCCGAAACGACCGGAGCATCAAGGGACACGTCGTCGTAGGGTCGGACCAGGGTGACGAGCCGGCGGAAGCCGTCGATCTGCGCGGGGAATTTCGCCGCAATCTCCTCCTCCAGAACCGCCAGGTCGTTGGTGAAAAGCAGGCCGGTCTCGCCGCGGGGGCCGAAGGCAATGCGCGATTGTTTTTGCGGGCAGAGGCCAAGCTCGTCGCGTTCGATCCGGAGCTGCCGCAGCAGCTTGCCGAACGGCGTGCCTTTTGTGCCGCGGGGCACATAGTTCGTCATGGCGTGCAGGCCGACATCGTAGTTCCGGCCGGCGAGGTTGTAGAAGCTGTTGAGTCCGCCGGGAGCGTAGTGCCGCTCGAAGATGCAGACCCGCCGGCCGAAGTGCGCCAGCCGGATGCCCGCGGCGAGACCGGACATGCCGGCACCGACGATGACGACGTCGTAGTGTGCGGCGGAATTCATTTGAATGGCCTGTCATCGCGAGCCCGACGACTTATCGCGCTGAAGCCTTCGGCGAAGGCGGAAGTCGGGCGTGGCGATCCAGATGGATTGCTTCGTCGCCAGGCTTCTCGCAATGACATTTATGGCCTCACGGGTCATGAACAACGCCACTGGCGGCGCGTCTGCATAAAAAAAGCCGGGACAGCTCCCGGCCGCGCCAGATCAACGGTCAAGCAGGTTTAGGTCTTTGCCGCGAGGGCGTTGAATTTGGGGGTGAGATAGTCCGCACAGCTGTCGAGGGACGCCAGCTGGATGTAATCGGCCTCGGGCACCTCGATGCCGTGGCGCTTCCGGAGTTCCATGACGATGTCGAGGAAGTCCATGGAATCGAGCTGGAGCTGGTCGCGGAGGCGCACATCCGGCTTCACATTACGGAGATCTTCGTCGGGCGCGATGTTGGCGATGATGTCAATGACCAGCTTTTTGCATTCGTCTTTCGTCATGGGAAGGTGCGGTGTCAGGCCCGGTAGCGGATGATGATGAGCGTGGAATTGATTCCAAGCATACCAAAGGAGTTGTTCAGAATTGCGTCAACCCGTTTTGCCTTTTTCGGCTCATTGAGCACGAGGCCGGGCACGTCGCACTGCGGATCGAGTTCGTCCACGTTGATCGTCGGATGGACCATCAGGTCATTGAAGGACGGCAGGTTGCCCGCCAGCTCGAGCGCGCCGGCCGCGCCCATGGCATGGCCGATGAAGCTTTTGGTGTTGTTGATGTTCACGTCGGTACAGCCCGCAAACACCTCGGCGAGGGCCTGGCATTCCTGAATGTCGCCCTGGAGCGTGGCGGTGGCGTGCGTATTGACGATGTCGATGTCGGCCGGCGTGAGGCCGGCGTGGCGGATGGCTTGGCGGATGCACTCGGCCTGCCGCACCGCGTTGGGCAGCACGTAGTCGGTGGCGTCGGAGTTGACGCAGTAACCGGCCACTTCGCCGTAGATCTTCGCGCTGCGGGCCAGGGCATCCTCGAGCCGCTCCAGCGTGTAGATGCAGCCGCCCTCGCTCACCACGATGCCGTTGCGCCGCTTGTCGAACGGGCGGCTGGCCTTGGTCGGATCCGGATGCGAGGCGAGCGCACCCTGGCTCTTGAAGGCGGCAAAGATGCCGAAGGTCTGGATGCTTTCGCTCACGCCGCCGGCGAACGCCAGGTCGACCTCGCCGAGCCGCAGCATCTGCGCGGCGTGGATGAGGCCGAGGTTGCCGGCGGCGCAGGCCGCCCCCAGCGTGTAGGCGGGACCGGTGATGCCGAGGTTGAGCGAAACCTCGCCCGCCGGATTGTTGGCGACGGTGCGCGGGTTGTGGTGATGCGACCAGAACCTGGTGTCGTACTTGAAGAGCGAGATGTTGTAGATTTCGTTCTCGGTCTCGACATTGCCGTGCTCGGTGATGCCGAGATAGATGCCGATGCGCGCCTTGTCGGCGGCCTCCCAGTTCACCCCGCTGTCCGCCAGCGCCTCGCGGGCGCAATGGATGCTGATGCTGCCGGCGCGCGTGCCGATGCGGACGTCCTTCTTCTTCTGGTACTTGAGCGGATCGAAGTGGCAGACCCCCGCCGGCTGCGCGCCCATGTACCGCACCTCGATCAGCTCCACGCCGGAGACGCCCGTGAGCAGATTCTGCCGGTATTCCGACAACGTATTGCCGTTCGGCGCGGTCAGGCCGAGGCCGGTGATGACGATGCGGGACTGCTTCATGGATGGCACGGGAAGACTCTCAGGGGCGCTTGGTCAGGTGCGCAAGAGAGTTTTGCCTAGCCATCGCTCGGGGAAAATCAATACAAGTCTCGTCTGATGAATGTCCTTGTTGTGGGCGGCGCCGGTTACATCGGCAGCCATTGCGTGCGGCAGTTAACGGCGGCGGGGCACCGGCCCGTGGTCATCGACAACCTCGTGTACGGCCACCGTCGCGCCGTCGCGCCGTCGGTTCCGTTCTACGAAACTGGTCTCGGCGACGAGGCTGCGGTCCGCCGGGTGCTCGCGAAGGAACAGATCGAACTCGTGATGCACTTCGCCGCCTTCTGCTACGTGGGCGAATCCGTCAACGAGCCGCTCAAGTACTACCTCAACAACGTCGTCGCCACGCTGCACCTGCTCAAGGCCATGCTCGACGCGGACGTGAAGAAATTCGTGTTTTCCTCCACCTGCGCAACCTACGGCATACCGACCGCGCTACCGCTGGTCGAAACCATGCCGCAGCGTCCCATCAACCCCTATGGCCAGACCAAGCTCGACGTGGAAAATGCCCTGAAGGCGCTGGCCCTCGCCCACGGCCTGAGTTTCGCGGCCTTCCGCTATTTCAACGCCGCCGGCGCCGCCGAGGACGGTTCCATCGGCGAGGATCACGATCCCGAGACGCACCTCATCCCGCTGGCGATTGATGCCGCGCTGGGCCGGCGCCCGCAGCTGCAGCTTTTCGGCACCAACTACCCCACCCCGGACGGCACCTGCCTGCGCGATTACGTGCACGTGGACGACCTGAGCCGCGCGCATATCGCCGTTTTCGACCGCCTCGCCACTCCCGGCGCTGCTCTCTTCTACAATCTCGGCACCGGCCGCGCCTACTCCAACCGCGAGGTGATCCGTGCGGTGGAGAAGGTTTCCGGCAAAAAGGTGCCGCTCATCGAAGCGCCGCGCCGGGCCGGTGATCCGCCCGCCCTCTACGCGGATTCCACGCTGGTGCAGCGCGAGCTCGGCTGGAAGGTGAAGTTCGCCGACGTCGAGTCGATCATCGCCACCGCCTGGAAGTGGCACTCGACGCATCCGCACGGCTTCGGCGGGCGAAAGCGTTGAGGTAGGTAGGGCCCCGAGCTTGCTCGCGGCCCTGGAGTCTGCGGTCAAGGGATGGCATCCGCCCTCCTTGCTGTCATCCTGAACGAAGTGAAGGATCCAGTGACACTCGGTCGGAGCCAACGGCGGAGTTGCACTGGATTCTTCGCTCCCCTCAGCATGACAGGTCAAACAACCACCATGAGCTATTGGGTGTACATCATCACCAATCGCCCGCATGGCACCCTCTATGTTGGCGTGACCAACGACGTGGAGCGCAGAATCTGGCAACATAAGGGCGGTGCTTTGGAAGGCTTCAGCAAACGCTACGGCCTGAAAAGCCTCGTCTATTTTGAACGACTTCGGGACATCGCCGCAGCGATTGGGCGCGAAAAACAAATCAAGGGCTGGCTTCGCAAAAGAAAGATCGAACTGATCCACAAGACCAACCCCCTGTGGCGCGACTTGAGCGAAGGATGGTACAACGATAATCCGGTTGGTTGAATCGCCTATTTCCTGTCATCCTGAGCGAAGCGAAGGATCCAGCATGACTCGGCCGGGCGACGGTCCTCTGGATTCTTCGCTGCGCTCAGAATGACACGCGTGCAGAGATCATCGCCTGTCTTGAGCCTTAGGAAATGTTGGAGGCGTAGCGTCGGGCCTACACCTTCAGCCCGAGCGCGTCGATGCGCTTGCGGAGCGTGGTCCGCGTCATGCCGAGGCGCTCGGAGGCGCGCGCGAGGTTGCCGCGCTCGTCCTTGAGTACGCGCCCGATCATTTCCCGCTCCAGGCGTTCCAGCACCGGTTCCCTGCCCTCGGTCTTCAAACGGGCATAGACGAAATCCAACGCATCCTGAAGGGTGAGCGCCGAAGGCCCGGTCGCGACCGGCGGCGCCGGCGAAGACGGCTCCGCGGCCGCCGCCGGCTCCATCGCTGGCGCGCCGGTTTGGGCGGACGGCGCCACGACCGCCGTGGCCGGTTCGAGCGTCGTCCCAGCAGGCACGGCGGTCGGGCTTGACGGCACTGTGGCCCCATCCGTCCCGGCTGCGCCGCGTAATTCCGGCGGAAGATCCTTGAACAGAATGGTGTCGCCCTGCGCAACGACGGCGCTGCGGTAGATGACGTTCTCGAGTTCGCGGACATTGCCCGGCCACTTGTGCCGCAGCAGGACCGCCATTGCTTCGGCGGAAACCTTTTTCACGCGCGTCTTTTTCTGCTGTTTCAGGGTCTGCAGCACGTAATCGACGGTCTGCGGGATGTCCTCGGGGTGTTCCCGCAACGGCGGCATGCGGATGCGCACCACGTTGAGTCGGTAGTAAAGGTCCTCGCGGAAGGTCCGGGCCTTCACGATTTCCTCCAGGTCCTGGTTGGTCGCGGCGAGCACGCGCACGTCGACCTTGATCGTCTCGGTGCCGCCGACGCGCTGGATTTCGCCCTCCTGCAGCACGCGCAGGATCTTGGTCTGGGTGGCGGGCGCCATGTCGCCGATTTCGTCGAGAAAGATGGTGCCGCCATCGCACAACTCGAACTTGCCGATGCGCTGGCTGGTCGCGCCGGTGAAGGACCCCTTCTCGTGGCCGAACAATTCGCTCTCGATGAGGTTTTCGGGAATGGCCGCGCAGTTGACCGCGATGAACGGCCTGGCCGCGCGATGGCTGTGCTGGTAGATGCTGTGCGCGACCAGTTCCTTGCCGGTGCCGCTCTCCCCGGTGATCATCACGGTGACATCGCTGGCCGTGACCTGGCCGATGGTCTTGAAGACCTGCTGCATGGCCGCGGAGCTGCCCACGATGCCCTCCTTGTAATCCTCGGTGTTGAGGCTCGGCTGGTAGTCGGCCGCCGCGCGCAGGTCGGCGTGGGTCTTGAGCGCGTTCTCCGTCAGGGCGAGCACCTTTTGCGGATCGAACGGCTTCATGATGTAGTCGAACGCGCCGTATTTCATCGCCTCGATGGCCGTCTGCGCCGTGCCGAAGGCGGTCATGAGGATGACAAGCTGCCGCGGGTTGATGGAGCGGATGTGCTGGAGCGCTTCGATGCCGCCCATGCCGCCCATGCGGATGTCGAGGAAGACGACGTCGGGCGGGCTTTTTTTGACGGCGGCGATGCCCTCCTCCCCGCTCGCGGCGGTCGTCACCGCGTAGTCACGCGAGGAAAGCACGCGCGAAAGCGAGTAGCGAATCTCGGAATCGTCGTCGATGACGAGGATGGTGGACTTGGCGGCGGCCATGGCGGAAGAAAATCAGGAACAAACGCGGGCGGCGATTATCGATTAGCATCCCGCCCGAAACGGGCCTTACTTAAGGCAAATGCTTGGATGGTCAATTAACTTGTTCCGCGTCTTCGGCATCCGCCTGGCCGTGCATTTCAGCTTTCTGCTGCTGCTGGCCTACGTGGCGTGGGGAGGCTGGATGGACGCCGGTTGGGCGGGCGTGGCCTGGAGCGTGGCGTTCATCACCCTGCTGTTCACCTGCGTCGTGCTGCACGAGCTGGGGCATTCGCTGACTGCCCGGCGTTTCGGCATCGGTGTGCCCCGCATCCTGCTGCTGCCCATCGGCGGCATGGCGGAATTCGATTCGATTCCGCGCCAGCCACGGCGCGAACTCCTCATCACGCTGGCCGGCCCGGCGGTAAACTTTGCGATCGTGCTGGCCTTGTGGCCGTTTGTCACCGTGCCCGTGGCGTGGGCCGATGGCGAGTTGCCGCGCACCTTCTCCGGGCTGGGCTGGGAGCTGCTGCTGGTCAACCTGGTCATGGGTTGCTTCAACCTCCTGCCGGTTTTCCCGATGGATGGAGGCCGCAT
>Ga0187870_1002566_pt1 | contig 14931 bp, 12 predicted proteins | sample June2016WEW_13_1_3_FD_132974 | JGI IMG/M metagenome (GOLD analysis project Ga0187870, IMG submission 132974) | Peatland microbial communities from SPRUCE experiment site at the Marcell Experimental Forest, Minnesota, USA - June2016WEW_13_150 | ecosystem: Environmental > Terrestrial > Soil >... | reverse complement strand
TTATCTCCGTCTATCACTTCCCAATTCAATCCATCGAAGGAAGCGCGGTCATATAATACCGCATCAATAGGGTGGGGGTCTTGAGCATATTCGAGCTCCGTTTTTTGAACAACGAATTTAGCTTTTTTATAAAGACGGCCGAGTGCGATATGGTCGCAATGGAGATGGGTAACGATAATAATATCAATATCCTCCGGCGCTAAGCCAAGTTTATGGAGTCCGTCTTTTACTGAGATGATATCGGTTTCAGGTGCACCTCTTGCCGTAAAATCGGCGGCGTCGGCACCGGCATCAACCAGTATTTTAGCATCAGAGCCTTCGATATACCAAGTATAACAGGCCGTATTACAGATACCACCGGACTCAGAACGATATGCGAAGTGCGAGCTGTCTCGAGGTCCTTCACATAAAGCAATAGGGTGTATCTTGTACTGTTGCATTTACGTTTAACAAATATACTACGACAATTATTTTAAATTTGAAGAAAGCATCTGTTTCCAGTTATCCGGCAGTTCTATCTTACGGCTTACCGGTGCCCCTTGTTCGTGGTTCTGAATGTAGCCTCGGCTTCGGTTTCTCCCCGGATCCCCGCTCACCACGACACCGATCCATTCCGGTTTAATGAACACCGGTATCATGCGGTCCGGATCAGATGATTCATGGTAAATCGTCGGTATCTGTTTTTCCTCAACCATCCTTTTTAGGTTAAACCATGTAAATCCGCCCTGCAAGGCTAACCTTTCCGTTGATCCTGCTGACACTTTAGCGTTGTCATAGAGATATTGGCCGATATCTTTCTTGGTCAAACCTTCTTTAGCTATCACGCGGGCTATACTCGGGCTGGTAACAATCACCGGATAGTATTTCCACCAGTTGATGGCCATGTGAGTCCAGTGGGATGCCGTGCTCCCGATTACTTCAACCCATGTATTTAGGTGTTCGCGCGCTTTATCTCCGCCGCTGGCGATGGGGGGTGAAGTATACACTACGCTCTGTACCGTAACCACGTTCTCTCCCTTTTTAAAACCCCGGGAAACACTGAATGGCTCCCACCCCAGTTCGGCGACAACATCTTCATTTTCCGCCAGTACCAGGTTAAAAGTGTCACCGATTGTCGCTTTATCGGACGACATCGGTAGTATGCGAAGGCCGGCGATGTTTCTCATGTAAAGCCTCAAGAAACGGCCGATACTGGTATTCGGCTGCCTGCCGACGCGCATGACCCCGGTCTCATAATTAAAGTTCAATTCTTTGATAATTGGGCCGTTCAGGATGATCAAAGGCTCCCAGCCCGGTGTGCTTCCGGCATCCTGAATCCGGAACTCCGGATCGGCAATGGCTTCCACTACAGCCAAAAGAATAGGCATGTATTCCGGCCGGCAACCTGCCATTACTCCGTTTACGGCGATATTCCAAACCGTCGCGTCACGCTTTTCAGGAAGCAGGTTACTGATTATTTGATCCGCAGGCCGGTTGGTAAATTTTAAGAATTTTTCCACTCTTTCGATAGTAGGCGGAATGATGGGCAGGCCATCAGACCATAACCGCCTGTAGAAAAATTCCTGTACTTCATCTAGCGTTCCTTCAAAAACAATATCAGTCCGTTGCGGCTCTTTGGGTTTTGGCACTTGTTTAACCTGCCTGGCCATTGCCTCGATAACATTGTTTACTACAATCTCCGTAACTTTCCTTTTTACATCCTCGTCGCTGTCCGTAGCCACTACGCCCGGGTATTCGGCCACAGATACATTCTGTATTCCCAGTGCCTGTCCTACTGCCTGTGCCTGTCCCAGGAATCCGGAAGAGGCGATTGAAACTGAGGGAAAGCCGGCTTTTTCTGCTACCACACTTGCCCGCACAACTGCGGGCGTACAGCTGCCTCAGCCCCCGACTCCTGAAATAACGGCATTACAACCATATTCTTTTAGCTTTTCTGGCAGTTTGGCGATTACCTCATCCTCATGGGTTCCATGGGTATTGCCGAAAGCTGAATATTCAACGAATTTGATATCAGGATACCGCTGCTTCAGCAGTTCCCTGAGAAAAGGGAAGATTATCTCCGCTTTAAAACCGTAATCGGATAATTCGCAGATAGTAAGGCCGTTGAGAGACGCCGGGCGGGGTTGTAAGGTCATTGGCTCGTAGGCCAGCTTGCCCAGCGGCCAGACTACTTTATAGTTGGGTTCTTGCAACATTGTTCTCCTTTTACGGTCGTATTCGTAACGCCGGTCTAAATTATGATGTTATCGAGAATGTATAGCGTGTTAACACCTTGGTATATGACAAAATTGGTGACCGGTACATAGCATTTTTCTACTTAATGGTTGGGCTTGTCCAGCCACTGTATTTCTTTAGTAGATTACTCCAGTTTGCCGGTAATTTGATTGGTTTGGTTATAAAGTGAGAAGGCCCATACCCCCAGGTACCGACATAAGCTATCATGTCAGGCCCCGGGCCGCCGGTAACACAAATTTTAAGGTCATCCTGTTTGAAAAATAGAGGGACCGGCGCTGCAGGGTCGTTTTTGTGTTTTTCTTTTACCCAATCGGGAAATAGTCCCCCGCCCCTTTCCCGGCCATCAAAGACCAAGTTTCCGGGTAACTTAATGCTTTCAAAGAGCGCTTTCTGGAGGTCTTTTCTTGAGATTCCTTCGCGGCGGATAGCCTCAAAAGCTGTTGGCGAAATGAGTACCAGCCCATCATGCGCCACACTATTGGCATACCGGTCATACTTGACTTTTGCCTGTAAACTGATATGGTATATTATTCTTTCAAGGGTTGGTGGAGTGGGTAATACCAGATCCGGTTGCCAGGACATCGCCGGCATCACACTTATCGTCGGCTGGTCTTCGGCAAAGCCTTCAGCAACCCGGAAAGGCTCCCAGACGCCAGAATAAGCGGGCTCGTTCTCTGCAATCAAAGTTACGTACCTGAAAGGATTACCAAATGCTTTCATGTCATTTACACCTGGCCAGGTATGACCGATATTCATCATAATTAACTTAAGTGCCCGTCCGATGGTGGTATTAGCTTTCCAGCCCGGCCCCAAAGCACAGAAACTTCCATTGATGTTTAACTCTTCAGCCAGCTTTTGACCGCTGAGGATGAATAACGGGGCCAGTTGTCCGGACGTATTTTGTACCCCCACAAGATCAAAAGCAGGATCGATGATGGTTTCCACGGCCGCTAAGATAATCGGTATATATTGAGGCAGGCATCCAGCTATCACGGCATTGATGGCTATTTTCTCCAATGTCGCTTTTCCCTGTCCCGGGGGAAATATTGCTATTAATTGCTTTCTCGGCAATTCGCAACCTTCGAGTATCCTATTGACAGCCTCTTCGGTGGGTGGTACCAAAGGTATTCCATCGCTCCAGCCGTGTTGCAGGAAAAACCTCTCCATTTTTTCATAAGCTTCTTGATAATCATTTCCAATAAAGGCTAGTTTATTATCGGCTATCTCTTGAATTATTGGAGGTTGGGGTCTCCATTTTGTTAGGCCCAAGACAACTCTGTCTGCTACTTTCTCGGCTACATTGAACTTTATTATTTCCTCGGCGGGTGGTACGTAATCAAAATCCAGAGGTGCTAAAGCCAGGTCTTCCAGACCCTGACCGCTGGCAATAAATCTTGCCGTTGGCTGAAATGCCTTCGCCAGTACTAAAACGCAGGGTTTACCGAATTTCTCTATCTGGATCGCGTCCGGCGTTATCCTGGTTGTACTGCCGCCTGAAATTGCCAAAGAAATTACTACTCCGTCACTGTTATCAGCTATTTCTTTGAGTTTAGCTATTCTGGTTTCAGGTCCCCCGCTAAAGGGCACATCCCAGACATGCCAATCAGCGCCGGGAACTTTATTTTTCAAAGCACTTTCGAGACGTGGGAAAAATGTTTCTCCCACGGGCATCCTTAAACCGATTATTCCTATCTTTTTCCCATTCAAGTCTTTGAGGCGAGGAGAAGCGGGTATTTTCACGCTACTTTGGGCTTCGCCGCGAGGATTAAGTACTTTCAATTCAAACTTACTTTTTGGCATTTTATTCTCCCATATTTTCACGGTAAACCGTCTTATCCTTGGAATTTCATCCTGATTATATTATCTTTACCCAAATACTGAATTTTATCCAACCCGAAATAATGGGTGAATTTTGATAATAAAGATTCTTTCAAGAAATAGTACGTATACGTACAATCTTTTTGCTACAATTTATATCATTTAATGATTAATGTCAAGGGAAGTTTAAAGTGAAAATTTACCTTGACACGAGAAATACCTTATACTATATTTAAGCTTAAATAATACGTATACGTATTGTCGGGTTTTTAGAAACGTCTTTTAGCAAGAGGAAATCTTTCATGTACGATTATGATGTGGTAATTATCGGTGGTGGGCCTGCAGGATTATCCGCCGGCATTTATCTGACCAGGGGGCAATATAAAACTCTGTTAGTCGAAAAGGAAAATCTTGGCGGACAAATAACCAAAGTGGAATGGATCGAAAATTATCCTGGTTTTTCCAAGGGTGTAGCTGGACCCCAGCTCGCTTCCGAAATGCTGGCTCAGGCAACGTCTTTTGGGTTACAGATTGACCTGGGAGAAGTCGAGCGTATCGAACTCTATTCACAATCAAGGTGCCTTCAACTCAATGACGGCAGAAATATAATGTCAAAGGCGTTAATAATAGCCAATGGCTGCCATAGAATGAAGCTCGGTATACCCGGCGAAATTGAATTTGAAAATAAAGGCGTTTTTAGCTGCGCTCTGTGTGACGGAGCTGAATTCACAGGCAAAAAAGTAGCTATTTGTGGGGGCGGAGATAGCGGTCTTACCGAAGCAATTTATATGACCAAGCTGGCTTCCAGTGTGGTGCTACTCGAAGCGACCGGTTCTCTCACCGCTAGTGCTATATTACAGGATAGGGCACGGAACAACCCAAAATTAGAGATAAGGTGTAATACAAAAGTTACTTCAATCCTGGGTAATACTTACGTTGAGGGAATAGAACTGGAGCAGGCAGCAAGCCGGGAGAAGGATGTTATAAAAGTCGATGGCGTCCTGGTAGATATTGGAATGAAACCAAATACCGGTTTTTTGAAAACTATTGTGCCACTTGATACCACCGGACATATAATCGTTAATGAAAAAATGGCGACCAGCGTTCCGTATATTTATGCCGCCGGTGACGTTCGAAGCGGTTCGTTAGGGCAGGTAGTAACTGGAGTTAACGACGGTGCAATAGCTGCTGTTTCAATACAGAGACTTCTTCAATAGAAGCGTGATTCAATTTTTTCAATAAATTGCTTTTTATGCTCAGGATTTCCCACTTATTTTATCGTTGTGTCTGGGATTATAACAGATTTTTCTGACGGTAGTATCTGGATATTTGCGAAGGACGCAAGATAGTTTTTTGAGTAATCGAAAGCTCGTTAATGGCATTATCGCGTAATACCTCCAGACCTGATTCAAGTTGCCGTTTTTCCTCTTCAGTTAATGAAGACATTACCTTATGCAGATATTCTCTGTTTTTAGAGCGCACTAATGCTTTTTCCCCTTTTTCTGTAAGGGTAACGATTACTCGCTTATTACTTCCTTTATTATTTGTCTTTTTTATCAGGCCTTGTTTTACCATCCGATTAAGAATATCGGAGATGGAACTTCTCTGTTGGTAAACAAATTCGGAAACTTTTGACGGTGTAGTATCGTCTCCAAGCGCTTTAATAATAAATAATATATATGATTGAGTTGGAAGTATATTAAATTTGGAAAGCTCAAGTTTTCTAAGCATAGCGATAAGATGATATACGCGGCTTAGCAATATCCAGATATCATATTCTTTATCTTCGATCTTAGTAATGGTTTCATCCTCCTTTCTTAAATCATATAATAAATAAGCATTTGAATACAATGTAAAATGAACTGCCAGAAAAATCAAGCTTCAACCGCGTTTCTTGCAGTAACATTAACACTGCGGTGTCAGCACCATTATTAGGAATTGACAAATATTTAAGGATAAGATATTATAACGTAAACATGTACGTATACGTATTATCTTTTTTAATTCAAGTATCTCATTGAACGATAGAAAATATTATCCACCAGATAAAAAAGAAGCATCGATGACAGACCAACAAGTTAGAATGACTGAAACTCATATTACTCAGGAAATGATTGATGGAATGCGGGCTAAGGTGGGAACAAAACTCCGTATAGAAGATTCTACACATAACGAATACGCCACCAGGATGGCAATACGAAAATTCGCTGACGGTGTTGGTGATGCCAATCCCCTATGGTCAGATGCAACCTATGCTAAAAAATCTTGTTACGCCAATATTGTGGCTCCTCCTTCATTTATTTGGGCATGTTTCGCACAAGTACAATTTGGGTGGCGCGGGTTGGGAGGGTTTCATGCGGGTTGTGATGTAGAATTCCTAAAACCGGTTTATTTGGGTGATAAAGTAACCGCAGAATGTGTATTTACCAGTTTTGATGGGCCTAAAAAAAGTAATTTCGCGGATGAAACTATCATTGATCATTTCCAAAATAAATACTGGAACCAAAAAGGTGATTTGATTGCCAGATATCATTGGTGGGTGGTGCATTTTGCCAGAGCTAAAGCCCGAAGGAAATCAGGTAAAAATAATTTGACATTGCCGTATCCCTGGACTGATGAAGAATTGGCCAGGCTAGAAGAAGAAGTGCTTTCGGAAGAAATTAGGGGCGATGTTAAACGATATTGGGAAGATGTCAATGTTGGAGACGAACTAAAACCGGTTATCAAGGGGCCGCTGGGAACTACTGACGAAGTAGCTTATATCATTGGCGGGGGAGTACCGATACCAAGGATGGCTGCTCATGGTGTTGCTCTCACTGAATACCGCAAACATCCCGCCTGGGCATTCAGGGACCCAAACACAAAAGCCCTAGAGCCGATATTTGCTGTTCATTATAATAAACAGGCCGCAAAGGCTATGGGATTACCGGAAGCCTATGATGTCGGTCTTCAAAGGCATTGCTGGGGAATCCATTTGGTTACCAATTGGATGGGAAATGATGCATGGCTGAAAAGAAGCTATACGGAATATAGAAAATTCGTTTATATGTCGGATGTAGTCCGCCTGAAAGGCAAAGTTACCAAAAAGTATACCGATAGCGAAGGTGATTATTGTATAGAAATTGAACGCCACGCCATCAACCAGAGAGGCGAGGATGTAATGCCCGGCTATGTCATTGTAGCCTTGCCTTCAAAGGATAACAGAACGTCTCCGCTTGATAAACGTTTAAGAAGAGCAAAGAAAAAATAGTCGGCTTAAAAACAGAATAACTCACATTATGTTAGTACAATTTTGAAGATAGATGAGCAGATAACATCCGCCTTGTTTGAGAAAGAGCATTTGTCTATGGGAACGGAGAAAGAAATACTCAATTCTTACCGCGTACTTGATTTGACTGATGATAAAGGTTTTCTTTGCGGCAAAATTCTAGCTGATCTCGGTGCTGATGTCATCAAAATAGAAAAACCTGGTGGTGATATATCCCGCGGTCGAGGCCCATTCTATCATGAAATAAAAGACCCTGAGAAAAACTTGTATTGGTTTGCCTACAACCTCAATAAGAGAGGTATTACACTAAATATTGAGAAAGAAAAAGGACGGCAGATCTTTATTAAGTTGGTTCAGACGGCTGATTTTGTAATCGAATCTTTCAAACCTGGATATTTGGATAAACTCGACTTAAGTTATTTAAAGCTAAACCAGATCAACCCCCGCATCGTTATGACATCAATCACGCCATATGGCCAAACCGGGCCATATAAACAATATGAAGCGTCAGATATTGATGTCATGGCAATGGGTGGGTTAATGTATATTACGGGAAATCCGGAACAGCCACCTTTAAGGATAAGTCTACCCCAGTCTTTTTTACTGGCTTCAGCCCACGGCGCGGCAGCTTCAATGGTTGCCCATTTTTATAGAGAAACCTCTGGTGAAGGGCAACATGTTGATGTTTCAGCCCAGGAATGTGTTCTGTGGGAGATAGCCAACGCTATTCCCCTTTGGACACTTAATCAAAATATTTTAAGGCGGGTCGGCTCATATATGTCCGGACGTTGGGCCGATACCAAACAACGCCTATTATGGAGATGTAAAAACGGATATGTCTTATTTTATATTTTAGGCGGTGCTTTCGGGGTTAAAACCAACCGGGCTATCGTGAAATGGATGGAAGAAGAAAATATTGCCCCGGAATACTTAAAGGATTTTAACTGGGATGCCTTTGATATGGCAACTCAAACCCAGGAAATGCAGGATCAAATAGAAATTCCTATCAACAAATTATTTACAATGTTCACTAAAGAAGAGCTCTATGATCAGGCTTTAAAAAGAGGAATTATGCTCTGCCCGGTGAATACCAGTAAAGATATTTTAGAAAATACCCAATTGAAAGATAGGGAATTCTGGTTAGATGTCGAACACCCTGAACTAGGTACAAAAATCAGGTATCCTGGTGCTTTTGCCAGATTATCTGAAACACCATTAAGTATAAAGCGCAGGGCTCCTATGATTGGCGAACATAACTCGGAGATATATCACGATGAATTGGGATTTTCTGGTTCAGAATTGAAAGACCTGCAAAGTATCGGAGTCATTTAAGTAACAACACTTAAAATAATAAAAGAGAGGATATACATAAACGTTGTCTAAAAGGGTTTTTGAAGGAATAAAGGTAGTTGATTTCGGCTGGGCGATTGCCGGTCCTTTGACATTAAAGTATTTAGCTGATTACGGAGCTAAGGTTATTTGTATAGAATCACTACAGCGGCCGGATCTCCTGCGTACAGCCACGCCTTATAAAAACGAAACTCCCGGTGTTGACCGTGCCGGCTATTTCGCGTATTTTGCGGCAAATAAACTTAGCATAAGCATCAACCTTAACAAACACGAAGGACTTGAGATTGCTAGAAAACTGATATCTTGGGCAGACATTATCGCAGATAGTCACCGACCCGGTGTAATGGAACGCTGGCATCTGGGTTATGACGATTTAAAAAAAATTAAACCAGATATCATCATGATACGTAATTCCAATCAGGGTCTAACAGGACCGGCTGCCACGCACCCGGGGCTTGGCAATCATATAAACGGATTATCTGGGATTGTTAATTACGTCGGTTGGCCAGAACAAGAACCGATTTCTTTGATGGTTGCATATAGTGATTATCTTGTGCCGCATTTTGCTGCTGCCGCCTTGATTGGTGCGCTCGATTTTCGGAGAAAGACAGGCAAAGGACAGCTACTTGATATATCCCAATTTGAAGTTGGACTTCAGCTGTTATCACCTGCACTCGTTAACTATGCCAGCAATAAAACAGAAGAAAAAGCCAAAGGTAATTCTTGTGAATTTGCGGCGCCCCATGGTGTTTATAGGTGTAAAGGAGATGACCGCTGGTGTACTATCAGCATATTTGATGATGCAAAATGGCAGGTGTTTTGCCGCACTATTGGGAAAACAGAATGGTTAATTAAACCTGAATTTGCCAATCTAGATAGCAGAAAAGTTAATGAAGTGCTGCTTAACAACCTGATAGAACAATGGACCGTACAACATGAAGCAGAAGAAGTCGTGAAGTTGCTTCAACAGGCGGGAATATCTTCAGGGGTTGTCCAAAACGCAAAGGACCTATATAACGATATTCAGCTTAAAGAAAGAGAATGTTTCTGGGTTTCCGATCATAAAGAACTGGGCAGATTTTCATATTTGGGACAACCGTCAAATTTATCAACAACCAAAGCCGAGTTATATCGTGATGCTCCCTGTTTGGGTGAACATACGGAATATATCTGCCGTGAATTATTAGGAATAACTCAGGAAGAGTACGATAAATACCTTGTAGAAGGTGTTTTTGAATAGAGTTTTACAGGAAAAATAGAGGCTAAATGTGACATCATTCATAATACGTCGATTGATATTGTCTGTGATTGTACTATTTCTAGTATCCTTGTTTGTTTTTTTAGCTATGCATCTGCTACCTGGCGACCCGGTATTAATGTATGTATCTGCCAGTTCTATCCAACAGGTGACCCAGGAACAACTTGATCAGATTAGGCATGAGTTCGGATTAGATAAACCTCTCCCGAAACAATATCTGGATTGGGTAGGGGGTATTTTCCACGGTGACTTTGGAAAATCGATTTTGAATCACTCTCCAGTGATTCAGGAGATCACAAGACGTTTACCTATCACTATCTACATCGGGGCCTTAGCTTTCATTATTGCTACCATAGTTGGCATTCCTGCAGGAGTGCTGTGTGCCGTAAGACGCGGTTCGTGGATAGATAGCTTAGTAACTACATTATCTAACATTGGAATAACCGTGCCTACTTTTTGGTTGGGCATCATATTGATATATGTGTTTGCTTTACATTTCAAATGGCTTCCAGTCATGGGATACACGTCGCCTTTTGTCAACTTTTGGATGAGTACGAAACAACTTATCATGCCGGTTTTTTGTCTGGCTTTAGGTCCGATAGCAGGAAATGCCCGGCAAGCCAGGTCCAGTATGCTTGAAATCATTCATAAAGATTATATTCGAACTGCGTGGTCTAAAGGGTTGAAGGAGAGGTCAGTAGTAATGAGACATGCCTTGAAAAACGGCCTGTTGCCGGTAGTTACTCTTTCAGGTATGGGGATAGGGACCATTTTAGGCGGGTCAGTATTAATTGAGCAGGTTTTTAATATTCCCGGTATGGGTAGGCTGGCAGTAACGTCGGTTATGAACCAGGATTACCCCTACGTGCAGGCGATTTGCTTAATCATGGCTATCGGTATTGTATTTTCTAACCTTTTGGTAGATATCTCTTATGGCTGGCTCGATCCGAGAGTGCATTATGACTAATAAAGACAAAGATACGTCGCAAGTAGCTGTACTGCAGCCGGAAAATAAACGCCATATAGGTGAAACCCGGCGGTTTTTCAAAGTGTTTTTTAGCCGGCGAGTTGTGGTTTTTGGCATGGTTGTTATTGTAATGTTTATCATTACGGCTGTTTTCGCTCCCTGGATTGCCCCTTATAACCCGAATAAAATAGATATGAATCATGCGCTGCTTCAACCTAATAGTGCCCACTGGCTGGGCACTGATGCTCTGGGAAGAGATACATTGAGTCGCACCATCTACGGCACGCGGATTTCCCTGTTGATCGGTTTTTTTGTAGTCATACTCGGGTCAATTGTCGGGATGTCCTTAGGATTGATTGCCGGATATTATGGGGGGTGGGTACTTAATATCGTGATGAGAATAGTAGATACATTGATGGCCTTTCCCATGTTGATATTGGCTTTACTTCTTGCCTCTCTTCTTGGGATGGGAATTAGAAACGTAATCATAGCGCTTGGTATTGCCATGATACCCGCGTACGCCAGATTAATGTGTGGTCAAGTGATTAGTGTTAAGGAAAACGATTACATACTCGCAGGACGCTCCATTGGAGCCAGCCATATGCGCATTATGATGCGCCATTTGGCGCCCAACTGTTTTCCGCCATTGATTGTCATGATGACAATGATGCTTGGTACGACTATTCTCGCTGAAGCCGGATTGAGTTTTATAGGGATTGGTGTACAACCTCCTGTTGCCACCTGGGGCAATATGGTAAATGATGGACGTACATATTTACTATCGAATCCACTCCTTTCTTTTGCTCCAGGGTTAGCTATTATGCTGGTGGTATATGCTTTTAATATGGTAGGTGATGGCCTAAGAGATGCCCTTGATCCACAGCTTAGAGGGGTTATTTAAGCCAGGATGAAATATGCAGCAGTACTCCAAAAACTCCCAGCAGACTCTTGTTAAAATCTTCAATAAAACTGCAAGAAGTATTTTTGAAAAGTAAATTTAAATTATTGACCTCCATATATTAATAATGTTTGTTGATCTGGTTGGCCAGACATTTACAACATAGCTCTATTCGAATTGATAAAATAAAGGAACAATTATGGAGTTTCACCAGTTAATACTTCCTCTGAACTACCATTCCAGATTAAAGCCATCCCAGGACAGGCGAACCGCAACGGTAAGGTTCTGTCAGGTAAACGGCACATAACTCATCTCTTAATTATTAGCTCATGAGTTATCATAGACATAGGGCATTTACAATAAAAAGTCTGTGCTTGCCAGAGGAATTAACATGAAAAAGATGCCAGTATCCAAACCGAACAAAAAACAAGGAAATCTTAAAGCCGCCGGCCTTGATCGGGACCAACTAAAACGTCTGTCCGCTGCCATACACCAGGACGTTGAGGCTAACCTTTATGATGGCTGTGCTATCATCGTGGCGCGTCATGGTGACATTGGCTTACATGAAGCAATAGGTTTTGCCAACCGTGCTGCCAAGCGTCCCTGCCGTACCGATGACGTATTTAATATTCTGTCTGTATCTAAGGTATTCACAGACGTGATTATTCTGTCACTGATTGAACGTGGCAAACTAGCGTTGACAACGCGGGTCGCCGATATCATTCCCGAATTTAAAGGGAAAGCTAAAGAAACAATCACGGTTTTTCATTTGCTATCGCATACGGCCGGGTCTCCTCAAGTCTTTTTCCCGGTTGAAACTGATTTGATGGGAAACCTTGATGCCGTCATCAAAGCTATTTGCCCGCTTGAATTAATTACTACACCAGGTAAATCAGTGAGTTATAGCCCATTATGGGGGCATGCTTTACTTGGAGAAATTATCCGCCGTCTTGATGATAAGAAAAGAACCCTGCGAGACATTTTCCAGGACGAACTCCTTAGACCTTTGGGCATGAAGGATACTGCTTTGGGTAAGCGCCGGGATTTGAAGTCACGCATAGTGCCAATAGTCGCGCATGATCCATCTTTCGGGAACATGTCTGCCGAAGAGGTAGAAAAGCACAATTTGTATATTACCGAAAATGCCGAAATACCCTGGATGGGATGTGTTTCCACTGTCTATGATATGTTCCGGTTTACCGAGATGTTGCGGCGCGGTGGCGAGCTCGATGGGGTACGTATTCTATCCTCCGCTTCAGTAAAGCAGGCAACGACGATTCAAACGGGAACTCTGATCAATGATTACTACATTCCGGTAATGGAAGAGCATGGAGTAAAACCTCTGCCGGCAAATATCGGTTTGGATTTTCAAATCCGCGGTGAAGGAGTCGGTCCCAATCAGATGGGTAATCTCACATCGCCGCGCACCTTCGGTAAATTCGGGTTGGGGGGAATGGGGTTCTGGGTTGACCCCGAACGGGATGTTACCTTCGTGTTCCTGCGTTCGGGACTGTTGGAGCATTTTAACGACACTGCCAGTTGGCAGCGTTTATCCGATATGGCCATAGCGGCGGTGATTTAAGTCAATACCAGAGAACATTTTTACATACAGCGAATTTTTTTAAGGAGTGATTAGTAAATGTCATCACCCGAAGAAATTAGAAAATACATGGAAGAGAATTTACTCCTCAAGAAACAGATTGAAGAACGGGCCGGCAAGACCGTTGCACAACTTTACAATGAAAGAAACAAACGAGTCCGTAATGCCATTGAACTAAAAGAACCGGACCGGGTACCATTTTCCCTTATAATCGATGCGCATGCCTATGCCGGGGTTCCGAATTCAGCTTCTTACTATGACCCGATCACCGTGAAGCGGGCAATGCGCCAGGCCGCGGTCGACCTGGAACCTGATATGGCCGAGGGTGGCTTTCCAGCCTGCGGGGACGCGATGACCGAGTTGGATGTGAAAAATGTATTATGGCCCGGCGGGCCCCTCCCATCCGATTACGGCATGCAGGCTGTCGAAGGCGAATATATGAAGGCGGACGAATATGACATGTTCCTTAATGACCCGACGGGTTTTATGATTCGCCGCTACCTTCCCCGCATTTACGGAGTTTTGCAGCCTTTAACTAAACTGCCTCCGCTTGATAGCATGTTCATGGGATTTGATAGTCTTACGCCGCTTATTGCCAGCCCGGAATTTGGTGAAATGGCCAAACATCTGGCTGCTGCCGGTAAACAAATTGAGAAGTTCCGTAAACTTATCATAGATACTTTTGGGGACCTGGAACAGTTGGGATTTCCTCCGTTCACCAGCTTTGGAGGCGGCGGGATAGGCGGCGCACCCTATGATACCGTTACGAGCTCCCTACGCGGTATGAAGGGTTCCATGGTGGACATGTACCGCCAGCCGGAAAATCTCATCAAAGCTTGTAATGCCATCCTGGAAAGGCGTATCGCCCGGACTAAACCGGCTGATAAAAACGCCAAAGACTATCCCCAGAAAATCGGTATGCCGCTCTGGCGGGGTGACCCGACCTTTATGTCTGAAACTCAGTTCCCAAAATTCTACTGGCCAGGACTGAAAAGATCTTTGCAGGCTCATATCGATCTGGGTTATGTACCGGTGCCTTTCTTTGAAGCTCCCTTCGGTGAAAGACTGAAGTACATCCAGGAATTGCCTAAAGGGAAAATCGTTGCTTCGATAGATGCCAGAGATATTTCTATAGCAAAAAAACTTCTGCAGGGTCACACCTGCCTGCTGCTCCGGTGCCCGAACGCTTGTAAGGTATGGTCGCTGAATCAGTTAGCATCTTTCTTAAAAGAAATTATCGATATATGGGGTAAAAAAAGCGGCCTTATCATCGTTATTTTGATACCGGATAATATTCCGGTCAAAGATACGCAGGCTATGTTGAAATCATTTAAGGAATATGCCCGTTACTGATGCACCTTCTAATCCGCCAGTATCCATATCTGCCGTATTGGGTGGATAAGGCAATGATTTCAGCTACCAATCTAGATTCTTCACTGGAAATCATTATGCGGAGACGCTGAGGTGGACCTGGCCTGTAAAACACTATGCCTATAGTATCTTCTTTGTGAATTCTTTCTAGCACCAATAGCATAGG
>Ga0187870_1002562_pt1 | contig 14961 bp, 13 predicted proteins | sample June2016WEW_13_1_3_FD_132974 | JGI IMG/M metagenome (GOLD analysis project Ga0187870, IMG submission 132974) | Peatland microbial communities from SPRUCE experiment site at the Marcell Experimental Forest, Minnesota, USA - June2016WEW_13_150 | ecosystem: Environmental > Terrestrial > Soil >... | reverse complement strand
GATGAACCACTCACGAAAGTTGTTATAGGACCGCGTTAAAGTTGCGCCCAGGTCGGCGCCGTTTCCTCCCTGCTGACAGGCGGCGGAGGGCAAAATCAGTGCAACCGTCAATAAAGCCAGTGCTATAACCTGCAAATATTTCCGATACATATTCTCCCTGCATCCGTAACTATATTTTGTATATTCTAACACAGGCGCGAAATTGTATACCTGCACTGGCGTACTTTGCCCGACCCACCTGATTTTGCTATACTTGCGATAGTTAGCAAGTATGCAACTTTCGCAAGTTCATGAATCCCCGGATTATTGTATTTAAAGGCGGATAAATGGAAACAGCTAAACTTATTTTAGAGTTACAGGCCGAGATGCTGGGTGTGTTGTCCAACCCCAAGCGGCTAGGCATTTTGAAAGTATTGGGTAAAAAGGAAAAAACTGTTGGAGAGATCGCTTCGCAAGTCGGTATAGAACTGCAAAACGCCTCTCAACATCTTCGCATCATGAAAGCTCACGGAATTGTCCTGTCGCGCAGAGACGGTCAGGCCGTTTATTACAGGCTGGCAACCCCCATCATCGCCGAGTGCTGCGAACTCGTTCGGCAGGCCATAATGGAAAACCTGGAGAACAGGAGAAACCTGCTTACCAAGGGTTGAATAGCGTGAATTTTACTTTCTCGTGTCAATAAATATTTAAATATCAATAATAGCGACAACTCAGCGAGTCAGGAATGGAGGATTAAATGAGCAAGCTTCATTCATCACAAAAGGCATATCTGCAGGGCCAGTTCGTCAACAGGGTTAATTTCAACAAAACAGAACGTATTTTATACGGGCATGACATAGCGGCCATGCCCAATGTCATTAAGCCCTTCATAGGGGACACGGTGCCCGATGCCGTTGTCCAACCCATCTCCGAAGACGAACTTCAGTACCTCGTGCGCTGGGCGGCGAAGAACCGCATACCCTTGACGCCGCGCGGCAAGGCCTCCTCCGGCTATGGAGGGGTCATACCGCTGAAGAAGGGTATCGTAGTAGACTTTTATCGCATGAACCGCGTGCTCAACATAGACCCGGCATCCAACACGGCTCGCATTCAGGCCGGCGTTATCTGGGAAAAGCTGGACAGGGAACTTGCTAAAAAGGGGCTTACGCTGCGCCTTTATCCCACCAGCTACCCCTCGTCCACCGCCGGCGGCTGGTTTGCCCAGGGAGGGGCAGGCATTGGCTCCTTCGAAGCAGGCTGGTTCAGAGATAACGTGGTTAAGGCCAGGATCGTACTGCCGGATGGGAGCGTGAAGGAGTTCAACGGCGATGAGCTAGACCTGATCTCCGATGCCGAGGGAACTACGGGCTTCATCAGCGAGCTGACGGTTAAGGTCCAGCCCAACGATGAAATGCAGGTTGTTTCCATAGGCTGCGCCGATGCCCGTGATCTGCAGAAATTCGTTCAGTTGCTAATAGATGAAAATCTGCCCGTATGGTCTATATTATTTATCAATCCCAAGATGGCCGAGCTGAAAAACCGCTCGCCCCTGCTGATGCACTACGGCCATCCGGCCGAAGAGCGCGTGCTGCTACCAGCATCGTATATTGCAACTCTTACCTTCCGCAAAAAAGATGCCAAATCGATCACCAGGAGACTCCCGGTACTGCTCAAGCCGTGCCAGGGCGAGATACTCAGCGACCGCATTGCGCAGCATGAATGGGCCAACCGTTACAAGCTTATGGTGGTCAAACGCCTCGGCCCCAGCCTGGTGCCGGCCGAAATTGTGGTGCCGCTCTCCTCATTGGGAGACGTAATGGACGAGATAGAAAAGAAGGTGGACCAGCCCGTGGTCAAAGAGGGTGTCATCATTCGCCGGAGCCTGAACGGCAAGCCGGAAGTCGTCATCCTGGGCTTTATCCCCAGCGACCAGCGCAAGTTCAGCTATAACTTCGTGTTCAGCCTGGCGCTGACTATTATGAATATCGCCGTCAGGCATGGAGGCAGGCCTTATGCCACCGGCCTGTATTTTGCAGGCAAGGCCAACGAGGTGCTGGGATCTAAACGCGCCGGCAAGATACGTGAATTAAAAAAGAAGCTGGACCCCCGGAATATTTTCAACCCCGGCAAAGTAGTGGGAGGCAATCCCATCGGCGGCCTTATCGGCATGGCGGAAACACTGGAGCCTTTGATCCGTCCGCTGGGAAACAGCGTTATAACACAGGTGAGCGAACGCCCGCTTCAACCGGTCAAAGATATCCCTGCCGATGTGGCCTGGTACGCTTATGCGTGCTCACAGTGCGGTTACTGCATTGAAGAGTGCGACCAGTTCTACGGCCGCGGCTGGGAGAGCCAGTCGCCGCGTGGTAAGTGGTACTGGCTGAGGGAATATATGGAAGGCCGGCAGAAATGGGACCAGTTCATGGTAGATACCATGCTGGTCTGCACTACCTGCGAGATGTGCAACCTGCGCTGCTCGGCTTCACTACCGATTGAATCTTCATGGATGAAATTACGCGGCAAGCTGATTGATGATGAAAAAAGAATGACCTTCCCACCCTTCGAAATGATGGCAGAGGCCACGCTCAAGGAGGGCGACATATGGGCAGGCTACCGGCGTGACCGCTCCCGCTGGTTCCCCGAAGACCTCAAAGCTAAACACGGCGTCGGTGTAAAGTCCAGGAACGTTTATTTCGCCGGCTGCACCGCCAGCTATGTTGAGCACGATATCGGCATGGCCAGCGTGAGATTGCTGGACGAGGCCGGCGTAGATTTCACCTACCTGGGCGAGATAGAGAACTGCTGCGGAACGCCCATGCTGGTGGCAGGCAAGTGGGATGTATTCGCCGAGACCATGAAGCACAATATCGCCGCAGTCAAAGCATCGGGTGCGGATTCGGTCATCACGTCCTGCCCGGCCTGCGACATGATGTGGAGGCACGTTTACCCCACCTGGGCCGAGAAGCTGGGTATAGATTTCGGCATCTCTGTCAGACATTACAGCGAGGTTGTGGCCGACAGGCTTAAGTCCGGAGAATTTAAGTTCCCCGACACGGGAAAAGGCCCGGTCAGAGTCACCTGGCACGATTCCTGCCATATAGGCCGTGTCTCGCACGTGTACGATGAGCCTCGTGAGCTGATAAAGGCCCTACCGGGCGTCGACTTCGTTGAGATGCCCTATAACCGGGAGGCTGCGCACTGCTGCGGCAGCGTGCTTACGTTGATCAAGGACCCGCCTGTAGCGGCCGATATAGGCCAGTGCCGTATTGGAGAGGCGCAGGAAGTGGGCGCCGAGAAGATCCTGGCGCTATGCCCCTGCTGCCAGTTTCAACTGCGCGTATCTGCAGATAAGAAGAAGATCAACATGGAGATATCTGACCTGGCACGTTTCTGCTGCTCGAGGATGGGATTTGATTTCCCCGACCCCAACCCTGAAGTTAAGACGCAATGGGCTGTTTTCGAAGGCATGATCGCGCTTATGACGCCGCAGGGCTTCGCTGACCTGATGGGGAAGATGTGGCCGGAGCTGATCGACGCCATGCCCTTCGGCATGGGCCCCATGATGCGCTTCATGGGCAAGATACCCGGGGCGCTCAACCTGATGAAACCCATGTTCCCCATCCTCTTCCCCCTGCTGCTGCCCATGATGTTGCCCAAAGTGATGCCCAGGATGCTCAACCTGGTGGGCGAGATGATCCCCATGCCCGACTACATGGCGGAGCAGATGCCGCTGATGATGCCCAAAGTGATGGACTCGCTCATGCCGCACATGATCGGAGATGTTGTGCCACTGGTCACGCCCGTTATGATCGACTACCTGCAGGGCAAAAGCAAATAAACGGGTGTTGCCGGCCGTGTTACAATTTATCCTGCTATGGAATCTATCCCGCTGCACAAGTTCCTGGTTGAAGCCGGTGTGGGCGCCAGGCGCCAGGCGGTTGCCGCCGTAAAGCTGGGCCGCATTACCGTCAACGGCAAGGCCGCTACAAGCTACACCATGCCCGTTTACCCGGAATTCGACGAAATCACATGCGATGGCAAACCCCTGAAATCCCACCATCCGGCGAAGATCCTGCTCATGCTGAACAAGCCTGCCGGGCTGCTTACTACAACCAGCGATGACAGGGGTCGCAGGACCGTATTGCATATATTACCGCCCGAATTCCGAGGCCTGGGAATTTACCCCGTGGGGAGATTGGACCAGGATACGACGGGACTGTTGCTGCTGACCAACGATGGCAATCTGACTTACCGGCTGACGCATCCCAAATTCGAGATGGGAAAGGAATATCTCGTTCACGTCGGCGGAAAGCTCAGCCCGCACGAGAAAGAAAAGATGGAAAAGGGGCTGCTGCTGGATGACGGCCTGACGTCGCCCGCCACCGTCAGGGAAATCAGCTATGACCCTCCTTACAATTATAGTATCGTTATCCACGAAGGGCGCACCCGCCAGGTTAGGCGTATGTTTGCTTATCTCGGCTATCTTGTCAGGGATCTCAAGCGGGTCAGGATAGGCAATTTAAAGCTGGGCGACCTTAAGGAGGGAGAGTGCAGAAAGCTGTTGCCGCAGGAGGTGGGCAGCCTGCTTAAATCCCGAGGAGAATGAGCGGCCGCAGCCTATGAGTCCTGCGGCTCGAAGGGGGCTTTCTGAGGCTTAAAGCCCCGGTTGACCTCTTTCAGCAGAGCTTCAAGGCCCAGGCCCCCGGTCCTGTCCAACGTTCCCTGAACGGTGTCGGCTGTGCGGGTCAAGCAATCGCTTAATGACCCATAGTCCAGCATCGAGCGGCGGCAGCCCATCAGTTCCAAACCTGTATTTACACGCCTCTTGTGTGCAGAGAGTATCTTCTTATCCACATTGGCCAGCCTCCCGGCAAAATCCATGACCATTTTTTCAAGTTGGTCCGCCGGCACCGACTTGATGACGAAACCGATTTTTTCCGCAAATGATCCGGAAATAGAATCTCCGGTCATCATCATGTACTTGGTCCACTGCGGTCCCATGTGGTAAAGCCACATGTTGGCCACGCTGGCGCCCATGGAGCGCATAGTCGGATATCCGATAACACAATCATCGGCCGCTATGGCAAAGTCGAGCTGATGGCAGATGTCGGTACCGCCGTTCAAACAGAATCCGTGCAACTGCGCAATGATCGCCATAGCGCATTTCCTGATTCCATCGTAAATACGCAGCACATCGACATCGCGCATAATACCCGGTGCGGCGGCAGTTCGTCGCGTTTAACGATCTCATCTATATCGTAACCCGAAGAAAACCCCCTGCCCGCCCCTTTGACGATAAGTACACTGATTTCATCTGCCCAGTCCAGCTTATGTACAGTATCATATAGCTCCAGAAGCATCCCCATATTGATAGCATTCGTGACTTCCGGACGGTTTAAAGTAATTACCCCGATTTTTCCCGACTACTCGTATTTTAAAGAGTCCGCTGTGCAGGCATCATGAGGGTGGTGTAAAATAGGACTCTGGTTAAGAAATAAATTATAAGGAGCGTATTCAGATGGGCGATAGACTCAAGGGCAAAGTAGCCGTTGTGACGGGAGCAGGGCGAGGAATAGGCAGGGCCGAGGCCCTGGCACTGGCAGCTGAGGGCGCTAAACTGGTCATCAACGATCTGGGCGCAGCCTCCGATGGCTCGGGAGCATCGCAGACCCCAGCGGCGGAAGTATGCGGCGAAATCAGCAATATGGGGGGAAAAGCAGTCCCCAACTACGATTCAGTAGCCACACCGGAGGGCGGAGACAATATCATCAAGACGGCCATCGATGCTTTCGGACGGATCGATATCCTGGTAAACAATGCCGGTATACTTAGGGACCGCATGCTATTCAATATGACCGAGGAAGAGTGGGACCTGGTTATGAAAATCCATCTTTACGGCACCTTCCACTGCACCAGGGCCGCCAGCGTCCATATGAGGCAGCAGAGGTCCGGTCGCATCATCAACACCTCCTCCATATCCGGATTGGGCAACCTGGGCCAGGCCAATTATAGCGCGGCCAAAGAAGGCATCATAGGGTTCACGCGTACCGTGGCCCTGGACCTGGGCAGGTACGGCGTAACCTGCAACGCCATAAGGCCCAACGCCGGCACCAGGTTGACCATGACACCGGAATTGAAGGCCAAAGTCGCCAAGGGCCTCGCTGCCCAGGGCATTACCAAACAGGAGGACGTCGACAAATACTTCACCCAGTTATTCTCCTCCAAGCCCGAGCATATCCCGCCCATCGTCGTTTACCTGGCAACCGATGAAGCCGCATATATCAACGGACGCAGCTTCTTCATCAATGGCAACAATATAGGATTTTATACCGAGCCGCAGATCACCTCTCAGATTAACAAGGACAAGGACTTCTGGACTCTGGACGAGTTGCTCAAGGTGGTCCCTGAGCAGCTTTGCAAAGGCGTCGTCAACCCCGCGCCGGCAGAGCCCAAGAAATAGATTTATCACGCATAAATAAACCCCTCCGCCAGTTCAGGCGGAGGGGTTTATGCTTTTAGTCAATAACGAGATTATTTTATATGAAATTGATAGGGACCGAATTGAAAGTTATTCTGGTTCGGGGTCTGGTTATCACTCTGACCCGGCTGCTGCAGCAATGAAGTCGGCAGCTGCTCCGGCCATTCGCCCAGCACTACGGGCACTGATAAAGTCTGGCCGCCTCGAATGACAGCAAGAGTTACAGAATCGCCCGGACGCTTGCCGTTGAAATAGGTGAGCATATCTTCCACTTTCATGACCGGCACATTATCCAGAGCGGTTATTATATCGCCTCCCGCCTTAGGTTCCCTCTGGTCATCCTTGCCACCCTGCACCAGGCCGGCTTTCTCGGCGGGGCTGCCTGTCAGAACTGATACCACATAAACACCTTTGTCGGCTGTGAGCTTCAACTTGTCGGCCAGTTCTTTGTCTATGGGTGTGCCCTCGATACCCAGCCAGGCGGTTTTAACGGAGCCGCCCTTAAGCAATTCCGGCAGTAGTGACTTGGCGGTATCGATAGGCTCAGCAAAGCCCACTCCATTGGCCGACGCCTCGATGGCTGTATTGATACCTACGACCTCACCGGAGGAATTTAGCAGAGGTCCTCCCGAATTGCCCGGGTTAATGGCAGCGTCAGTCTGGATGATATTGGTTATATTGCGTGCGAAAGACCCGGGTATCGACCTGCCGATCCCGCTGACGACTCCAACCGTGACTGAACCCTGCAGACCGAAGGGAGAACCCAGGGCGATTGCCATCTGTCCCGGTTTAACTTTGGCCGAGTCTCCCAGCACGAGATAAGCTAAATTGGAAGCCTTGGACACATCGACCTGCAGCAGCGCCAGGTCGTTATTGCGGTCCGTGCCGACTACCTTGGCATCATACTTGGTGCCGTCGCTGGCAATAACCGTTACCGTTGTGGCGCTGTCCACCACATGGAAGTTGGTCAATATATGTCCCTGCTCATCTATAAAGAAGCCGGAACCCTGACCCTCCTGCTTGGGAATCTCAAGCGTAAAGGGGCCTGGTATCTGGCTTAAAGGCGACTCGATAACGGATACCACCTGGACAACCGCCGGAATGGCCCGGTCATAAAGGGATACTACCGTGTTTTCATCGTAAAGAGGCGTTACTTGTACTGCGCCAGTGGCTGCGGGCAGTTTGGCCTGCGAACTCGGAGTTGTGTATTTGGCGCATCCGGCCATTAGCACGGCGGCTATCATAACCACAACTGCAGTAAGTACCAGACCATTGCGCCTCCATGAGGCTGATTTATTAAATAGAGACATGCTATGATCCTCCTGAAAAAGTGAGATTTTCTATCGCTAAAGAATTATATCTGTATAGTGGATTTCCAAATAAGGGGATAAGCTGGACTGTGGCTGGATTATGTGTTCTATTCTGTTCTCTTCCAGATTGACCTCTATCAGCCATGATTTCCCGTTGTAGAGAATTGGCACCACTGCCTGTGAAGCAGCCGGGGTGACCTCCAAGATATTGCCGTTGACCATGGTTATCTTTGATATTGACGAAAAAATGGGTACTACCCGTCCGATGAGCCCGCCCTGGGCCACCATCTCCTTAACGGTCGGATCTAACAACGCTACTTTAATTGCGCTATCCCTGGCCTCAACAGGCAGCTCAGGTATAAAAACTGCGTCATAACGCCTGGTGCTGACCACCGCCCTGCCGTTTATATCGACATCGGCTTCGATGAAATCGCCCACGCTGCGCCCGCAGACCACGCTGGCTATACTGTTCCTGACTTCCACACGCACTATTATTATCTCGCCGGTCCCGCCCAGTTTCTGCTGAATACCGGGATCGTTTTTGACAATATTGGCGGCGATGGCAGAAGGGGAAGGGGTACTTACATAAAATATGACTGCAACTGCCGCGCCTATTACAAATAGGGCCATGGCGCTGGCAGCAGCAGCCCTCCAGGCCGGCGCCCTCAGCCAATTAAAAATGGCTGTTAAATTCCATACGACCTGCCTTACCGGTGAGCCGCCTGTGGCCTTCCGCGTAGCTGGTTTTTCGAGAAGCAGCACCTTCAGCCTTTCCTTATGGCTTACCACCAAAAGGTCAGGAAGCGCCGCATTCTCCAGCTTTCTTATCAGTTCTTCTTTCTTCATGACTACGACTTCTTACTTATATAATGCTCTGCCTTACAAATAGTTGCATCAATGCATCTTTTCTTTCAGCTTTTCCAGACCTCGGTGGATCAAAGACTTAATAGTACCTTCTTTTTTGCCCAGAATCTTCACCATCTCACGTATTTTCTTCTTTTCGAAAAATTTGAGTACGATTACTTCCTGATACATGGGCGGCAATTCCGCCAGCTTCTGACGCAGAAGCAGAAACTCTTGGTGCCTGCTCAGCTCTTCTTCCGCCTGATTGATCTCGTCGATGTAATCAGTGGTATCCGCCAGCTCGGCTATTTGCTCGATGCTGGCTGGCCGGCGGCCTTCCCTCCTGAAATGGTCGTTTATCTCATTGCCGGCTATCCTGTACAGCCAGGCCGCAAAGGGGATGTCGCGCCAGCGGTATTTTTTGATCTGGCTGAAAGCTTTCAGGAATGTGACCGATGTTATATCAAGGGCGATCTGCACATTGCCTGTGCGTTTGACAGCATAGTTGAATATCCTCTGGTAATGCAGCTCGTACAGCTCGCCGAAGGCTTCACGGCTATGCTGCGCCCGTTTTACCAGTTCCTCCTCGGCCTTTAACGAGTATGCGTCCGGCGAAATATCCGTTCTTATCATCTGCCCGCCATTTACAGTTTAATAAAAAACGCAACAGTTGCAAAAAGGTTGCATAAATAATTCAGAGTCCAGGCGCACTATTGGATACCTTGATAGCCAAAGCCAAATCATAGTGATAACATAATAGGCACTCATATGCCTTACACCTCGCTTGATCCTGTCTGGCTATTCTATATGTCAGCGCTGGCCCTTTCGTTTGCGCTGCCTCTCGTTCTTATCGGCTATATATGGCCGCGCAACCCTGCTCCCGGAGCAAAACCCCTTATAGGGATCCTGGCAGCGGTAATGCTGTGGTCGTTCGGCTACATCGTAGAATTCATAAATAATCATATTGCAGGCAAGCTGATTGCCATCAACATCAGCTATATGGGTATCGTCACTCTGCCGGTCATGGCGCTTATTTTTGCCTTGCAGTTTACCCATGCGGACCGCTGGTTGACGCCGCGCAAAATATTGCTGCTTTTCATCATTCCCTTAGTAACACTGGTGCTGCTCTGGACGGGTAAATACCATAACCTGATGCTGTATGACATGCATTTGACTATCGATGGCCCCTTTATGCTGGTAGCCAGCCAATACGGTCTGTGGTTCTGGGTTTTCGTTACCTACAGCTATGCATTGCTGATTGCCGGTACTTTGGTGCTGGTCCATAGACTGTTCAGCCCGCCCCGCCTGTTCCGAGACCAGGCAATCTACCTCATTATAGCCGTCGCCGTGCCGGCGATTGCCAATATTGAATATCTTTTCCCCTTTCTGCCGATTCCACAAGCCGATTGGACGCCCGCCGCTTTTGCCGTTTCGGCTATCTGCCTGACCTTCGCTATTTCCAGGCATGGGCTTCTCGACGTTTTGCCGGTGGCACGTGAATCCGCTATCGAGCTTATGAATGAAGGGTTCGCAGTGGTAGACGACAAGGGGCGCCTAGTGGATATAAACAAAGCCATGTGCGATATTACCGGTTTGAAGCAGTCTGACCTCCACGGTCAACCGCTGCCGGGGGTGATCGTAAACCAGCTGAATGCAGGCGGCGACTATTTAAACCTGCGTGAGGAACATATCGAAATTGAGCTGGATCAAAAAGACGGCCTTCACTATTTCAGCACGCATGTTTCGCTGCTTCAAAGCAGCGGAGGCACGCGCAGCCATGTCCTGATCCTGTACGACATCACCGAACGAAAGAAAAACGAAGAGGCTATCAAACAGATTGCATACTATGATTCGTTGACCGGCCTGCCCAACCGTTCGCTCTTCAGCGACCGTGCAGGGGTGGCCCTGGCCGAGGCCGCCCGCTATAAAAGAAAGCTGGCCATTATGATCGTCGATCTCGATAAATTCAAGGCCGTCAACGATACGTTTGGCCACGATGCCGGGGACCAGGTGCTGCAGGATATTGCGGCCAGGCTAACCCATGCCGTGAGAAAGGTGGATACGGTATCACGGCTGGGCGGCGATGAGTTCCTGGTACTTCTGCCCGAGATCGCCAACGAGGAGATAGTGGACCGCATTGCTCACAGGATTATAAGAGCGGCAGCCACTCCATTTAATTTTAATGCCAACGATATTCACCTTTCCATCAGCATCGGAATATCGGTGTATCCCGAGGACAATGAGGATCTCAACTCGCTGGTCAAGTATGCCGATATAGCCATGTACTATGTTAAGCAAAGCGGCCGCAACGGCTACGCACGCTACAGCGAACAGATGAAAAACGGGCGATCCGCAAGCCCTGAAGCCTGATTCATCAATTGTTCTACTTCAACAAGTCAAGCGCTTTCTGCCACGCTTCTACCGTGGAAAAGGCAGTATTCTTGTTGAAAGCCATAAAAAGGTCAGCCTTGTATACGTAGACGGCCGGCTGCAGATCATCGGGGTTTACCCCTGCTTCTTTAGCTACAGAGGCAATGCCCTCACTGGTGCCCAGCCAGAGGTCAGCCTCTCCCGCCATCAGCTTCTTTAATCCGTCTGCGGTCGAGCCGGTATAAACGAAGTTAATAAATCCCTGTGCAGCCAGTTCCTGCTGCCCCGCTTCATCTTTCACGGCGGCTATTTTGCCCACCGTCTTAGCCCCGTCCAGGCTGTTTACATGGACGGCAGAACCCTTTTTAGCATACAGCCAGTTCTCATAAGACCCGATGGGGCCGACCCACATAAAGAGATGCTCACGCTCCCCGGTGCGCGCAACTGAATATAAGGCAACGTTCGGCTGCTCAAGGGCCCTGGCGTACCCCTGCTCCCACGCCATAATTTCGATTGGAGAATCATCACCCACCTTGCTCATAACAGCCCTGACTATATCGGTAGATTGCCCCACAATATTACCCTGGGCATCGGCGTAGTTATAGGGAGGGTAGTCCTCTGTGATCACCTTTATTTTCTCGTTTTGTACGGGCGTGTTGCAGGACATCAAAACCATAATGCCCGCCACCATCAACAAAAGCAGCTTTTTCATCTCTATCACCTGATTTTTTTCTAAAGTACACCCCAATAGCATTAATGTCAATAGGTGTATAGTACTATTTTCCCGGACTCAATTTAGAATACACCAACTTCAGAAAATGATCTAATTTCACCCCTTGCCTGTCCCGTCGCCGTCTATTATATTAAGATAGCGGTGGTGGTACAATTATCGAAGCCGCTTCAATTCCTCTGCACTGGATAAAAATATGATAGTCAACGATTTCGATTCGGTTATCGAACGCCGTAACACCAACTCCATCAAGTGGGACTACACGGACAAATTTTTTTCCGTTAAGGATATCCTGCCCATGTGGGTTGCAGATATGGACTTCAGGTCGGCTCAGCCGATCATCGACGCCGTGAGTGAAGTGGCACATCGCGGCATCTTCGGCTACAGCGGAATCCCACAGTCATATTGTGAGTCAGTCATAGGCTGGATGAAGAGGCATCACAACTGGGAGATCAAGCAAGACTGGCTAGCTTACTCTCCCGGTGTTGTCCCGGCGCTTCATGTCGCGGTCAATTCTTTCACCGAACCCGGCGACCAGGTTATCCTTCAGACCCCCGTATATTACCCTTTCTTTCATGCCGTAACCTGCGGCAACCGCGAAATACTGGACAACCCCCTGAGGCTGGAAGGCAGGCAGTACGTGATGGACCTGGAAGAACTGGAGCGAAAAATAGGCCCCCGCACCAGGATGATCATAATCTGCAACCCGCACAACCCCATAAGCCGTGTATGGAAAGAGGCTGAGCTTCGGCAACTGGGCGAGATTTGCATGAAAAATAGAATCCTGGTGGTCTCGGATGAAATTCATGAGGATATAGTTTACCCGGGTTTTAAGCACGTGCCGTTTGCAACTCTTTCAGAGCAGTTCGCCGATAACTCCATCACCTGCACGGCTGCCAGCAAGACCTTTAACCTGCCGGGGCTGCAGACCTCCAACATCGTCATCCCCAATCCGGCGCTCAGGTCCCGGTTTACAGATAGAGCCAGAAGCTACGGAGTCCCTTCTCCCAATATGTTCGGTGTGGCCGCCACCGAAGCCGCCTACAGGCACGGTGAAGCCTGGCTAGCAAAGTTGCTGGAATATCTCGAAGGCAACATCTCATTCCTGGCCGGCTTCCTATCCCGCAATATGCCGGGCGTGAAGCTGATACAGCCGCAGGGCACCTATCTGATGTGGCTGGACTTCAGGGGTTGCGGAGCGGGTCCCGAAAGGCTTGCCAATTTTATACGCGATGATGCCAGGGTGGGGCTTGAGCCGGGGAAAATCTTCGGCTGCAAAGAGGATGGCTTCGAGCGCATGAATATTGCCTGCCCCAGATCAATACTGGAAGAGGGACTGAACAGGATCGCAAGGGCGGTTTAATTTACTGGTCGAAAATAGCTGCGACCCTCGTCCACCCGGCACTACCCCCGGTCAATTTAACCGGGAAACAGGCTACTTTGAACCCGAACGGCCTGGGCAATTTGTCCAGGTTGGCCAGTTTCTCAATATGACAATATTCCTTCCTGATGCCCGCTTTGTGAGCCGTCCATAACAATTTTTTATAATGCGTCTTATCGAATTCCTCTTTGATAGCGGCGAAGGGACGGTCCCAACCCCAGGCGTCTATGCCCATCACGCGGCATCCCTGGTCGATCAGCCACAAAGTGGAATCCTCAGTCATGCCGCAGCCCGCAGAGAAATACTCGGGTTTTCCCCACAGCCTGTCCACCCCGGTTTGGATCAAAACGATATCCCACGGTTTAAGAGAATAGTTTATTTTTTTCAGCGCGTCCTTTAGATCGTCGATTGAGATCCCGGAACCCTGTGGCTTGTACCTGAAATCCAACACTACGCCTTCGTGATAAAACCATTCCAGCGGCATCTCATCGATGGTCCGCGCCTTCCTGCCTTCCGACATGGGCGAGTAGTGCCAGGGGGCGTCTACATGTGTCCCTGCGTGGGCGCCCAGCGACACGGCATCATCCGCCCATCCCAGCCCGTCGGCCAAATCGTCCTTTTTCCCACCCAGCAGCAGTTCCATGAGGGGCAGGCTGGCTTCGTGTCCTTTGTGCTCCACTTTCAGCGGCAGCGGCTCGCTGGGACTGTCCTCGGTCGGCACACTCAAATCATAAATTTTAACCATATCAACTGCCCTCACTTCTTTGAAATCTTGAGCCCCAGCATTTTCCTGACCTCATCCGGAGTTGCCGGCTCCCGGCCCAGGCAGGAGGCTATCTTGACGGCCAATTCCACCTGATCCCAGCTACCCCTGGCCGGCTCGCCGTTGGGCATTCGGACATTGTCTTCCAGTCCCACGCGCATATTGCCGCCCATCAGGCATGATTGCATGATGGCCGGTAACTGCTCGATGCCAACCCCGCAGGCTGTGAAGTTGGAGCCCGGCAGCAGCATATCCACCAAGCTGGCAAAGGTAATCGGCCTGAATTTGAACTGCCATCGGCAACGACCGGCCATTTCAAGGGAATTTTAACACCGGCATTTACATAATTCAAAAGGATGCGTATCTCGACCGCAACAGCGCTACATAGGGTTATGGAAGCTAAAGGCCGGAAGTATAGGGTATTAATGGTGGGCCATTCTGGACAGTTCCCGAACTCCTGCTTGAGAGTAAAAAGCTTATCCCTGCGCTCCAACAATTGCTTATAGAATATCACGCTTGACCAATTAAGACTGAGAGTGACAGGAAGACATCACAGTTCCCGGCAACTTATGCCGGGTTGAATTCTTTATTATGCTTTTGCATCTATATTGGACTTATGGGTCATTATTTTTATGTCTCGCGGTTCTTTTGCCTCAGAAAATACCAACGTATTATATGATGAACAAATGAAAGCATTGAAGAATTTGTTGAATGACCAGAAGGGTATGACCGGCCTGGAAACCGCTATCATACTGATCGCCTTCGTAACTGTGGCGGCTGTATTCGGCTACGCCGTACTGAGTGCAGGCCTCTTCTCGGCTGAAAGGGGCAAGGAAACCATCTACGCCGGCCTCAACGAAGCCCGGAGCAACCTGGAGCTTTCCGGTTCGGTCATGGCCAAGAGTGACGACAGTGTCAATGTCAGGTCAATCCTATTCACGGTCAAGAATGCCATCGCAGGCCAGCCCATCGACATGACCCCCAATGACGGCAGCGGCCACAATAAATGCGTCATCAGCCTCCAGACCAATAACGACTATATCAACAACGTGAAATGGTCATTCGTTCCCATAGGGGCTAACAACGGTAATAACCTGCTGGAAACCG
>Ga0187870_1002554_pt1 | contig 15008 bp, 11 predicted proteins | sample June2016WEW_13_1_3_FD_132974 | JGI IMG/M metagenome (GOLD analysis project Ga0187870, IMG submission 132974) | Peatland microbial communities from SPRUCE experiment site at the Marcell Experimental Forest, Minnesota, USA - June2016WEW_13_150 | ecosystem: Environmental > Terrestrial > Soil >... | reverse complement strand
GAGGAGGATTTGCCCAAAAGGGAATTCGGGGGCGTAGATTGAGCGTCCTCGCCCTGTTCTCTTCCGCAGTCTCCGCGATGCCGACGACATGGACCTACCCCGCTTTCGTGAAGACCCGCGCAAGCCGCTCTCTTTGATACCGTCGCGGTAAGCCGTTCCGCATTCCAAGGCTCAGAATATTCGCGTTAGGTGCGCTACCGTACAGATTCGCGTCGGAACTTATGCTTATTTACTATAGTTACAGCTTGAAAAGTATCGGGTCAAAGTGGCAAGCGGGTGACAAAAAAGCGGATCTCTGTCAGAAGGTTGGAGATCTCGGCCCATTCGGCGAAGGGTCTGCGGATCAGAGTGCACTTTTAGTGAGGGGTTTGGTACCAATCTACTGCGTTACACCGCAGGCATTTATCGAGTCATTGTGCGCCCGTGGGCCAATTGTCCGAGACTAAATTTGCATTTCTAACCTGCATTTTTCAAGAAGTGCCGTCGTCACGAGGCGACGCATGCTGCAGAAGGGAAACCGGGTTCTGTTTCACGTCACGACGGGGAAACATCGACGCCGCCCGATCAACGTAAGAGGAGGGAATCATGAAAAAAAGGATCTTGAGAATTGGGCTGGCAGCAGTTGTGCTCAGCGTCGCACTCCTGGGCTGCCAGACCTTCGGGCTAGGCACTTCTGAGAACTCTATCCAGACCGAGCAGACCGGTCTTGCTCCGAACGGGGACAAGCAGCATTCAACGATAGACTTCTCACTTATCTTTGTCGACTGGATGGGGATCAAGAGCTGGAAAGTGGAAATGGTCACGGGAAGTGGTCCGCAGAAACAATGGAGCGGCGACGCGTTTAACCTGCCAACGACATTGACGTGGGACGGTCGCAGCGAGGCAGGCTCCTTGGCGCCTGAAGGCACCTACACTGCGAAGCTCACTGTCGGCTATAGAATGGGGAACCCGGCCACGGCCCAGAGCAACAGCTTCATTCTCGACGTTTCACCGCCGACCGGAAGCGTGACCTTCAATCCGGGCCAATTCACCCCGGACAGCAGTGGAACCGTGCAGCCAGTGACGGCCTCCATCAAGGGAAGCTCCGCGGTGGCCAGGATGGACAGCTGGTCGCTGGACTTTCTCGACCAGAATGGAAAGGCCTTCCGTAGCTTCGACGGGAAGTGGCCGAGCACGGAAATCGAGTGGGACGGCAAGTCTTTCACCGGCGACTGGGTAGCACCGGCGCAGCCCTATATTGCCGAGGTCACCTTGCGGGACGAGTTCGGCAACTCCGCCCAGATCTACTCGACGATTGCCGTGAGCACTCTCCTCCAGCCGGTCCAGCCGGCGGCGGCTCCGGAGACGTTCGCGGTGACCCCGGAATCAGGAGGCTTCTCTCCAATGGGCGAGAAGGTCATGGATACCATGAAGCTCGCGCTGTCCTACGGCCCGCGTGAGTCGGTGAACGCCTGGAAGCTGGATATCCTGGACTCCAACCAGCAAGTGCAGAAGACCTTCAACGGGGACGGCTCGAACCTCCCCCGGACGGTGAGCTGGGACGGGAAGGGCGACGCGGGAAGCCTCGCGCCGGAAGGGAAGTACACCGCCAGGCTCTCGGTCGATTACGGGAGCGCCTTCAAGCCCGGCACCACGACGAGCAGTCCTTTCGTGCTCGACATCACTCCCCCCACAGGGTCCATCACCCTCTCAGATCCCCTGTTCTCGCCGATCGAGGCATCACCCACCATCACGCTCAGCATCGATGCAAGCTCCCGCCTGGCAAGGATCGACAGCTGGAGGATGGAGATCTACGATCCTGAGAATCACCTCTTCCGAAGCTTCGATTCGAAGTGGCCGACCCGGAGCGCAGTCTGGGACGGGAAGGGCTTCAAGGGCGACTTCGTTCTGTCCGCGGAGGACTATCCCGTTCTCGTCAAAGTGCGGGACGAATTCGGCAACGTGGGCGAGCTGAAGTCGGTGGTTCCGGTGGATATCCTGATGGAAAAGACTCCAACCGGGTTCCGCATCCTGAGCTCCCGCATCTTTTTCAAGGCGTACACGGCCGACTACCAGGACGTGAGGCCCGAGCTTGCCGCGCAGAACATGAAGCGCCTCGCCGATATGGCTGCGAAGCTGAAGAAGTTTCCCAACTACAAAATCAGGCTCGTGGGGCATGCGGTCATGATCCACTGGGACAACAAGGCGCTCGGCAACATCGAGCAGCGGGACGAACTACTGCCGCTCTCCAAGGCCCGCGCGGATGCGGTGAAGAAAGCTCTGGTCGCCAAGGGGCTGGACTCCTCTACGTTTACCACCGAAGGGGTCGGCGCCTCGGATCAGCTGGTGCCTGACAGCGACTTGGCAGACCGCTGGCAGAACCGCAGGGTCGCGTTCTTCCTCGAAAAGTAAAAAGCGGCTCGCATGTCATGAAAAGGGCCGCCTCTCGCGCAGAACCCGAGGGAGGGCGGCCCTCGTTATTTCTGGATCGGCTCATGCTTTCCCAGTTCGATCGTGATCTCGGTGCCCTTCCTGTTGATCTTGAATGTGACCTCCTTTTTTCGGCGGTCGTTCAGAGCCTCGCAAAAGTCCATGAGCGTGTGCACATCGCGGCTCCGAGATCAGGCCCGACGAAGAGAGGAGATATTTCCCTGTGACATGACTCGTGGCCACATATCAGGAGGTTTAGAGAAAGCTATCTGACGGTTCTCCGCTCTGCTACGCTCTTTCATGCTCTTTTGCGTTCAGGACGACGAGCGCCTCGCCTGATGCAATCACATCAACAAATCCGGATCCGGGGGCCAGGTTGATTCGCCGCTACGGGCTGTATTCCTCGCGATCGCGCGATACATGGTACCGAATGCCCCATCTGCTCCGCCTGGCTCCCGAAGGCTGGAAGGCGTCGTGGGCACGGCTGCTCGCAAAGGTCTACGAAGTTGACGCCTTGCGCTGTACCCGCTGTGGTTCCCAGATGCGGGTCCTCGCCCTCATCACCGATCCCCCGCAGGTCCACAGAATCCTCCGTCACCTCATCAAGACCGGCGCGGCTCCCCCGGGGCTCCAGCCCGCCTCGGTCAGCTGAACCTCCCCGCCGTCAAGAGAGTCTTTCAAATCAGGCGCTGCGCTCTACCGCGCCTGACCGCCAGGCTGTAAACCAGGGCGCCCCCGCCGGTGAGCCACCAGCGCGAGCGGGCCGACGAACGGCAGAACGGCGATCGAAATCACGAGCGATACCCACGGCAGCAACCTCTTCACTCCACGGTCCTTGAGGAGTTTTATGCCTGCGGCAGAACCGATCACGTAGATCGAAAACGTAGTAGACGAACAGCATCGCAAGAGACAGGCCTGTGAGCAGCATGAGGCTTCCCGCCGGCGCCCCGGTGGACCTGCTCACACGGGCGAACGCGCCGGGGAGAGCTCCATCCCTGGCAACGGCCAGTACCACCCGCGACATGCCCGCCGTGTAGGCGTTGATCGACCCGGCGATGATCACGACGGCAAGTATGGCGGTTCCGGCGGCTCCGTAGACGCCCAGCACGTTGGAGAAAATCGCGGCGAAAGGAGCGACGCTTCCTCTCGCCTCATAGGCGCGCGTTCCCACGGTGACAAAGGCCACTGACAGGTAGAGGAGCCCGATGAGAACGACACTGAGCAGAACGCTCCGATGGAAGTCTCGCTTTGGATTCTTGAACTCCTCGGCGACGTGGTGCCGACCGGGAGCAGGCCATTGGGAATGAATGGTGAAAAGTTTCCGGCCTTCACTGACGAGATGGAGAAACCCACCGCGAGAACGAGCATTGTGATGATGGCTGCCACGATCCCCATCTGCACACGGCTGCTGAACACGATGCCGCGCAGGTTGATCACATAGGGGACGACCATCACCAGGCACGCGACCAGGTGGATCTCCAGCCTGCTATCGCGGCCGCATGACGTCCGAACGCCTCCCTGGCAAACGCGTAGACACCTCGGCGAAGGGGTAGCTTGCAAGGCTCAACACGGCCCAGGCCGGGAGCGAGCCCGGTCCTGCAAGCCGGGCCGCCAGCCCGGGCAGCACCAGGATTCCCGATCCCAGGACGGAGCTGACATACAGCGTAACAGCGTGGCGCATTGTCATCGCTTTGCGCAGCATGGTAATGGTGAAGGTACGCCGGCGCGCTGTTCGAAGGCAAACCCCAAGAGGGGACTGCACTCGGCCCGGTCGAATCGCCTCCACTGGTACTATGCGCGACTTCAGCCCGATCAGGACATCAGGCTCGGCACGAGGACGAAGCCGCAAGCGCCAGCTGCCAGCCGCTCGTGGAGTACTCGCGAACATGCTCAGATGTACATCTGGGCGTGTTTGACGTTCCTACCGCATCGGATGGCGCTCTATAGCGCAGGAGGAATCTCATGATTGAGGCGGTAACTACGGTCGAGGCGCGGAACCGGTTCTCGAGGCTGATCAATCGTGTGGCGTTTGGCGGGGAGCGGCTTGTGATCACTCGCCGCGACATAAAACTCGCTGCCCTCATCCCGTTCAACGAACTGTTGCTTCTGATGCAACTGGAGGCGAGAAAGGATGCGCTTGATGCCCCGGATTGGGAAGCAATCAGACGCGGGGGAGTGTAAGGTCGCCATTGGACATAAAATACTCCGGCAAGCGCTGCCCGCGGCCGACGGAGTATTCGGACACAACCCTCAATGCCACCCTTCGGGTGGCGATCCTAGGGGGCGGAGGAGTCGAACCTCCGACAGGCCTGCGCGGAAGATCGTGGCCTGTTAGGGCCGTTGTGACCTTCCTTACCTTCCCCCTGCAGAGAGAATATCGCGCTTCCGGGGCCCTTCGTGGCGTCCGAGCCTCACGTATCAAGGCCCGCCCGTCGCCGTCCGACATTAAGGGGGACGGAGAAAACGGCACGTGTCCGAAACAGCGCTCGAACAGATCACTCATGAGTATACACGCGATGCGGAAATCCTGAAGCTCCTTGGCGAGCTGAAGGACGTGTTCGAAAACCATTTCGACCGCACGTGGTTTTCCCTCATCATCGACGGGATGCCGATCGATTTTCGCACCGTCCGCGACATCCGCGAGGTCGTGTCCCTCACCTCCCTGTACCCCGGGGAGGAATGGCAGATCTACCAGGGAGTGCTGGAGCTGGAGACCTTCTGCCGCACGGTGAAGCGCTTCCTCCTGCCGGTTCTGAAGGAGAGGCTGGGGATTTCCTGGCTCTTCCCGAAAAAGCGCGTGCGGGACACGCAGCAGTACATCATTCGAAAGTTCGTCGCCTTTACGTTCCCGTACAACCTGGAGCGCCTGCGTCGGCTCACGCAGAACCTGAAGGCGTCCCTCCTCCTCTACTATCCCTTCCTCCAGTAAGGTAGTACATTCGGACAGATGGGAGACACGGCTGTCCGCAATCGGCGTGCTCCTCGTCCTGCGGACCCTCCGGCTTCGGATCTCAAAAGCGCACATGCACTCGCGCGGCGCCTGGTCGACGGCTTGGCGACCGTCATCCGGGGAAAGGACCTCGTCCTCGAGCAGCTGGTGACCGGCGTCCTCGCCGGCGGACATGTCCTGATCGAGGACGTGCCGGGCCTGGGGAAGACGACCCTCGCAAAGACCCTGGCGAAGCTCGTCTCGCGTTCGCGGAAGGGCGACCCCGTGATCTTCCGCCGCATCCAGTTCACCCCCGACCTGCTGCCGTACGACATCACGGGCGTCGACGTGTTCGACCCGGGCACGCGCAGCTTCGTGTTCACGCCGGGCCCGGTATTCGCGAACGTGCTCCTGGCCGACGAGATCAATCGCACGACGCCCAAGGTGCAGTCCGCCCTCCTGGAAGTGATGGCCGAGGGCCAGGTCACGGTGGGCAACACCACGTACAGGATGGATCCGTTTTTCTTCGTCATCGCCACCCAGAACCCCGTGGAGATGGAGGGGGTGTATCCGCTCCCGCTCGCGCAGATCGACCGTTTCCTCATGAAGCTGCACATCGGCTACCCTGAAACGGAAGTGGAAGTGGGGATCGTCCGCGACGACCCGTCCTCCCACGTGATGCCCGAGGTGCGTCCCGTGTGCGGCAAGCAGGAGATCCTCGCCGCCCGGGCCCGCGTGGAGTCCATTTACTGCGACGAGAAGCTCCTGCGAGCCGCGGTGGGAGTATCGGCCGTCACCAGGGCTCATCCCGGCGTCGTCCTCGGCGCCTCGCCCCGGGGAAGCCTGATGCTGGTCCAGTCCGCCCGCGCGTTCGCCCTGGTCCGGGGCCGGGAATACGTCATCGACCAGGACCTCATCGACCTTGCGCCGCTGGTCATCGCCCATCGCCTGCGCCTGAAGGACACGCGCACGGATGCCGGGGCTCTGGTGCGGGAGATCGTCATGTCCGAGCTTTCACGCCTTTCCTATTGAGGGGAGGGCTCCCGTTGCGCCTTCCGGCCGCCGCTATCGCGCGGTTCTCACGGGCGATGTTTCCGCTCACAGTCCGGGGGCTGGCGATCCTCGTGCTTGCCGCCGGCCTGTTCACCATTGGGATCGCCCGCGCGGACCTCGCAGGACTCTTCTGGGGATCCAGCTTCCTGCTTTTCACTGTGTACGCCCTCGTGGCCGGTCACCTCTTCCGTTTCTCCGTCCGCCGCCGGCGGACCCCGGACAGCATCAGGTTTCACTTGCCGACCGGTGGCCTTATCCCCGGCGATGAGAACGAGGCGGCCATCGCTGCCCGGCTCCCCCGGTCCTTCCCGCCGGGATTCTCTGTGCACCTCTCCCTGCCGCTGTCATGGCACGGGAGGCGGATCGATGGCATTCACCTCCGTATGCCTCACGGAACGAGCCAGAGCCGGCTGGTCTTCCGGGCTCTCCATCGCGGGGTGTATGAAGGAACCGGCGCGGTGCTGGAGGCCCACGATGTTCTGGGATTGACTTCGCACCGCCTCCCGTTCCCTCGCATTGACAGGCTGACCGTGTATCCCTCGCTGCGCCCCGTACGGGAGCTCCTGGGCCTGGTCGAGCAGACGGATGAGGCTGCGGTGGATTCGCGGCGGAGGCGGCGGAGCGAAGAGCTCCTGGAGGCGCGCAAGTACTACCCGGGCGACGACGTGCGGAGACTGAACTGGAAGGTTTACGCGCACATGGATGAGTTGTTCCTCCGCCTCGGGGAAGAAGTGCCGCCCCCGGAATCGAGGATCCTCTTCGTCCTGGACACGACCTCGAATCCGCTGGTGCCGCGCGCCGTGGCCTCAGACTACCTGGACGCGCTCGTGCAATCCTGCGCCTCCATCATGGCGCACCTGGCCGGGCGAGGGCTCGAGGTGACCTTCTCACGTCCGGGGGAGCGGGAATGCCGATCCTACGGAGAGGGGTCCCGGAGCACACTGCTTGCGGCACTGGCAGATTCATGGTGGACGACCAAGCCGTGGGCGCCCGAGTTACCCGCAAGGGCCCTCCAGGCAGTGATCTTTTCCTCACCCGGATCCCCCGGCCTTTCGCGGATCATGTCCACGGTGAGAGCCCGGGGCTGGAGCGCGAGCCTCTTCTTCCAGGACCTGGTGCCGTCGGCGCCCGGGGCCGTGCGCCGGCTGCGCGATCTCCTCCTCCTCCCTCGCGGACCTCGCACGGCCCCGCGGCCCGCGAGCCCTCGAAAACGGGAGCGTTCGAGCTTCGCCGACGCGCTGGCACGTGACGTGGCGCATTACCGGGAGGCTGCGCAAAGGGTGGGACATGCAGCAGAGGTCTGAGCGGCTGAGACAGCTCGTGCTCTTCATCCTGCGCAATATCGTTCTCTACTTCCTCCTGGTGAACTCCTTTCTCCAGCTCCGCGAGCAACTGGACCCGATCTTTCAGAGCGCCTCGTTCCTCATCGCGGTTCTCGCGGCCGTGGCGATGGAGAAAGCGCGGCTGCGCACCCTGCCCGCGCTGGCACTTGCCGCGGCCCTGCCCGTGCTCCTGCGCGTGCTGTTCTTCCTGGTCTTCCGGACCCAGCGCGCCATCGTGTCCGCCCCGCCCACCGATTTCCTCTTCTTCTATTTCGACAAGGATTTTTTCCCCGCGCTTGTCGCCTACGCGGTGGCGTGGCTCTTCAATTTCCTCGCCCTGCGTATGAAGCCGTTCCTCTTCATCGAGGCCGGCCTCAACGGGCTCCTCCTCGTCCTGGTGTTCTGGACCCAGGCCGGCTACAAGCTCACCCTCTACCCTCACCCCTCCTACTTCGCCTGGGCGCTCGCACTCTTCATCGTGGCGGAGTTCTTCGTTCTGCTCCTGGCCGGACGCCGCACGCAGCGCGTCGACGCGAGGGCGGTTGCCAGTTTTTCCTGGGTGCTCGTCCCGCTCCTCCTCGTCTTCCTCCTCTTCCTCCTGAACAAGTACGGAGAGAGCTCCGTGATGGCCGGCGGCGGCCTGATGAAGCCGACGATGTTCCGGTTCGACTTCGCCCCCTACGTGCGGCTGGAAAGCGAGATCCGCACATCCGACCAGGCCGTGCTCCTCTTCCGCACCGAGGGACAGGCGAACAGGTACCTCCTCCGGCGGTTTGTCCTCTCCGGGTACGAGCCAAACCAGGGGTTCTTCATGCAGAAGGGAGCCGGGATCGACGAGTATCCCTCGGTCGTTCCCGATTCGGCGGAAACGTTCCCCGATCCCGGCTACGGGGAGCGGCAGCAGGTGAGCCAGGAGTATTATTTCCTCACACTGGATCCCTCGTCCCTGATCTCGCTGAACTATCCACTTCGAGTGGCCCCCTTGAAGAACTGGAAGTCCTCGTCGTTCCTCCGGGTCTACCGGGTCGACTCCAAAGTGATGCGCTCCCCCGCGGGGCCTCGCCGCCTGGCCGCCCAGCCCCTGATGCGGGGCGAGGATCTTCAGCTGTACACCCGCACGGGCGGCGACGAGAAGATCCACGAGCTGGCCCTGCAGGTGACAAAAGAGAAAAACGGGTACTACGCGAAGGTCGCCGCAATAGAGAAGTTCCTAAAGGACAACTACCTGTACTCTCTGAAGCCGGGCATCGCGGAGGACGGCAACCAGCTGCGTCATTTCCTCTTCGTCTCCAAGAAAGGCTATTGCTCGTACTTCGCCTTCGCCATGGCACTGATGTGCCGCAGCCTCGGGATCCCCGCGCGCGTCGCAGTGGGTTTCTACGTCGACCCGCAGTCTGAAGTGCTCAACTTCTACGAGGTGCGGGCCTTCCAGGCCCACGCCTGGGTCGAGGTGTACTTCGGCTCCCTCGGGTGGGTGGAGTTCGATCCGACCTCCGATGTCCTCGCCCCCGGCGAGGAGTTCGCGCCGTTCCCGGGGCCGGACAAGGACAGGATGGCCCGGTTGATCGCGGAGATCGTGAAGAACCAGACCGACCAGGAGGAGCAAACCCCGAGGGTGCCGACGGCCGCGGTCTCCGCGTCGCGCCTTGGCCGCGAGATCGCGAGAATCGCCGTTCTGGTGGCGCGCCTGTGGTACGTGGTGCTGCCCGTCCTGTACCTGCTGTTCCTGCTCTGCACGAAGCTCCTCCCCCTTGTCCCCGGCCTGCTCTCCCGCGACGCGCGCCGGCGCGCCAGGGCCGACTACACCTTCTGCCTCGTGAGATGTGCAGGCGTGGGAAAATCCCGGCGGACGACGGAGTCTGCCCTCGAGCACGCGGCACGGCTTGCCCGGGAGAGCGATATCGCGCTGGCTCCCGTGGTGGACTTCTACCTGAAGGCGGCATTCGGAGAACAATTCGAGAGGGAGGACCTCGACGCGGCGCGTCCCGCCCTCGAACGGTTCGCCTCCACGTTCCGCCGGAACGTCGCGTGGCCGCTCCGGATTCTCGGGTTGATGAATCCCCTTGGCGCCTTCCCCCGGAGGCCCTGAGTGAAGGCCGGCCTGATTCGCGCCGCGCCGAAGGCGCGGATTCGTGGCGCCGCGCTGCTCGCCGCAGTCCTCTTCACCGCGGCGCCGCCCTTATTCCTGCCGGCCCAGGCGGCCCAGGGTGAGACCCTGGAAAACCTCACCTCCCGGGCCCAGGACGCGATCACCCGCAATGCGTACGAATCCGCGGTGAAAATCCTCACCGAAGCGAAGGCCCGTTTCCCGACGTCCCCGCGGGCCAGCCTCGCGCTGGGTGACCTGTACTATGACAAGGAGCTGTACACCCTTGCCCTCGGGGAATACCGGGAGGCCGAGAAGAAGGGCGCGACGGACTTCGCCACCCTCACCCAGATCTCCCGCTGTTTCGGGAAGCTCAACCAGGAGAAGAGCTCCATCGAGTATCTCACGCGCATCCTCAAGCAGTACCCCGACAGCACCGACACGATGGACGATCTTGGCTGGATGTATTTCAAGACGCACCAGCTGGACAGGGGCGAGAAGATATTATTGAAGGGCATTGCCAAGGTCGGCCTGCAGCGAGGCCTGACGATGACCCTCGGCACCATCTACTCCGGCATGAACCGGTACGACAAGTCTCGCGAGTATTACCGGAAGTCGGTGGACGACGCCCTGCGCGTCGGCGATCGCAACTTCGCCGCCATCGCCTACTACAATCTCTCCCTCCTGGAGCACAGCTTTTTCCACTTCAATTCCGCACTTCGCTACACCGATGAGTCTATCGCCATGGAAGACCGCCCCTCGGGACATCTCGCTCGAGGAGAGCTGTTCCAGTCACGGATGGACTTCGGCTCCGCCCAGCAGGAGTACCAGGACGCCTACGCCAAGGACACGACGCCGTTGTCCAAGGTGAACCTCGCAATCCTGTTCCAGAAGTTCGGCCGGCTCGACTTCTCCCGCCGCTACGCAGAAGAGGTCCTCGGCTCGAAAGATTACGCCTGGCTGGTGTACTACGGCACCGATCTCACCCGGCACCTCAAGGATCTCCACGAGCTCCTCGGCGTCGTGTACGCAGGTCTCGCGGTGCGGGAAGTCTCACGGCCGACAACCGGGATCTTCGACAGGCTCTCGGCGCTCGCCGCATCGGTACGCAACCGGATCCTCTCCTGGTACCACGGCCAGAGGTTCCGCGCGTACTCCCTCCAGGTGGGGACGCAGTACCTCGACCAGGGCTCGTATGAAGACGCCTGGTGGGAATACTACAAAGGCAACGAGTCCTATCCCGAAGTGGCGCTGAAATACCTCGGCCTTGCCCGTGAGCTGGAGATTGCGCGCAGCCCGCACGCCGCCGCCTACTACACCCTGGAGGAAGGCAAGCTGAGGCACTCGGCCGCGCTCCTCGAACAGAGTCTCGCCGGATTCGATCCCTTCTGGGAGAAGGAACCCGCCGCCGAGGGTCTCGCCGCGCTGGTCCCGCTCCTCAAGGGCGGCGCCGTGCAGGGGCGCCGGCGTGATGTCATCGCGCAGCTCTACCAGATCAACCCCGGGGCGCTTCCCCAGGCGGGCATCGGGCTGGCCCTCGCGGTCTCCTTCGAGGGCTCCGGCTGGAAGGGCCGGGAGAAGGCGCTGATCATGCGCTTCCTTCGCCGCGCCGGATCGGAATGCGTGGAAGGGCGACAGGAAGGATTTCCCTACACGCTGCGCCTCCTCAAGGCGCGCGACCAAGCGGTCCGCTGGACGGTCCTCGATGCATCCGCTACCGTGGTGAGGGAGGGCAACCCGGCGCTCGCCGGAGGTCTCCGGAAGCGGTCCGCGGCCCTCCTTCGGGCCATCCTTGAAGAGCTGTACTCCGTTCACTAAACTATGAGATGAGGGGAATGAAGGAGTCTCGGTGCCCAAGCTCGTCCTGAAGGTCTCGCACAACGTGCCGGAGCTCCCTGCGGCTGTCCGCAAGGAGAAGGGCCTGGCAGTGAAGCGCGTGAAGGCCTTCACCCGCTCCACGAACGGCGACGACATCGTTGCATGGTTTCTCGATCCCGAGTTCATCGCCGCCCACATCGACGAGCTGAAAGCCGCCTCTCCTGCCCCCGGCTCCCTCCTCCTCTGGAACCCGCGCGGCGGCTCGCTCTTTGCGGACTCCGTCCCCGCCGACCTGGTGTTCGACGAGGTGCTTTCGCTCAAGAATCCCGCCTGGTTCCTGCGGACTCTTCGGAATCTCTTCCGCCGACTCTCCCTCGAGCGGGAGCTGGCGCAGAAAAAGCACGAAAACTCCGAACTTCTGGAGGTGGGCATCGCGCTGTCCGCGGAGAGAGACAACGACAAGCTCCTCGACTACATCCTGAAGCAGGTCCGGCACATCGCCCGCGCGGACGCGGGAACGCTGTACCTGCTGGAGCGTGATGAGGCGAGCGGGGAGCAGAAACTTCGATTCAAGATCGCGCAGAACGACTCCAATCCCCGGGACTATTCGGAGTTTGTGATGCCGTTGTCCAAGAAGACGGTGTCCGGCTACGTCGCGACCACGGGCACGGTGCTCAACCTCGAGGACGCGTACAGGATCCCCGCGGACAAGGAGTACGGCTTCAATATCAGTTACGACCAGTCCACCGGCTACCGCTCGAAGAGCATGCTCACCGTACCGATGCAGGACCACAAGGGCGAGATCCTCGGGGTGATCCAGCTCATCAACTGCAAGGTCGACCGGGCGAGCCGGATCAGGACGCCCGAGGACGCGGACACGTACGTGATTCCCTTCAGCAAGGACATCGAGCCGATGGTGCTCTCCCTCGCCTCCCAGGCCGCGGTCTCGCTGGAGAACAACAACCTGTACCAGGAGATCGAGACGCTGTTCGAGGGCTTCGTGAAAGCCTCGGTACAGGCTATAGAATCCCGGGACCCCACGACTTCGGGTCATTCCAACCGTGTCGCATTCTATACGGTGAGCCTTGCCAAAGTGGTGGACAGGGTGAACGACGGCGCGTGGGCAGAGACGCACTTCACAGCCGAGGACCTCAAGGAGATCCGCTACGCCAGCCTTCTTCACGATTTCGGCAAGGTCGGGGTCCGTGAGCACGTGCTGGTGAAGGCAAAAAAGCTCTACCCTGACAAGATGGACCTCTTGAAACTGCGCTTCGATTACATCCGCAAGACCACGCACTACACCCTTCTCAAGAAGCGCTTCGAGGCCCTCCGCGAGGGAGGAAAGGACGAGTACTTGTTGAAGGAGGCAGAGCTCGACCGCGAGGAGTCAGAGCGCCTCGCCGAAATCGAGGAGTTCCTCCAGAACATTATCACCGCGAATGAGCCCTCGGTTCTCGCCGAGGAGCCGGCACGTATCCTCGACGTGATCCACGTCAAGACCTTTGACGAGCCGGGGGGCGAGCCGGTCCCCTTCCTCACGGACGACGAGCACATCAAGCTCAAAATCCCGCAGGGCAGCCTCGACGAGGAAGAGCGCAAGGAGATCGAGAGCCACGTCATCCACACGTACAATTTCCTGAACACCATCCCGTGGACAAAGGAGATGCGCAACATCCCGACCATCGCGCGCGGGCACCACGAAAAGCTCGACGGGACCGGCTATCCCAAGAAGTGGCTGGCGCCTGAGATCCCCGTGCAGACCCGGATGATGACTGTGTCCGACATCTACGACGCCCTGACCGCAAGCGACCGTCCCTACAAGAAGGCCGTGCCCGCACAGAAGGCTCTGGATATCCTGAACGATGAGGTCAAGGATAAGAAGCTGGATCCCGACCTCGTGAAGATCTTCATCGAAGCCAGGATCTGGGAAAAGAAGACGGATGAAGCGCCTTCCCCGACGAAGTAGCAGGGTGTTGGAAATGGACCCTTGCGAAAGACCTTGTACTCCCTATGCCCTCTCAGGTCTGACTGGCGCGTTGTGATCTCAGCTTGACGATCTCATCCTGCTCCGAGTAGGCGAGCGGCTGGCGTGAGCCGGCTGTCTCGAGCCAGACACCGGCGCCCTGAGGGAGTATTTCCCCGATGAGGGCACAGGGGATGCCTCGTGCGGCCAGCTCCGTGCGTGCGAGCTCCGCGACCGTCTGCGGGGCGGTAAAAAGAAACACCCCAGAGGAGAGGAGACCCAACGGATCCAGATCGAAATGGCCGCACAAAAGGCGCGTCTCTTCCCTGATCGGCAGCGCCTCGTACCGTATGATTCCGCCGGTGCCGCTTCGACGGCAGATCTCCTGGATCCCCATGGCCACCCCGCCTTCCGTAGGGTCATGACCGCTGGAGAGGGCAAGGCCCTCCAACGCCCTGCCCTCATCAACGATCGAGATCCCCGGGGTATCCAGCCAGCTCAGCACCTCGTCGAACGCGCGTGTCCCGAGGACCTCCAGGGTCACGTCTGGAAGCTGCCGCGCGATGGTCGTCGTTCCTTCCAAGCCCACCCATTTGGTCATGCCGATGCAGTCACCCGGCCGCGCACCACCGGTGGACAAGGGCTGCCCCGAGAGGAATCCGACCGCCTGACCGCAAACCAGGGTCCGTTTCACCACCGGGGTGACCTCCGTGTGTCCCCCCACCCAGAGGATTCCCGCCTTCCCGCAGGCATCCGAGATGTCGAGGAAGATGCGCTCCAGGTCCTCTTCCGTGGCTCCTGGGGCCAGGAGAATGGTCGCCGTGAGGTACACAGGCGTTCCACCCATAGCCACGATGTCATTCGCATTGACAGCCACCGTGTAGGCGCCGAGGCGCTCGTCGGTGAAAGTGATCGGGTCGGCCGTGATGACGAGGGTCGGGGCGCCGGGCGCGACGGCAGCGTCCTCGCCCGGTTGGGCGCCGACCGCGAGGAGGGGTGACTGGGAGGTGTGTCGAAGCAGACGCTCCAAGAGCTCGGTGGGCAGCTTTCCTTCGGCCAATGGAGCCATCACGTATCGGAGCATCCGGGATTTGGATTTGCAGGTCAAGTGGAGAACGCGCCGGGAACGGGCAACACACGACGCGCTTGCACTGCGGCCCGCACACGCACTAATATAGAGGTCATGGCAAAAACGCGGGTCCAGGACTACGTTGAAAAGTTTGCCGATCAGCCGATCCGTTTTACCCCGTATGCCCTGAAGAAAACGGGGCTCGTGCAGTCCCAGGTCTTTCTCAAGATCGAGGACTATCTCCTCATCTGTGCCCCGTTCCAGATCTCAATGAAACGCGGGGTCTTCCTCGTCGTCCTCAGCGCGCAGGAGATCGCCTTCTTCCAGCAGTTCCAGAAGAAGCTCTGCTCCATCAACCT
>Ga0187870_1002543_pt1 | contig 15055 bp, 16 predicted proteins | sample June2016WEW_13_1_3_FD_132974 | JGI IMG/M metagenome (GOLD analysis project Ga0187870, IMG submission 132974) | Peatland microbial communities from SPRUCE experiment site at the Marcell Experimental Forest, Minnesota, USA - June2016WEW_13_150 | ecosystem: Environmental > Terrestrial > Soil >... | reverse complement strand
GTGCGATGTCCAAGTCCAAGGGGATCGGTGTGGATCCCGCGGACCTCGTCAAGGAGCAAGGCGCTGAGGTAACCCGGCTTCTTGTGAGTTCGGTGAACTTCGTCGAGGATATTCGTATCTTCGACGAGCTGTTTGAGCGGCTCAGGGACGCCTATCGGAAGATAAGAAACACCGCCCGATTCATGCTGGGCAATTTGAGCAACCAGCAGGATCCTCAGCACCCGCGCTTTGATCCGGTCCGTGATGCGGTGCCCTATGATGAAATGTTGGAGATCGACCGGTGGGCGCTCGCACGCACGGCGCGCCTGATTCTCAAGTGCCGAAAAGGGTATGAGGATTATCAGTTTCACCTGGTCTACAGCGCCCTTTACAATTTCTGCACAGTCGATCTGTCGTCGTTTTACCTCGACGTGCTGAAGGATCGGCTGTACACGCATGCTACCCGCTCTGCTTCGCGGCGTTCCGCACAGACGGCTCTGTGGCATATCCTCGACGCGTTCACGCGGCTCATTGCGCCCATTCTGCCGTTCACGGCCGAGGAGATATTCGAGGCCGTGCACGCGGGGGACGAAGCCGGGAGCAAGCCTGCATCCATCCACCTGATGCTCTTCCCGGAGTATGAACCCAGCCATGACCGAGAGGATCTGCTTGCCGAATGGGATGGCTTGCTGGAGGTGAGACAGGCTGTGTCCAAAGCACTCGAGGAGTTCAGGCAGAAAGGCGAGATCGGCAACTCGCTGGAAGCACGCGTCATCCTTCATGCTGGAAGCGAAAAGGGCAACCTGCTGAAGCGGCACGCGCAAGATCTACGGTATCTATTCCTTGTTTCGCAGGCGGAAGTAGTGGACGACGCTGGAAACGAACTGCGTATTCTGACGGAGCGCGCTCAGGGTGAAAAGTGCGAGCGCTGCTGGAACTATTCCCCTGCGGTAGGTGCAAATGCCGATTTCCCCACGATCTGCGAGCGCTGCGCGGAAAGTGTGCTCGAGATGGGCGTCTGAATTCCGCGGAGGTTTTACCTGATTGATGGATGCGATGAGAGGCAAATTCATACTGCTCACTCTGATGGTCTTCCTTCTCGACCACCTGACGAAATACCTCGTCAGCGTGCGCATGGAATTGAGGGACAGCATCGAGCTCGTCCCCGGTTATCTACGCCTTTCCTATGTGCGCAATTCAGGCGTGGCCTTCGGATTTTTCCAGGATCTGGATGCGGCCTGGAAACCCTACCTGTTGGGCGGGCTTGCGATCGTGGCCGTCGTCGTAATTGTGATTTACAGCTGGCGCATGCCGTCGGATCGGTTTTTCCTTCAAGGCGCTCTCGCCCTTACGATGGGGGGCATTTTGGGGAACTTCACGGATCGGATCATGCACGGATCCGTAATCGACTTCATCGAACTGCATGTCAAGGATTCGTTCCACTGGCCGACCTTCAACATTGCCGACAGCGCCATCACGATTGGCATTGCGATGCTGCTAATCGATACCCTGCGAAATCCCGGTCAGGATGTTGGCCATGAGAATGTGGATTCGGTTCAGGAGTAGCCCGGACATTTCGGCACCGCACGGATCGCATGCGGGACGGGCCGTGCTCCGGCTCTTGCGGCTGGGGACGGGCTTGGCATTGGCTTTGGCGGCGTTCGTTCCGGCTTCCGTTTCATTGGCCGGCCCGGACCTGGATGCCGTGGTCGCCGGGCTGCAGAAGCGTTATGCTCTGGTGGAAAGCATCGGCGCCGATTTCCGCCAGACCTATCGCGCGCCCGGAATCGAGCAGACCGAGTCTGGCACCTTGATCATGAAGAAGCCGGGCTTCATGCGTTGGGAATATCGAGCGCCCGAGGTCAAGCTTTTTATCGCCGACGGCCGGGAGACGTATCTGTACACTCCGGAAGACCGGCAAGTGCTGATCCGGCGTTTCAGCGCCGCCGAACTGCATAGCACGCCACTTCAGTTCCTGCTGGGCCAGGGCGACATCCGGCGGAGCTTCGAGGTCGCATGGGAGCGGGATCCGGGACCGGATGCGGACGGCGCCTTCGTTCTTCGGTTTACGCCGCGCGCGCCCGAAGCCGATTATGCTTATGTGGTGATCGAATGTGATGCTCGCAGCTTCGACATGCGCCGCATCGTGATCCGGGAGCGCACGGGGAACACTTCGGATTTTGCGCTCAGCAACCTGAAGACCAACATGAAAGTGGATAGCAAACAGTTTCAGTTCAAGTTGCCGAAAGGTGTGGAGGTTGTGCGCCTGGATGAAAAGTGATGGCGGAAAGTCAGCGGATCTGGAAACGCGCATCAGCAACAGCAGGCTGGATGAGTATGCTTTGGCGGGCACGCAGGTGGCGCGCGAGGCAGGGAGGTTCCTCAAAGAGCATCTCCACGATCGATTTGCGGTTTCCCGAAAAGGCGAGATCGATTTGGTGACGGAATTCGATCTTGCGGCGGAGAACCTGATCGTTACACGCCTCGCTTCCGCCTTTCCTGAGTCCACGGTGCTTTCGGAAGAGACCCACACCGAAGCGGCCCGCGGCGCGGTGACATGGATTATAGATCCCCTGGACGGCACCACGAATTTTGCTCATGGCTTGCCGATTTTCTCGGTCTCGATCGGGCTCGAAATCGACGGGGCTCTCGAGTGGGGAATCGTTTACAACCCGAATCTGGAGGAGGCGTTTGTCGCGCGCCGGGGCGGCGGGGCGTTTCTCAATGGCGACCCCATCAAGGTATCGGAAACAAAGTCTCTGGGATCAAGCCTGCTGGCAACCGGGTTCCCCTACGACATTCGGACCAGCGCAAAAAACAATCTGAATTACTTCCGGGTATTCGCGCTGCGAGCCCAGGGCATCAGGCGTGGAGGTTCCGCGGCTCTGGACCTGTGCTACGTGGCGGCCGGGCGCTTCGACGGGTTCTGGGAGATGAAGTTGCATCCTTGGGACTGCGCCGCCGGGTACCTGATGGTGCGCGAAGCCGGCGGCCTGGTGACCAACTGGCGTGGGGAATTCGGATCGATCTACGAGAGAGAATGCCTGGCAAGCAACGCACAGATCCACGAACAGATGATGGCGATCTTGCGCGAAACCTCGGCGCCGGATCGGGGAACCGCGTGAGAGTCGCTGTCTGGAGCGCCCTGGAGGCGCGAGAAGGAGCGAAGCGTGAGACTGCGAGATAAGATCAACGCGGATCTGACCGCTGCGATGAAAGCGAAGGACAATCTGCGCCTAAGCGTCCTGCGCATGGTGAAGACCGCGATCAGAAACAAGGAAATCGACTTGCGCACGGAGTTGGAAGATGGCCCGGCGTTTCAGGTGCTCTCTACGCTCATCAAACAGCGTAAAGATTCTATCGAGCAATTCACCGGCGGAGGCCGCATCGATCTTGCCGAAAAGGAAGCCGCAGAAATCAAGATCATCGAGGAGTATCTCCCCGCAGGCGTGTCCGTAGAAGAAATCGAAAAAACCGTCGACGATGTAGTACGCGAGACGGGAGCCTCATCCGCCAGGGACTTGGGCACGGTGATGAAGCACTGCATGGCTCGATTCGCAGGCAAGGTCGTCGACGGGAAACTCGTAAACGCCGCCGTACGCCGCCGTCTTGAGCCAAAGGTGTGACGCCGGCCCTGGATTTCATCGGACACTGATGAAAAATAGCTCCATAAATATGTCCGAAACCCGGTCCATCTCATTTGATGCGAAACTCGACAATCTGCCTGCTTCGCCGGGTGTCTATCTCTTCAAAGACGCCGGGGGCACGATCATTTATGTCGGGAAAGCGTTGTCTCTTCGGAACCGGGTGCGCTCCTATTTCCAGGAGAGCCGTGCGACCGATCCCAAGACCGACCACCTGGTAGCCGAGGTTGCCGACCTGGAGACCATCCTGGTCGACAGTGAAGTGGAAGCCCTGATTCTCGAATCGACGCTGGTCAAGCGAAACCAACCGCGCTATAACGTCAACCTGAAGGATGACAAGAGCTTCCCCTACCTCAAACTCACGGTCAACGAGCCGTTCCCGCGCATTTTCGTCACGCGCCGCATCAGGCAGGATGGAGCGCTGTATTACGGTCCCTATCTGCCGGCGAGCTATGCTCGTCAGACCATCCGCTTGATCAACAGGTATTTCAAGCTGCGCACCTGCAATCTGCCGATCGACGGGACCATGTCCCGGCCTTGCCTGGATTACCAGATGAAGCGCTGCCTCGGCCCTTGCGTAGCGGGGCTGTGCTCCAGGGAAGACTATTTGCGGGCGGTGGAGGACGTGAAGCTTCTGCTCTCAGGCCGGACGGACAGCCTGATTCGCGAGCTGGAGCGGCGCATGGAACAGGCTGCTGAAGATCTCCGCTACGAAGCCGCCGCCATGTATCGCGATTGGATCGCGATGGTGCGTGACACATCGGAGCGGCAGAAGATGATTCTCGAAGGCGAGGATGATACTGACCTGTTCGGCTACCACCAGGAGGGCGCCCAACTTGCCATGGCGGTCTTTGCCGTGCGCGGAGGGAGGATTGTCGGCAGGCGGGAGTTTTACTGGGAAGATCTGTTGTCCTTTGATCCGGGCGATTTTTTCTCCTCCGCCCTCGAGCAGTACTATCTGCAGGACACTTTTACTCCCGTGGAAATTCTGATTCCGGCCGATATCGAAGATGCCGGGGCCTTGGAAACCTGGCTCTCCGAGCGCAAGGGCCGCAGGGTTCACATACGCTCGCCGCGGCGCGGGCTTAAAGCGGGTCTGTTGGATCTGGTGACGCGCAACGCACAAATGGCCTTTGAAACTCGGTTCCGCATTGTAAAGCCACGGGGTGAGGAACTCCTTCGACCTCTTCGGGAAGTGCTCGGCCTTGGGACGTTGCCGCGCCGGATCGAAGCGTTCGACATCTCCCACACGCAGGGCGCCGCCACGGTGGCCAGCATGGTCGTGTGCGAAAACGGGGACATGAAAAGGAAGGACTATCGTAAGTTCAAGATCGAGGATGTCAAAGGGCCGGACGATTTCGCTTCCATGCGCGAGGTCGTACACCGGCACTACGAAGATGTTCTTCAGGGAGACGGCCAGCCGATGCCGGACCTGATCCTCATCGACGGCGGCAAGGGCCAACTCTCCGCTGCCGCAGAGGCGCTCTCCGATCTGGGGATGGAAGATCAGGCGGTTGCAGCGATCGCGAAACGAGAGGAGATCCTGTTCATGCACGGACAGATCGAACCCATCGTTCTGCCCCGGGAGTCTCCAGTCCTGCACCTGATTCAGATGCTCCGGGACGAGGCCCACCGATTCGCGGTAAGCTATCACAGGAAACGGCTTGAAATGCGCGATCACTCGTCTGAACTCGACGCCGTGCCGGGAATCGGCGAGGTACGCAAGAAAGTGTTGTTGCGCGCCTTCGGCAGCCTGGAGCGGGTTCGGAATGCGAAGTTTGAGGAGCTGGCACCTTACGTCGGGCCCAAGGCGGCCGCCAAACTTGTCGAGTACTTTGCGAAAAGCCCGGAATAAGCCCGGATTACGAATTCGAGATTCGAGATTCAAAATTCTCAATCTCGAATTTCGAATCTCGAATTTCGAATCATTGGGGCTAAAGGACGCTGTAGTCGGTGATGATGGCCTTGTCGCCCAGCACGGTTCCGGGACGCACCCTGGCTCCCTCACCAATGTGGCACTGGCGTCCGAGGATGGCACCTTCGATGCGCGCATGCGCCCTGATGCGGTTCTGGCTCCAGATCACGGAATCCTTGATCAAGGCTCCTTCTTCGATTCGACAGTCCTCTCCGAGCACTGAATTCTCGATGACCACGCCCGGTTTGATCACGCAACCCCCGTCGAGAATCGAGTAGGAGTCGATCTGCACCTGGCGTTTCTCCCAATCGTTCGGCGGGCAGGATTTCAGAGGGTAACCGGGGAGCTTTACACGCCCCGAAATAATGCCGTAGTGCGCTTCCAGGTATTTTTGAGGGCTGCCGATATCCTGCCAGTAAGCGCGCGTCAAGTAAGTATAGATCCGGGCGCCTTCCGCCAGCATTGACGGAAAAATCTCGCGCTCGAAACTCTGGGATCCTTCCTTGGGGATCCGGTCGAGCACCGAGCGCTCCAATATGTAGATGCCCGCGTTGATCGTGTCTCCGGTAATTTCGTCTTCGGGAGGCTTTTCGAGGAACCTCATCACCCGACCGTCGCCGTCGGCCTCCACCATGCCGTATCCGCTTGGGTTCATCACACGCGCCGTCACGATGGTAGCGTCCGCCTTGTGCTCCTGATGGAACTGGATGACTTCGCGAAGATCGGTATCCGTGAGGATATCTCCGTTGAGTACGAGGGTCGTATCGTCAATCAGGTTTTCGGCGGCCTTGAACGCGCCCGCAGTCCCGCGAGGGAAGTCCTCGTAGGTGTAGCGCATGGTTACGCCGAATTTCATGCCATCCCCAAAGATGTCGGTGATCTTCCGCGGCTGATAGGAGAGGCCCAGTATGATCTCGGTAAGGCCGGCGCGCTTGATGTCATCGATCTGGAAGAACAGAAACGGGATGTTCGCCAGCGGAACGATCGGCTTGGGGATGTGCAACGCCAGAGGCCGGAGATGAGCCCCTTTCCCGCCCGCGAGAATGAATGCCTTGATCAACTCCGAATTTCCTCCATCGAATGAGAATTGTACCACACTCTTTCGGAGCGCGGTTAGAATCCGGACCCGCTTCATGGTATATGTAGGACATGCAACTAAGAGGATTTCAGTTGTTCCGGCTTGCCGGAATTCAAGTCATCATTGATTACTCGTGGTTCATCATATTCCTGCTGGTTGTTTACAGCATGGCGGAGGGTTATTTCCCGGCGGTGCAGCAGCAGTTTACGGGTGTCGAGTACTGGACCATGGGGGTAGCAGCCGCCACCTTGTTTTTTCTCTCAGTTCTGCTTCATGAGCTGGCTCATTCTTTTGTCGCGATGCACTATGGGATCCGGATCACGATAATTCGCTTGTTTCTATTCGGAGGACTGTCGCAGGCCGTATCCGAACCGGATTCGGGGCGTCATGAGTTCCTGATTGCTCTGGCAGGACCGGCCATGAGCATGACGCTCGGCTTTGCCTTCGGCACCCTCTACGGCTTGATGTTTTTCGCAGGCAGACTCGGTCCCGTCGCCGCAATCGCCTGGTATCTTGCGGGAGCAAACGTTCTTCTGGCGTTGTTCAACTTAATTCCCGGGTTCCCTCTGGACGGAGGCCGGATTCTCCGTGCGATCCTCTGGGATAAGTGGGGTGATTTGACACGCGCCACCCGCGTCGTCAGTCAGACTGGCAATTCCTTCTCCTTGTTTTTCATCATCCTCGGGGTGCTGATGTTTCTACTTGCACAGAGCCTCCTCCCCGGACTCTGGCTTGTGTTTCTGGGGCTGTTCATGAAACAGGCTGCCCTCGGAAGCTATCAAGCGGTTGTCATCCGCGAATCGCTGGCCGGAGTGCAGGTTCGACAAGTGATGAAGGAGAACGTTGTATCCGTAGATTGGCTCGCCTCGATCGACGAGCTGGTTCGGGATTATATCTATAAGCATCAATTCACAAACTTCCCGGTGTTTAATCGCGAAGAATTGATCGGGATGGTGTCTCTGGTCCAGGTCAAGGCGGTGCCGAAGGAGTTGTGGATGTTTAAGCAGGTCCGCGATATCATGACACCGATCGAACAGGTTGCCTGCCTCAACCCTGCGGATGACGCAACCGAGGCGTTCAAGCGGATGGTGTCGGAAGATCTGGGGCGCATGCCTGTGATTGAGGAAGGCAGGCTGGTGGGAATCGTATCGCGCCAGGATCTCCTGGACCTGTTCAAGATCAAATCGGATTTGGGCATTTCCTGATCGTTTTCTGATTCGACGGGAGGGTTTATGCTCGCCTCCATCCTGCTGCCGCTGGCTGACGGCCCCGACTGGGAGCACGCCGAAGAGTACGCCTTATGGCTGGCCCAGAAAGGCGGCCACATTCAGGCGCTAGGGGTTATCGACATCAAGGCATTCGAGATCCCCGTGCTTGGCACCGCCGACGGGTTCATGCCGCCGGTGGTATCGCCTCCCATTGAAGAAAGCCAGGTTCTTCTGGATGACCTCGCGAAGCTTGCCAAGGAACGCCTCGACCGGTTTGGGCGGGCCTGCGAAGCCAGAGGGCTCTCCGTCTCGACCGAGATCAGGACCGGCATCCCCGGAGACGTAATCGTGCGGGAATCGGTGGCGCACGACATCGTGGTCATGTCGCGCTCCGGGTATGCGCGGGTAGTGAAGAATGGCAACTGGTCGTTGGACCCGCTGGTATCCTGCGTGATCCGCGGCTCGATCCGGCCGGTTCTGGTAGCCGGCGGCAAATTCCCATCCGCAGGGGCGATCAAGCGCCTTGTGGCCGCGTATGACGGAAGCGTCCACGCTTCACGTGCCCTCAGCATTGCCGCGGAACTGAGTGCCGGCTACGAGGTCCAATGCATCCTGGTCACGGTTGCCCCAACAGAGGAGGCCGGCGTGGAAGTCCTGTCTCCCGCTGAGGCATTTCTGTACCACCGCGGGGTGACGCCCAGCAGGAAAGTAGTCATCGGCTCCAAGGTCTCGGAATCGCTGTGCGACATCGTCGCCACGGAAGGCGCGGACATATTGGTCATGGGAGCCTATGGTCACAGCCCTATCCGGGAAATGTTTTTCGGCTGTACGACGGAGCGCATTCTCTCCCACTGTGAAGCGACGGTGATTTTGCAGTCTTGAAGCTCCCGGGCGCGCTTTTGAGGATTTTGTTGCGGATTTTGGAACTATCCTGGAATTAAACTCAAACTCCGCACTGCAAAATGCCGATTCAGCACGTTTTATTGCTTCAATCGCCCTTTTCTCTGATAAAATCTGGGCTATAAAGACAGCGATTAATCAAATATGAATCTCCCGAACAGTTTGACTCTGGCGCGCATTTTCTTAGTGCCCATCGTCGTTGTGGTCTTGTTGACGACGCCCAGTCAGCCGGATCGGATTCATACGTGGGCCATTTGGGGCATTTCGCTGTTTTTGGGCGCCGCGCTTACGGATCTTCTCGATGGATATTTCGCGCGGCGGCGAAAGCAGGTGACGACACTCGGGCGGCTCCTCGATCCTGTAGCGGACAAGCTCTTGATTTCCTCGGCGCTCGTTTCTCTGGTGCAACTCCAGCTCGCTCCCGCATGGATGGTTGCCATCATCATCGGGCGGGAGTTTGCCGTGAGTGGACTGCGCAGCATCGCAGCATCCGAAGGTTTCACGATTGATGTATCGACTTTGGGCAAGGGAAAGATGGTGCTCCAGGTGGCGGCTGTGGTTGGGCTCATTCTGGGACATGCCCATCCGGGATGGATCATGCAGACCGCGAACCTCCTGCTCGGAGCCGTGATGCTCCTGGCGCTCCTTTCGATGGTCGAGTATTTCGTAGAGTTCTGGTCCAAGTTGGATACCAGCATTAAACATCGCGAACACCGGCGTCTGCGCATCCTCCAACGGAAACGCCAGATCATGGCCGAGCGGCGGGAGCTCCGCCGCCTGAGGCGGCTCGAACGCCTGAGGAATGCCAAGCTGGAGGCCGATCCTACGTCCGTTGACGGCGTGCGCAATTCAGGATGATGTACTTACCCGTGCCTCGAAGGTTGCATTCAAGGCGCGATCCACCTGCAATCATGGAAACGGACCAGCCGATTCTGGAAGAAACCGCGCGGCGGGAACTGCTGGCGCTGTCACGTGCCACACTCGAAGGCTATCTGGCAACCGATCGAATCCCTGAATGGGACGTAGTGCACCCCGAGCTGCGACGGCGCAGCGGCGCTTTCGTCTCCTTGCACAAAGGGGAAGAGTTGAGAGGCTGCATCGGCATGCTTTCGGAGGACCATGAGCTGTTCCGGACTGTCCAACGCTGCACGATAAGCGCTGCTTTGGAGGACAGCCGTTTTCGCCCTGTTACGCCCGAGGAGGTCCCTGAACTCAGCATCGAAATCTCGGTGCTTTCGCCGCTGCGGCGTGTAACCGACGTAGGCCTCATCGAAGTGGACAAACACGGGCTGGTTATCACGCTCGGAAACCTGCGCGGTCTCCTGCTGCCGCAGGTGGCCACAAAATACCATTGGGATCGTGATACCTTTCTCGCGCAGACCTGCCGCAAGGCGGGACTGCCAAGCAATGCCTGGCGTGATCCGAAGGTTGTCATCCAGATTTTTGAAGCGCAAGTCTTTTCGGAATGACCTCGAAAATTCCCTCCTCTAAGAGGATCTGCCGCACGCGGGTGCAAGTTTCAGATTGGCTGTTTGCGCGGCGCGCCAGGTAGCGTAGATTCTCTCCGTGTAAGTCTATTCTCCGCTACGATCCTTGCCGATACGAGAGAGGGATGGGGCGTGCAGGTGTGCATGCCTCGCGAGGAATCTTAATAGCGCTGGAGCTTCCCGTGCCTTCGCTCTCTGCCATACAAGGTCGTGTTGTGAGGCGCTCGAAGGAGCGGGAACCTCAATCCCGCGCTGTCAAAACGAGCCAAATGCCTATGAAGTGCCTGGATTCAATAATAGAAACCAAGTGCATACGTGTCGTGCTCATTGACGATCAACAGCTCTTCAGGACGGGCATCAAGTCGTTGATCGGGAACGACAATGGCATCAGGGTGGTGGGCGAGGCCGGAAGTCCCACGGAGGCTCTGGCGGCAGTCAAACACGAGCAACCCGACGTAATCCTCCTCGATCATACGCTCCGCGGCGAATGTGGGCTCGACCTCCTGCCCGTCCTGCTGGCGGCGGCTGAAAACGCAAAGATCCTGGTCCTCACCGAAACGCGCGACGCGGAAACTCATCGCAAGGCTGTACGTCTGGGCGCGAAGGGGCTGGTGTCCAAGGACTCTTCCTTTGCGGCGCTTGCCAAAGCAATCGAGAGGGTACACGCCGGCGAGGTGTGGTTGGATCGCTCCATGACGGCCGACGTGCTCGAGGATTTGACACGCAGGAAAGAGACGCAGAAACTCAATCCCGAAGAGGCTAAAATCGTCACGCTCACCGACCGCGAGCGCGAGGTGATCACATCTGTCGGTGAAGGGCTGAAAAACAAGCAGATCGGCGAACGGCTGTTCATCAGTGACGTGACCGTGCACCATCACCTGACTTCGATTTACAGCAAGCTTGAGGTCTCGGATCGGCTGGAACTCGTGATTTACGCATACCGCCACGGGCTGGTCCCGATTCCGCGTTGATCTTGCGGTGAATCCGCCCCATGAACCGGCAACTTCAGAGAAAGCGGTGCCGGGTTAGACTGACCGCGAATCCCTTGAGACCGTCGCCCTGAGCTTCAACCCGAAGGATCTCGGCCCGCGCGACAAACACGGGGGCCGGCACGGTCGGGCTGGGCGCCAGCGAGAGCTTCACCACCATCACGATGCGCTTCCATTCGCGGATGTCCTCGGAGAGCCGCACATAGAGCCCGCGCGCGCAGAGATTTTCCAGATGGGCCTCACATTCCAGGCGCTCACCTGAAGTGGCGACTCCCACGATCCTCACGGGGAAGGGTGCGAGCAGGCGAGCGGTGCCCCTGCGTTCCATGCTTCCGTACTGGTTGCCTTTATCGCCGTCAGCGGTCGCGCCCCGATCTTCCATTGGAACCTCCCAACATATCCTATCTTACGCAAGCCGTATGACCCCTTGCCTCTACCAGCCATCCGGCCGAACGGGTAACCATAAGGTACACGGATCTAACTTCCTGCGCATCGTCTGAGCCGACCAATCTCCATGGCCTGGCATGCCCATGTTCGACCGGACTGAATGGCTTAGTTGAGCCATTTAGGACGGCAATCCCAATGGGCCAGCGAGATCTTCAAGATCTGATCTGCGGTGTTTGAGGGCACGATTGCTGCCCCGCAGCAAAGCAGGCCCGCCGAAACTAAATGCCGACATCGGACCATGCTTCACGCGTCGCCTTCTGTTCCCGGCTGTTGCTGCCGTAGATCTCGCCTGCGGACCCCACGGTCATGTTCATGGCCTCGACAAACGAGGAGTCCTCGCGCAGCTTGTCGCACAATGCCCGGTACCAGATCCGCCCCGCATTCTCCCATGCGAAACCACCGAGACGGACTGCGAGCAGATAAAAGGCCCGGTTTGGAATCCCTGAGTTGATGTGCACGCCGCCGCCATCCTCGACAGTGTGCACATAATCCCGCATATGGGCAGGTTGCGGGTCCCTTCCCAGCAACGGGTCGTCGTAAGCTGTTCCCGGCTCACTCAGCGAACGCATACCCTTCGCGTGGACTCCGGGCATGAAAATCCGGTCACCGATCAACCAGTTCGCCTCCGCCGCCGTCTGCTTCTGTTTGTACTGCTTGACGAGCGATCCGAAAACGTCGGAGCAGGACTCATTCAGCGCGCCGGACTGCCCGCGATAGCTGAGATTGGCCTCGTACTGGATCAGACCGTGCGTCAGCTCGTGGCCGATCACATCCAGGGCTCCGGTGAAACGCCGAAAGATTCGGCCGTCGCCATCGCCGTAAACCATCTGGTGGCCGTTCCAGAACGCATTGTCGTATTGGATGCCATAATGGACGGTTGAATCCAGCCGGCAGCCCCGGCAGTCGATCGAACGACGGCCGAAGACTCTATAGAAGAAATCGTAGGTGGCGCCGGAACCGTCGAAGGCTTCATTCACAGCGTGGTCCTTGCTCTTTGCGTCTTTTTCCCCGCGTACCAGGCGTCCCGGCAGATCGTATGAATGCCTGGCATCATAGACAGTCCTGCGCTTGGTGCCGGTCATGATGTTCGTTCCCGGCTTCATGAGAGTGAGGACTCGGCGCTCGCCGCGGCATTGCTCAGAGGCGGTCAGGGTGGACCATGCCGCCTGCCTTTGATGTTCATCTCCGTTCATGACGATCGATCGCAGGATATAGGATGGAACAATACAAAAAAGCTGCATAGGAAAGGTTCCTCTCTTAGATCCTTACGGCACGTTTTGTGTGCCGTAAGGATCTAAATACGGTTTATCTGGGCCTGCGTGCTGCCGCAGTCAACCATTCGACCAGGGGGAACATCTCGGGTGGCAGGGCATCCTCACTGGCTTGCACCGTGCGGATGCAGTTGTTGTTTTCGACAGTGACCCGGTACTGGAAGCGATCCGGGCGCGAGTCAGGCGAGTCGAGCCGAAGCGGCAGTTCGAAGAAACGGCTCTGATCGAGGAGCTGGCGCAATCTGCGGAGCTGCTGGGGCGGAAGCGATTCGACGTCGAGAGACGCCTTGAGCTTCATCCCCGCAAATCCGCCCGAGCGTTCAAAAAGGATTCGCATCCTGGGGCTCCCATGGTTTGCATTATTATAAAACTGTATCCCTTCAATGGAAACGATCGTTTGGCTTGGCAACTGGAGCAGAAATTCATCGTGCGGCAGGAGAATGCCAGAAGGTACTCGGCATGACATTTTGGGCACCGAATTCGGGCAAAGCCGCCTTGGAGCCGGCCACAACTCAGAAACTCCTCTACGGAACGAACCACAACCGGCCGCAGTGGTCCCGAGCGCGGCTCGAAGCCTTCTTCGTAACCACGGACGTAACTGTCGAAGTGGTTTTCAAATAGCTGATAAAACTCCGTTTGTTGGGGATGCCTGGGCCTGTATTGCGCCGGCGCTTCCGCGATAAGGCTGCCGCCGGGATCGTCGCCCGCAACGAGGTCCGAGGCGATGACGCAACAGGTGAGAACCGGCAGGCAGACGCAGCGCATGGCGGATAAAGCGATCTTCGTTGAACTTGGAGCAAGAGTGGAGTTGCGCATTGCAACAGAGGATAAAGAAGCTGCGGTGGAAAAGGGTCCTTCTGCCATTGTTGACGTGATGTATGGCGTTCTTTACCGGTTACCATCCGCTCCCATTCCGGAATTGATGAACGAAGAGGTTTTTGCCGCTTTTGCGCGCGTCAACGGCCTTTACAATTGTTGGCCCTATTTGCGTCAAGAGGTCCAACACCTAACAGCAGCGATGGGTACTCCGTTCGTTCTTCCGACTCTGCGAATAACCTCAAAACCTGTCCCGAAGGACCAAGAGGCTACCACGCCAACCGGAACCTTGCCGGCACTGACGGCAGCCAAGACCGGTAAGAAAAAAAGCAAGCGGCGCAGCAAGAATTAGCTCGGCAGCCTCAGTGGCATTGAAGCATCAAATGATTTTGTGTCGCCATAAGACTTGCGATTGGCGCGGGTCTATGTGTTATTGGCGATCGCCAATCCTCTAACCCATTTCACAAACACTGCACTTTTAAGATTTACCCAACGCCTCCAGCAAGCACTCTCAGCTATCGGCGTCCCAGGTCGGCGCAATGCTTGGTTGATGTCGGAGCCCGCATGCGATCGCCCGGATAGACTCAGATGGACCAAATTCATTGAAAGGGGGTGAGTTGGGGGTGTAGAGTAGGGGCGCTTCATCAAGGCAATCGCAACAATCAGAGTGCTCCAGCTGACGGCATCCCCCCAACGTCGTTCACAAGCACCCTCAGAGGGAGAACCGTGGTCAAGGATGTGATCCGGCCAGGAGTTATCGTCAGTGGGCCATTCCTGCCCGAATCCCTGGAAGTCCTTGCAGTTGTGCCGATGGGGGAGTCGCTCAAGATCATCGGGAAGGGGCTCCAGACCGGATTAGCGCGTGATCCAGTACTGACGCCCGATCAGCTATCACGTTTGACTGTCTCAAGCGAGCAACTTCCATTCGATGGCGATGCCAGGCTTTTCAGGCTCGGGGTTGAAGCCCACCGGCTGGGCCTGGCCTACGAGTACGATCCGTACTTTTCCCTATCCATCGCCCGCGTGGACCCACTGCCCCATCAGTTGGAGGCGGTTTACGATTACTTCCTCAAGCTTCCGCGGATCCGCTTCCTCCTGGCGGACGATCCCGGCGCCGGGAAAACGATTATGGCCGGCCTTCTGCTCAAGGAGATGAAAGCCCGGGGATTGGTACGCAGGACGCTTGTGGTTTCGCCGGCGAACCTGACGTTCCAATGGCAGCGCGAACTCAAGGACAAGTTCCGCGAAAAGTTCGAGGTTATCCGCAGCGATGTGCTCCTTGCCAACTATGGCGTGAATCCATGGCAGGAGCGGGACCAGG